>JAEEGL011421100.1_pt1 | contig 16938 bp, 4 predicted proteins | sample 9134231 | NCBI WGS metagenome assembly JAEEGL01 (sample SAMN16246548, study PRJNA631951) | gut metagenome | biome: gut microbiome; feature: rumen; material: fiber-attached | host: Bos | place: Iran: Karaj | collected 2018-10
CACCTCTTCCCATTCCGAACAGAGAAGTTAAGCCCGACCGCGCCGATGGTACTGCCCTACAGGTGGGAGAGTAGGTCGTCGCCCAATACCATAGCCCTTCAGGTTCCTGGAGGGCTTTTTTGTTTTAAATCCCGCGAGATGCGAAGCATCAAGCGGGATCCCCTGCCCACCTGGGCTGGCTAATTCTGCGTAACGGGTCAAGCGGGACAGGGCACGCGGATCTTGGTACACGATTCCGTTCATCGTTCATCCATTGATTAATTCTCCCAAAGAAGACCTACGGCCGACCCCTCTATGAACTTATTACACTCTTAAAACCTAATTTGTAAAAATAATCACCGGCCTTGATATCCCGCCGACGTTTTCATATTCTGTATATTATCCGAAGCCGGCACCAAATATTCAATTCTCGATAAGATACCGATAATCAACTAAAAATCAACCGATTACACCTCTTCTTGCCATTTTAGAAAACAGTATAGCCATATTTGATTTTGTTTTCGTTATGTGGAACTCCTAATGGCAGTTTTCCCTATTTTTCCCTATTCTTATTCTAAACTTCTCCAAAAACAATGATTTTTTTGACTTTTGAAATGAAATTAAATCTGCTTTTTTGTAACTTTTAATAGCAATAGATTGTATAACTAGTTGAATTACAATATATTTATAATAGAATGAAGAAAAATAAAAAAAAATCTTCAAAAAAGAAATATTGAACGAAAAAAAATGTATTTTTGCAAGTTAATTATAAAGTGTATAGTGTATGATAGACTACGTAAGATTTCGAGACAGTGAAAGGAAAAGTAGAGAGGGAACGAACGGATCCCGTTCTGGTGTTTCGTTTTCTGATGATTTGAATATAAATAAATTAAATAAACAATAGTAATAATTAAAATCAAAACGATGAAAAAATTTATGATTTTTCTGCTAATGGCGTTCCTGTATATGGGAACCTGCCAGGCGCGCAGCGAATCGGCGCATCCTAACGATGCACAACTCAAGCTGCTCAGTTGGGTCTCCCCAACACCCGACCAGTCGTTTATGACACGGAGTGTCACGGACGATGTGAATCTGGTGCTGCTGAGAGCAAATCGTCTAAGTGTTGCTGCAGGCGAGGAAGTGGCCTTGACTTTAGATGCCAACAGCGATGCTGGTGTTGCCGCATTTTATACGGAATTGACGAGTATGGGCTATACTTCGTTGGATCAAGCCTATGACGATATCTCTGTCACCTGGTATGTGAATGGAAGTATCGCTGATCTCGGCTCTTCTTCCTCTAATCCGCTTCATGGAACCTTTTCTTCTGCGGTAAATGGCACTTACACAATTAAAGGAGTTGTCAGATTCGGCACTCATACCAACACCTATGAATCCAATACGATTAATGTGGAGGTAGGTACTTCAGGTGATATCACGGATATCACTGAATATGTGGTGCTGACTGCTGATCCTACAGGTACAGTTGTTCCTGGTCAGGAAGTCTCTTTGACAGCATCCGCTAATAGCGATCATTCTACGGAACTTCTTGCTATTGCTAATGCATTGGGCTATACCTCATTGTATGAAGCCTTGAATAATGCAACCGTTACTTGGTACGTCAATAATAGCGCTCAACCCATTGGCGATGCAGGAAATCAGTACACTGCGACGTTCTCATCGGTTGAAGACGGCAATTACGCAATCCGTGCGGAAGTTTCGTTCGGCCCCGATAACTCATACGAATCCAATACGATCAATGTAGAGGTGGCTACTCCCGATACCGTCTCCGGTTTGGTGCTGCTGAAAGCTAATCCTTCCGATAAGGCCGCTGTCGGTCAAGATGTGAATCTTATTTTGTCCCCGAACGGCGCTGCTGCAGATGATATTCTTGCAGCTGTCGAGACTTTAGGTTACACTTCATTGCCCGAAGCTTATAATGCTATGAATGTCACTTGGTTCGTTAATGGAGTTGCAAGTCCCATTGGCGTTTCCGGATTAACGCATAAGCTTCAAGGATTGTTCACCCCCACCCTTGTTGACATTTACCAAATTAAGGCAATTGTTTCATTCGGTGTTTACACTTACGAATCCAATACGGTTGAGATTGTAGTGGGCGATACGCCAGGTACTGTGGAAGATCTCTCATCAGTGGTGCTTCTGACAGGAGAACCTGAAGGTGAAGTACCAGCAGGTACACCGGTAGATTTGGTCTTGTCACCGAACGGTGCTCTTCCCGCTGAAATCAATGCAGCATTGGCAAGTTTGGGCTACTCTTCTTTGAGTGAAGCTTATAATAATGCAGTTGTTACATGGAGACTTGGCACAGACGATATAGATCTTGGTGTTCCCGGACATAAGCTTCAAGGGATGTTTTCTTCAAGCGAACCTGGTACTTATCAGATCAAAGCGATTGTTTCCTTCGGTCCTGGTCAGGAGTATGAATCCAACACCGTCACCATTGTTGTGACTGGTGCAACACCTCCGACCGTTGACGGTTTGGTGTTGCTGACCGCAAATCCTAAGGGTGAAGTCGCGGTTAATCAGGATGTGACGCTGACGTTGTCCCCGAATGGTGCAGCTGCAGAGGAAATCCTTGCAGAAGTAGCAACGTTAGGTTACACTTCTTTGCCAGATGCATACCATGACATGCAGGTCACATGGTATGTTGATGAAGTGCCGACTGCCATTGGCTCTACCGATCCTTTGCACAAGCTCAATGGATTGTTTACAACATCCGTTGCCGGCACCTACGAAGTTTATGCGGTTGTCTCCTTCGGTAGCCACGCATACATATCCAACACGATTGAGATCGTGGTGGGTAGCACGTCAGGTACCGTGGAAGATATGTCACAATTGATTCTTCTTACCGCCGATCCGGAAGGTGAAGTGAATATAGGTGATGATGTCAATTTGACCTTGTCCCCGAATGGTGACCATCCAGCTGAACTCTATGCGGCTTTGAATGAAATGGGTTATTCTTCATTGGAAGAAGCATATAATAATATTGTGAGTGTCACGTGGTACGTTGACAATGGTGAAGGTGATGCCACCCGTGAGCTTGGCGTTTCCGGAAAGCCACTCCAGGGAGTGTTTCCAGCAATGGAAGCTGGCACATACGTGGTTCATGCGTTTGTTTCCTTCGGTCCTGACCATGAATATGAATCTAACCCGGTCACGATTGTGGTGGCATGCACAACGCCTTCTACAATGTCTGGTTTGGTGCTGCTGACTGCAAATCCAAAAGGTGAAGTTGCGGTTGACCAAGAAGTGACGCTGACCTTGTCGCCGTATGGTGCTGCAGCTGAAGAAATTCTTGCAGAAATGGCAACGTTAGGTTACACTTCTATGCCAGATGCATACCATGACATGAATGTCACTTGGTATGTTGATGATGTTCCGACTGCCATTGGCTCTACCGATCCTTTGCACAAGCTCAATGGGTTGTTTACAACATCCGTTGCTGGAACTCACGAAGTTTATGGTGTTGTCACTTTCGGTTGCCACGCATACGTATCCAACACGATTCAAATTGAGGTGGGTAGCACGTCAGGTACCGTGGAAGATATGACACCGTTGATACTCCTGACTGCTGATCCAGAAGGTGAAGTGGCCGCCGGCACCGAGGTTGATTTGGTCTTATCCCCGAACGGTGACCATCCAGCCGAACTCTACGCCGCTTTGAATGCCTTGGGTTATTCTTCATTGGAAGAAGCGTATAATGGTATTTCGTCTGTCACGTGGAATGTGGTTAATGAGGATAATGGCGAAGAAGTTCCCGACGCCGTACTTGGTGTTTCAGGAAAGAAACTCCAGGGAACATTCCCAGCAAATGATCCAGGAACTTATGAGATTCAAGCAAATGTTTCTTTTGGTTCTAGAGCAACTAGTTCTAGTTATTTATCCACCAAAGTCACTATCAAAGTGCTTGGCACTGTTCCTCCTATGGACGTAGTCTGTAATTATGTAGAGATCCAAGATCTTTCTGGAGCTCCCATGACAAGCGTCACAGTTCCAGTTGAGTCTCCGATTGAGTTGAACCTGGTTGATGTCGCCGGTTCTGTTACCATCTCAGATGTTGAGTGGGTCTTGAATGGCACTGGCACGGTCGAAGTCATGGGCAACACGGAGAATTTAAGCTATACGCTTCCTGCTACCGTCACTGCTGGTGATTATACGATTCATGTTAGTTATCACGTGGCTGGTATGGATTATGAATACGATTGTGAGAAGGAGATTCCGCTCACAGTCACGAGTACCGAACCTGTCGTTCCGCCGGCTGTCATTTTTGCAAATATCATGGGTAACACCCAGGTCTGTGAGGATGACGAGGTTACGCTGACGGCTATGGTTACAGGTGATGCCTCCACGGTCACCAACTATGTGTGGTTGTATAAGGAGAATCCTGTTGGAACTGGCCCGATCTTCACTTTCGTGCCTTCCACCCTGTTTACGGATCCCGCCGATCATAAGATTACTTTGGAAGTAGCTTACGGTGCGGATTGCATCAAGGTGCGTGATGAAAAAGAAATCGAATACCTTCCTGCTGCTCCGGAAATTCACGTTTCCATCTCTGCTAATGAAATTTGCGTAGGCGGACAGGTTACGGCAACGATTGAAACCACAGATCCGGCATGGACGCTGGATTTGGACAATCCTATCTATAGCTGGTATGTGAATGGCGTTGAAGTTCCTGGCGAGCACATGGGTGTGATTACCCTTAACATGCCTGTAGCCGGTGCTTTCGGTTTCGCTGCCAAGATTAACACGCCAATGTGCGGTGTCTCTGTACAATCTGAGCCGGATACAGTAAATGTATATGATGCTCTGCCGCTCACGATCACTGGTGACAATGTCGTTTGTCAGAATGCATCTGCAACTATGACAGCCACTTCTATTGATGGTGCTACTTATGCTTGGGCTGGTCCGGATCCCGCCGCTGCAACGACTACGGATAACGAGTTGACGACCACCATCCCTGGTGTCTATGCTGTGACGGCTACACTGGATGGCGGATGCTCTGCCGTGGCTGAGTTCACCGTTTATCAATTCGGTGGCGATCTGCAGGTTACGGCTGACCAGATGAACGTGTGCCCTGGCACTCCTGTCATCTTGAACGCTAATCTTGACGGCTGGTTCAATGAGAACATCGAGTACGAATGGAGCGATGGTTTAGGCACCTCCTCTACTGTTTCCACCACGGTTGATGCCACCACCACTTACTATGTGACGGCTTCCGTGACTAATGATGAGGGCAATTCCGTTGCTTGCCAGTTGAACACCAGTATTACCATTAATGTCGTTGCGACCGACACAGTAACGACTATTGTATCGAATGTGGAAAGTGTTGAAAATATTTGTTTGGGTCAGCAAATGGGATATTTTCATGCCACCAGTACTGTCTCAGATGAAACTGTAAATGATCTTTCTTACATTTGGTATATTGATGGTATAGAAATACCTGGCCAAAACTTGAACGAAATTGAGCCGAACTTTAATGAGGCAGGTTATCATTATATTAGTGCTAAGCCTGTTGTAAGTGGTTGTACTTTTGCACCTGTTTCTCAGGAAGTTGTTATTAATGTTATTGGTATTCCTGAGATTACTATTTCTGGTAACAATGTGATTTGTAGCGGTAATACTGCAACAATGGTTGCCGTTGCTAATACAAATTATTATGGTAATTGGGATGCAGAAAATAACTACGATTATACCTATGAATGGAGTGATGGTACGAATGGTGCTGAATTGACTACCACTGAAGCTGGTGTTTACACCGTTACGGCAACAAACACTGTGACTGAATGTTTCGCAACAGCCAGCATCGAAGTCACCACATTCGGTGGCGACCTGCAAGTCACGGCTTCTGAAATGCATGTGTGCCCTGGCACTCCTGTCACGTTGAATGCTAACCTCGACGGTTGGAACAATGAGAACATCACATACGAGTGGAGCGATGGAAGCACTTCATCCACGATTTCTGCTACGGTTGATGCCACCACCACCTATACGGTGACCGCTTCTACCGAGAATGCCACCGCTTGCCAGTTAATCAGCAGCATCACGATTACGGCTACTGAAAACGAGAACGTCACCACCACAATCAATGCAGATGTGGAGAGCGTTTGTATGGGTGGCCAGATTGTGTTGACGGCTACTGATGATACCTATTCTTATGTATGGTATAAGAACGGTGTTGAAATCCCTGGTGAGAACCAGCCGAGCATCACGGTGACCCCGACTCACAACGGTATTTACACCTTTGCAGCAAAGGCTATTGTTGCCAATTGCAACACCTCTGAGGTTTCCGAACCTGTTGAGGTGAATGTTATTGCTACTCCTATTGTGAATATCACGGGTATTCAGAATGTCGTGAACGGCGCTACTAACGCCGAACTTACTGCTTCTGTACTTCCTGAAGGTACTTACACCTACGCCTGGAGCACGGGCGAGAGCACTCCTCAAATCACAGTTGACCAAAACGGTGTTTATAACGTGACCGTGACAAGCGCTGACGGTTGTACTGCTATTTCCGCTCCTTTCCAAGTGAATCCTTCTTCCCCAATCAATATCACTCTTGAAGGTAATTTTGATGTTTGTATGCATGACGACGTAAATGTCACGATGGAAGTTGATGGAGATCTCCTTGGCAATGAAACGCAGATTCGTTGGTTGGCCAATGGCCAGTACATCGAAGGTCAGACACAACCTACTTTCTCAATGTCTGCTCAAGAGTTGTATGACATTGTCAAAGTGACGAATTTCGATCTTTGTGCTGAGTTCTCCCTGCCGAGCACATGTTACATTGAATATACTTGCAACCCCATCAATATCCGTGGTAATGTCATTCCTGACCATATCGTGATGTTGAACAATGGTGTTGAAGCACAGAATATTTGTGAAGGTGCACAGTTAGACCTCACCGTGATGGTTAAGGATGAAGAAGGTGGTTCCTATGAAGATCCTTCTCTCACCTACATTTGGACAAGAAACGGTGTTGTGATCCCTGGCGTTCACGGTTCTAGATTCAGTGAGCAGGCTTGGATTTACGATTCTGATCCTGTCACCTACGTTTACACTGCTTACATTGACTTCGGTGAAGGTTGCGAGTCTGAACCCGTCGCTTCTACTGAGGTGTATGTGAAACGTAATCCTATTGTTACCATCGATGGTAACCCGAATGTTTGCTACGAAGGCGTTTCTGACATGAATGTTACGCTCGTTGCTTGGGTTGATGGTCAATATGATCAGACTGCTACCTATAAATGGTATGAGAGCGGTCAAGCATTGGATAATGATGCTGGTATGATGAACTACTATGTGGGTCACTTTGATCCTACCTATATTAACCCCTTGATTTTCACAGTTGAGGTGACAAATGGTAACGGCTGTTCCACCATTGCAGAACCGTTCTATGTGAATGTCTATGACAAACCTATTGTTAACATTTCTGGTGATGCTGAAGCCGTTTGTACGAACGGTAGCGTGACTTTGCGTGCTAACTTGAACAACTATAATGATCCTATGTTGGTCTTCCAGTGGTATGAGAATGAGTATAATTCAGCAAATCTTATCCCTGGTGCTACTCACGAAATCGAAACCTTCTATCCTACGGAAGCTACCACATACGTTGTTGCTGTCACGCATTTGATGGACTACAACAATCCTGACTGTATTGGTGTTGACTCATTCAGAGTGAATATCAATGGTATTCCTCAAGTTACTGTTGATAATGACCTTGATGGCGCTACTGATATTTGTGAAGGCAGAAGCATTACGTTCAATGCCACTACTACTGGTGGAGTTGAGGGTGAGGCCATCTACACATGGTATCGTAATGGTGTGCTCGTTGAGAATGTGACGGGTAACCTCTACGTGGATGCTCCTCTCACCGTGGACGGTGTTCCTACCACTTACATTTATTCTGTTATCGTGAACCAAGGTTTCTCAGGTTGTGAGTCTGTACTCACCTTCTTCGACACCATCACGGTGAACCCGAATCCGGCAATCACTTTGGTTACCGATCCTATCATTTGTACGAGTGCAGAAGGTGTGGATAATGTTATTCTTACCGCTAATATGGACGTCGTTCCTACCGGAGTTCAATATAGATGGTTGGAAGACAACGTTGAGTTAGCTGTTACGGATACGAATGTTTATTCTACTCATAAAGATTTCAGCGAGAATCCTTATAACTTCAGTGTCCAAATCGTAAACGGTTATGGTTGTACAGGAGAGGCTCTTGCTACTGTGTATGTTAACGCTAATCCTATCGTGCGTCTCACCACTACTGACACGATGGTTTGCGAAGGTGGTACAGTTACACTTGCAGCCGCTCTTAATGATATGAATACAACTGATCTTACCTATCAATGGTATGATGGCACCGAAGCAATTAACGCTGCTACAGGTTCTACCTACACTGTTACTTCAGCTGAAATAGGCACACATGAGTATCATCTTGTCATTAATCAAACCACTTCTGGTTGTCAGGCTCTTTCTGATACCATCATTCTTAATGTGGTTGCTAAACCTGCTATCGCTTCTGTCACCGAGGTCAATATGCCTGCGGATCGTACGGTTTGTGACGGTTATCAAGTTAACTTGACTGCTAACGTCGAAGGTGGCGTACAGGGTGGTGAGACCTACACTTGGTACCGCAATGGTGTCGAGGTTGAGGATGCTACACTGGGTACCCTTGCAGATGTTCTGACTGCAGAGAATGGCGAAACCACTACTTATACCTATAGCGTTGTGGTTGCTCAAGCTACTTCCGGATGTGTTTCTGAGATTTTTGTCTTGGATCCTATTACGGTTAACCCGAATCCTGTTCTCCAACTGGTTACCAATCCTATCGTTTGTAATGACGAGGGTGACAATATCACGCTTACCGCTAATTTGAATCCTGAAATGGAGGGTGCTACCTTCAGATGGTTGGAAGACAATGTTGAAATGGATCCTGCCACCTACACGGCTAATGAGAACAGCATTACTCTGCATAAGGGTTACAGATATCAACCTTATAGCTTCAGTGTTGAGTTGGTCAGCGAACTTGGTTGCACCGCAGTCGGCGAAGCTTTGGTCTATGTGAATGAGGCTCCTGTTGTGAACATCACGGCTTCCGATAATATTCTTTGTGATGGCGGTGAGATTACGCTCACGGCAAGTCTTAACGACTGGAACGCTACGGACCTTGTGTATCAATGGTTTGATGGTGATGAAGCTATGGATGGTGCAACCACACTATCTTACACGTTTGCTCCCGCTGCCGGCGTTCACAACTTCCATGTCCATATCATCCAACAATCTTCTGGTTGTGAGGCTGAGTCTGACACAATTCCTGTTACGGTTAACGGTGCTCCTGTCATCGCATCTGTTGGTACTCCTCAAACAAGCATCTGTCACGGTGGTCAGCTGACCATTACGGCTGCTCCAGAGGGTGGTAACTTGGCTGGTGATACCTATACTTGGTATAGAAACGGAATCTTGATGGAAGGTGCAACTGCAGCTACCATCTATGATACTCCAGAACTTGTTGACAATAACATGCAGCAATTTGTCTATACGGCTATTTTGACCCGTCCGGCTCCTGGCTGTACTTCTGAAGCTGTTACCTCTGATGTTGTGACAGTCTATCCGAATCCTGTTGTTGTGATTACAGGTGATCAGCACGTTTGCGAAACCGACTCTGTCTTCTTGATTGCTAATGTTGACACCTTCGGTATGAACGTTGGTGGTCTCCACTACACATGGTATGAATCTGGTCAAATCAGAGATAATATGGCTTACAACCTTGGCGATAACAGCTTCTTCGCCGAGTACATGTATGCTCGCACTGAACCTTACAGATTCACTGTTGATGTATGGCGCGACGATATGGGTGCTGGTTGTATCTCTCACTCTGAAGAGTATCTGGTGTATGTTTATACTCAACCTGTTGTCAATATTACGGCTACCGAGACTGAGATCTGCGAGAACGGTCAGGTTACCTTGACAGCTAATTTGAATGACTATAACACCACGGACCTCATCTATCAATGGTACACTGTTGGTCAGGAATCTAATGAGGTCGCAGTCGGTTATGACGATAATGATCAATTAGTGTATGAAACTGTTTATACAACGGTTTATCACAACATTCCTGGTGCAACCTCTGCAACATTTACCACGAATTTGACTGAAACCAGTACTCTTGGTGTTATGGTTCGTCATACTCCTTCTAACTGCTGGGCTAACGATGAGATTACGATTAATGTCAATCCTATTCCTGTCGTGACCGACATTGTCATCAACGCTGCATTTGACACTGTTACCGTTTGTGACGGTGCCGAGGTTACCATCTCTGCTGTTACCGATGCTTACAATGCAGAAGGTGCTGTTTATACATGGTACAGAAATGGCGTTGAGATTGCAGGTGTGAATGGTCCTGTCTTCAGTGAAAACGTTTACACGAACAATGAGTATGACAATATTTACCAATATACAGCAGTTGTCACACTGCCTGCTTCTGGTTGTGTCTCTGCAATTTCTGCTGACGCTGGTGTTGTAATCGTTGGTAATTCTCCTGCTTCTGTTGTTGTCAGCGGTAATACCGTGATTTGCGACGGTGGTTATACTACCTTATATGCTAATGTCGTTCCCGCCCAACCTGCTACATACGAATGGTTCAAGGATAATGTTTCCATGAATATTAATACGGATAATATCCTTGTTAACGCCGCGGGTTCTTACAAGGTTATAGCCAACTTCAATGGTTGCTCAACCGAGTCTGAAGCTGTTGTTGTGACGGTTGAGCAAACTCCTCAAATTGAAGTCACTGCTGTTGATACGATGTTCTGCGTTGGTGGTAATACTACTATCACCGCTGAAGCTACCGGTTGGAACAATGGTAATGTCAATTACAACTGGTCTAACGATCATCATGGTTCTGTTTACAACTTCAATCCTACTGTTGCTGGAACTTATACATTCTTTGTCACTGCATCTCAGGCAACTGCTGGTTGTGTTGCTGTTGACAGTATCACAATTAACGTGATTGATTTGCCTGTGACTCCCGTAGTCTCTGTTGACAATGATGTTGTTTGCGATGGTGGTCAAGTCACATTGACAGTCACCAATGCAGATATCATTGGTAATGGCGCAGTTTATACTTGGTACAGAAATGGTGTTGTCATTTCTAACGCCGTCAATGCTTCTCTTACAGAGTCTCCTGTGACAGTTGATGGTGATCTCACCAACTATGTTTACACGGTAGAGGCAACACTTCCGATGTCTGGTTGTACTTCATTGGCTTCTGACAACAACATTGTGACGGTTATCCCGACTCCTGTTGTGACAGTGTCTGTTGATGGTAATACAACGCTTTGCGACAATGGTATCGTAACCTTGCATGCGAATGTGTCACCTGCAGGTGCAAACTACAACTATCAATGGTATAAGGATAATGTCCTGATCCCTGGTGCTAATGAAGATGTATATGTCGCTTCTGAAGACGCACGCGAGACCGCATACAACTATTCTGTTGTGGTTACCGCTAATGCTGGTTGTAACGTCACTGCTTCCGCTCCGGCCATCACTTTCGTGGCTCAACCTGTTGTTGAGGTTACGATCAGCAACGCATTCTCTTGCGTCGGCGGTTCAGCTACTCTTACTGCTATGGTCGATGGCGGTGTTGCTAACGTGAACGGTCTTAATGAATATTCTTATCAATGGTCCAGAAACGGTATTTTGTTAGCGGATACTACATCTTCGATTATCACTTCAACTTCTGATGTCCCTGGTGTTTACGCTTACATGGTAACTGTCACTTCTGAATATGGATGTCAGTCCACAATTGCCGAAGCTGTTACTTATACTGTGATTCCTGATCCTGAAATCACTATTATTCGCGCTCTCGACATGCCTGCTACGGTTTGTGATGGCGGTTCCACGATGCTTAAGGCTATTGTGGCTGGTGGTTATGGTGATGCTTCTTATCAATGGTATAAGAATGGTAACATTCTCGTGGGTGAGACAAACCCGATCTTGAATGTCAATATGTTGTCATACGGTGACACTGCTGTGTATAAAGTTGAGGTTATTCAATCGGGTGTTGGTTGTTCCAACTTTGCCGAAGCTGCCATCAATACTTTGGTTACCGTTGTTCCTACCTATACTGTTACTATTTCTGGCAATGCTAATAATAACAATAATGTCTGCGAAGGTGGTACATTGACTTTGAACGCTAATGTTGCCGGAGTTATTGATAATGATGCATTGACCTATCAATGGTATAGAATCCATAATGGAAACAATGCTGTTGCCATCTATGGTGCAACTAATCCTCAATATTCAACCTCCGATCTGCTCTTAGGTAATTCTTACGACTATTATGTTGTTGTGACGAGCAGTATTTCTGGTTGTACTGTCGTTTCCAACTCCTTTACAGCAAATGTTGTGGCGGCTCCTACGGTTGTTATCAATGGTGCTAATACAGTTTGCGAAGGTGGTAACCTTACTTTGAATGCATTTGTTTCAGGTGGTGTTGAAGGTGATGACTATGTTTATACTTGGAGTTGGACTGGTTATGCTAATGGTGTAACAACTACAACCACTCCTAACTTCACTCCTTCTAATCTTGAGGCTAGCGATGCTGCCGCTCCGTATTACTTCACTGTTACGATTTCTCGTAACGATAATACTGGTTGTACCGCTACTTCCGCGGCTCACGAAGTTAATGTGTTGTCTGCACCTTCTGTCACTGTTACTGCCGACAACTACACGGTTTGTCAAAACGGTGCGGTTACCTACACGGCTAATGTTTCACCTGTTGGTACTTACAATTATGTTTGGACAATTGATGGTGTACAAAGACCTGAGAATGTAAGCACAATTACTGTTCCTATGGGCAATGTGGGTACAATCAACGCTAGCGTTGTGGTGTCTGCTGCTAATGCAAGTGCTTCTTGTTCTGCAACGTCATCTAACGTTTCAGTCCAAGTTGTGGGTGCTCCTACCGTTACTCTTGCTCTTGATAACAATCAAATGTCTAACATGTGTGTTGGCGGTGTTGTCAGTTTGACTGCTACACCGAGTGTCAACAGTGTCTCAGGTAACTTCAATTATGAGTGGATCGTTGATGGTACTCCTGTCTCTGGTGTAATCAATCAACTTAGCCAAATGCTGACGAATCCTGGTGTTCATACCTATAAGGTTAGAGTCTCTATGGACAACAATCTTGGTTGTATTTCCGATTGGTCTGCTCCTGTGACAGTCAATGTTGCTGAACAACCTGTTGTCGCCCTTAATTCTGCTAATGGTCTCTCCATCTGCGTGGGCGGTGATGTTGACTTGACGGGTGTTGTTACTAACTACGGTAACACAGTCAATGGTGTGACGAACAGCAGCGTCTATGGTAATATGACGTACACTTGGACTAGAAATGGTGTGAATGTTGTTAACAATACTTCTCATCTCCAAGAGCAATTGAATGTGGTTGGTAACTATAGTTATCAAGTCTCTGTTGATGCTGCCGGTTACAACTGTCAACCTCAAGCTTCTAACATTGAAGTTGTGAATGTTGTTGCTGATCCTTCTTGGACCGAGGTACATGTCTATAGCAATAATGGTACTGACGCTTGTCTCGGTGAGATTGTTGTTCTCGAAGCGGCTATCCAAGGTGGTGTTTCTGACGGCGAAGGTAGCACAAATGGTCATATCCAGTGGGTTGTTGTTGACCAGAATGGCAATTCTACACCTGTTAGCGGTGGTCTTGGCGGTTCTTCTTACGATATTCCTGCTGCTGCCGGTACCTTCACCTATGTTCCTACCTTTGTGGGTAACATCGGTTCAGGTTGTCAGTTGAGCAACACGAGCAATGTTCAGGTTGCTGTCACAGTTCATGACATGCCTAATGCTACGCTCACCACTCCTTATGGTAACTCTATCTGTGGTAATGACCCGAGCGCTTCTGTCGCATTAGTTGTTACCTTCACTGATGGTACTGCTCCGTACACTTACGAGATTGTTGACGGTCAAGGTAATGTTGTGGAACATTCTACAACGATGGCCAACACCGCTACAGTTTACGTTGCTCCTACGGAACAAACCACTTACAGACTCAACTTGATTCAAGATGCTTTCTGTGAGAATGCTTCCTTCGGTGTTGACGCAGTGGTTACTGTTTATGTGAACTCTATTGAATTTGATAACACTGTTTTCGAGTCCGGTTGTGATAATCCTGGAGTTGTCACTATTGATTTCACTATGATTTCAAGTGTCAATCCTAACCCGTCATTCACTGTTGTTTATGACAACGGTATGCAGGTGAGCGGTACTATTTCTAATAATTCCGCTACTTTCGCTGCTCCTACTGTTCCGGGTGATTATAACGCTGTCTTCATTGTTGATGGTTGTTCATACGACATTGTTGTCCGTGTTCTTATCAACAACCTCGGATTCGGTGGTACACTTCCGATCATGGATCAACGTTGGAATGATGTTGTTGTTGTGAATAACAATCCTGCTAACAATGGTGGTCACACGTTCGTCGGCTTCCAGTGGTATAAGAACGGTGTTCTGATTCCTGGTGCTGTCTATTCCAACTATCAAGAAATTGGTGGTCTGAATGGATTCTATTCAGTGGTTCTTGTTGAACAAGATGCTAATGGTAATATGGTTACGTACAAGACTTGTGAAATGTACTTCAATTCAGTTTCTACAGTTAAAGTATATCCTGTGCCTGCAAATGTTCGTCAAGAGATCACTCTCGAACTTGATTTGACATCTGAAGAACTCGACGGTGCTGAGCTCGATATCTATAATGTAACTGGCCAGCTTATCAATCACGTTACTGATTTGCGTCCGATTACAAAGATTGAAGGATTTAAGGCCCAAGGTACTTACTTCGGACGTATCTTGACAGGTACTAATGAAATCAAGACTGTTAAATTCATTATCGTAAAATAGTATGTTGAATGCCGGGCTTGGCGGCTACGGCCGCTAAGCCTCCGGGTTCACGATTATCAAAGAATAAAAAAAGTAAATATATTATGAAAAAGAATTTATTATTATTCAGTCTTATTTTCGCAATGTGTACCGCTTTTGGTCAAGAGGTACAAACAGAAAATAATGCCGAAGGCACTTCGGGGACTTATGAGACTTCTACCTTCTGCCCTCATCACATTAATATTCATGTAGGTGAGGCTTGGACGAATAATATCTACAAACGTGTGAAGATTAATCAATATTATTCTCAGAGCACTATGTTAGATATTGATTATGCCTATTTCTTTAACGAACATTGGGGACTTGGTTTAGGTGTCGGACTTAATCGTCTTAGTGCTAAGGCTTCCTTCTCTAAGAGTGGTGTTATTCCGGGTTATAGTGCAAACTACGATCCTGAATTTGCCGCACCTGTGACTTATAATCCTGTCTATGACCTTTATTATGATGCTAATGGATTGAAGGAGAAAGAGGTTGTTTGGGCTGTTGAAATTCCCTTAAAAGCTCATTTTGACTGGCGTTTTGATGGACGTAATGGTATCTATGCCGCACTTGGTTTACAAGGCTATATTCCGATCAAGGCTTTTAACAAGTACAAAGGTGAAGGCACTGTTACTACTTGCGGTTATGAAGAGTTATTCAATCAATGGTATTTTGTTCATAGCGAGAATGAGCAGATTAAGATGACCAATCATTTTGGTGAAGCTTCTTATGCTGGCAAAGGACGTAATGTGAAGATGAGACCTTCTATCGACATTCTTGCCGATTTCGGTGGTGTGTTCGCTTTGAACAAAGTGGTTGATTTCTACGTTGGTGCATACTGCAAATATGGTTTCTTGGATATTCTTCCTAAAACTAAAACTGCGCTCATTGGAAATGCTGAAAATCAAACTGTCCAATTCAATGGCACTCTCGGTTCTGACATGCTTGATGTGGCTTATCAGAATAATGAAATCAAGAAGAATAAAACGAAATGGAATCTTCTTCAAATTGGTTTGAAGGCTGGTTTCCACTTCAAAGCTTGTGCTAATCCTGCCGAGAAGTCAAAGAAACAAATTGAGAAAGAGATATTGGACGAACTCAAGAAGAAATCTAACGAACCGATTGTCATCACACAAGATCCTCAATACATCTACATTGTTCCTGTTTGTGATCAGATGAATGATGAAAATGATGATTATTTGACTCCTGACGACAAAGCCGCTATCAATGAATTGAGCGATGTTTTGTCTAAGACCAAGATTCTTTTCGACCTTGACAAAGATATTCCTAAAATCAGCGATTATAATGACAATATCAACAGAACGGTTGCTATTTTGAAAGCTAATCCTCAGTTGAAACTTATTGTTGAAGGTTATACGTGTGATTTGGGCTCAGAGCAACACAATCGTGATCTTGCTCAGAGAAGAGCTAATAATGTTAGAAAACTCTTCATTCAGAAGGGTGTTAACCCTGATCAGATTGAAACTGCCTCTTACACGGTCAATGACCCGCAAAATAGACAGAACATTACTGATCCGAGCCGTGAAGAGCATCGTGCTGCTATCTTTAGAATCGTCAAAAGATAATTATTACTATTCTCGTTAGAAAAAGGGACTGCCGGAAGGTGGTCCCTTTTTTTAATTATCAATTAAGAATTATGGAGCTGGTTGTCAGCGTGTTGCAGTGTCTTGTTACAAAAAGCGTGCCAGTGTGAAAATTTTTTTTCAACAATGGAAGTTTGATTAAAAAAAATACTATATTTGCCAGCTTGTTTAAAAATCGTTATTAAGAGAGCAAATTTTCAATAATGCATTTTTTAAGAAGCTGATTTATAGACGTTTGTGTGGATGAAAAGTTGGTGGTTGTATTTGAATATGAACGTCAGAAAGTGTTGGGTTTGCGGGAAAAAGCGATAAAAATTGATAAAAATAAAAAAACATAAAGAAATGAAGATAGTTAATTATTTAAAAGAATCTTATGAGGAGCTGGTTCACAAGA
>JAEEGL012010857.1_pt1 | contig 16938 bp, 14 predicted proteins | sample 9134231 | NCBI WGS metagenome assembly JAEEGL01 (sample SAMN16246548, study PRJNA631951) | gut metagenome | biome: gut microbiome; feature: rumen; material: fiber-attached | host: Bos | place: Iran: Karaj | collected 2018-10
GAACCCAGTTTTTACCAAGGCCTTCTGAAAGCCGCATAAACGCAAAAAAGGCCGGTCCCGGGAGAATCCGAGATCGGCCTTAAAACGCTGAAAAGCTTGATATTACTAGGGTTTTTGAAAAAAAGAAAAGTACTCTGATTCTATTAAAATCAGAGTACTTTTATGGCTAAAGATTGCTATTATAACAAAATGGGAGTAATCGTTGAATTTTGCTATACATGATGAGCATCAAATATCGATTCCTATTACATAGATTGGTACTTGGATTGCACTTCTGATATGAGGTAGATATCTGGTTACTTTTTCGAAAGACAACGATCCAGCCCAATTAAGATTGAAAGTGTTTGTAAGATACTTTTGAAATGATTTTGTGGTTGTGATATATATTCCGAAATCGATGGAGTCCAAACCAGAATAGGATGCGACTTGAAACTTCAATAGATCAATGCCAATAAAAGAGGCATGCCCAAATTGCACTTCAACACCGATGCGATCCTTCATAAAATCAAAACGCGCAAATGCATCGTCATCATTTCCAAAGACTTGCGGTTGGCATTCCCACCCATGTTTTGAAAACTCACCCTCTAAAATCCTATTAAATCCCGGACGTGTTAAAACAGACAGCGTTTTTGTGCTGTCATAAATGATTTCTTCAATCTCATTCTTGATTCCGAGCTTGGAATTGAAAACCTCTTCAGCGTAACGATATGAAAACTTCTTCAGACGAATACTCATAAACGTAGTCCTCTCTATCTGTAGGCTTGCAAATGACATTATATGACGTAGATAGCTTTCTTGCAATAAAAAAAAGGACTGCTATCTTGTTAAAATAGCAATCCTATTCTGGCAGCGGGAGAAGGATTCGAACCCTCACATACGGAGTCAGAGTCCGCTGTGCTACCTTTACACAATCCCGCTAAACGCAAAAGCTATTATACAGAATAATCACGGTTTGTCAAGAAGTTTTTTCCGCTCGCCGCACAGCGACCGGATCGCTCATTCGATCGCGAGAAGCCGCACGCTCTCGACGCCCTCCACCTTTTCGAGCGCCTGCTGCAGCGCGCTGATCGAGCGGGACATGGCGTTGACGTCGATCGAGAGCGTCACGCTGGCCTTGCCGAGCACGGGCAGGCTCTGCGTGATGGTCAGGATGCTCGCGCCCGCGCCGAAGATGCGCGAGAGCACCGCGCTGAGCACGCCGGGCTGATGGTCGAGCATCAGCTCCAGCACCGCCTTGCGGCTCCCGGAAGCGTCCGAGGGTTCAAAGACGTAGTCCTTGTATTTATAATAGGTGCTGCGCGAGATCCCGACGCGGCGGACGGCCTCGCTGACCTCGCGCACCTGCCCGGATTCCAGCAGACGGCGTGCGTCGAGCACCTTTTCGTAATAATCCGGCAGGACGCTCTTGTGGATGATCAGATAGTTGTCAAGCATGCTCTTCCCTCCCGCGCGGCGAGGCGCCGCGCTTTTATGATACACACTGCGCGTAGAAAAAACAAGTGTCTTTTCTGCGCAGACAGGGAGGGAAAAGGGACGCGGAAAGTTCCGGTTGAAAAAAAAGCCTCGCTATGCTAAACTATCATGTACTGTGCTGAAAGGCGCAGCCGTATCAAAAAGATCACTTTTCCGGCGCGGGCGCTCTGCCCGGCCGGTGAATCGAGGCACAATCATGTTAAAAAGACGCGTTTGGAAACCGATCGCAGGCGTGCTGTTTCTGATTCTGCTCCTTGCCGTTGCCGCTTTCGTGTACTTCCTGCTGAAGGTCGACATCCTGCCGGCCAAATACCTCATCGCCGTCTATGCGTTGCTGGCGCTGCTGGTCGTTCTCGTCGGCCTTCTGTTCTACCTCGGGCTGCACAGAAAACGCAGCAAATTCCGCCGCATCCGTCGGATCATCGGCATCGTCCTTGCCGTGATCGTTACAGCGGGCTGCGTGACCGGCTGCTTCATGCTCGACAGGCTTAACAAGACCAAGCAGGAGGTCACCAATATCAAGGCCACCACCCGGGCAGCCATGGGCGTGTACGTCATGGACGACGACGCTGCGCAGTCGCTCCAGGATCTGGCGAAGTACCGCATCGGCGTGCTCGGCAAGCTGGACCGCCTCAACACGAACTACGCGCTGGGCGAGTTCTTCCAGGCGGCCGGTACCGACATTGAGCTGGAATCCTACAACGGCGTCTCCGATGCGGCGGCCGCGATGAAAGACGGCAGCGTGCAGGCGCTGCTTGTCAACGAGAGCTTCCTTTCGCTGCTCAACGATACCGAGACCTACGCGGACTTCAATAACGAGATCCGCCTTATCGAGGATATCATGGTTCCGATCAGCGCGACGGCGGAGAACACGGAGGATTACCTCAACGAGCTGCTCGGCGATCTTGAGCCGACTCCCACGCCCGAACCCACGCCCGAACCCACGCCCGAGCCCGAGGTATACGGCGAGAAGGACACGCTGATCTTCTATCTCAACGGCATCGACAACTGGGAGGTCAACGACACCAGCCACACGCACGGCGACGTCAACATCCTCATGGCGGTCAACGCCCGCACGAAACAGATCCTGCTGATCAACACGCCGCGCGACTTCTTCGTTGACAACGTGGCGGTCGGAAGCTACGTGAAGTACGGCGGCGGCGACAAGCTGACGCACTGCGCCGTGCAGGGCATCGGGAACTCCGAGGCCGCGCTGGAGAACGAGTACGACATCCAAATCGACAACTACGCCAAGATCAACTTTACGGGCTTCGAGCGACTGATCAACAAGATCGGCGGCATCGACTTCTACAACCCGGTCCACTTCCAGACCCAGAGCCGCAGAGGCGTGGTCGACTTCCCGGAGGGAGACCTCCATCTCGACGGCTTCCAGGCACTTGAATTTGCGCGTGAGCGCCACGCTCTGCCCAACGGCGACCTCGGCCGCGGCGCGAACCAGATGCGCGTCGTGACCGCCATCATCGAGAAGGTCAAGTCGAGCGGCGCGAAGCTGATCATGAACTATGCCTCCCTGCTTGAAACGCTGGGCGGCACCTTCGAGACCGACCTGACGCCGGAGCAGATCTCGGATCTGGCCAAGATCGCGCTTGAAAACCTCAGCGACTGGGAAGTCAAGAGCTACGGCACGCTCGGCGCGAGCGGCAAGCGCGTGACGGCCACCGGCGGCGCGGAGGCGCTGTATATCACCTGGCCGAACCAGAACTCGGTCAACTTTACCAAGAGCCTCTTCGAGATGATCGAGAACGACGAGATCATCACCGACGAGTACATCGCGAGCGCGCCGCGCTGGTGATACAAACAAAAACCGGGCACGGACGTTCACGCGGACGTCCGTGCTTTTTTTCGCGGCATTGAAAAAAGACGCCGCGCATGGTACACTCAAAGGCGGAAATCTCAGCAAGAAAGGAAGCATGATCGTGAAAGCAGTTTTTTCCCCTTACCTCGACGCGATCGCCCCGGGCCTGAAACAGCTCGCGGCGCTCCTCGGGGAGAAGTACGACTATGTCAGCGTGCTGTCCACGGACTCCGTGGGCTTCGCCGTGTCGATCTCGCAGCGCGCCAAGGCCGTCAATCACTCGACGATGACGACCGAGCGCGGCAGCGTCGTGCGCGTATGCCGCGGCGGGCTGTACAGTGAGTACGCCTTCAACCGCTTCGACCCCGCGCATCCCGAGCGGACCGCCGCCGAGGCGGAGCGGGCGCTGGAGGAGCAGTTCGCACTGCTGCGCGCGACGGATTCCGCGGTCTATGAAACGCCCGTCCTGCCGGACGAGCCCTGCGTGCTGCGCGAGGAGATGGAGACCGGCTCGATGCCGGAGGACTGTGATCTCGGCGCGCTCGTCGAGCGCTTCACGGAGATCTCGGCGCGCGGCGTCGCGGCGGGCGAGCACGCGATCGACTGCCATGTGCGCGGCCAGTCCACGCACGTGTGCAAGCTCTTTCTCACGGCCGGGCGCGACATGCGCCAGAGCTACGTCTATTCCGAGGGCATGGTCGCGGTGATCGCCTCAAAGGACGGCGCGGTCAAGTTCGGCTTTGACAGCGTGTCCGGCCGCGAGGGACCGGAGCTCTTCGGCAAGCTGGACGAACTGGCCGAAAAGGTCGCCGGGATCGCGGAGGAGCTGCTCGTCGCCGAGCGCATCGAGCCCGGCGAGTACGAGGTCATCGTCTCGCCCGAGATCAGCGGCCTGATCGCGCACGAGGCCTTCGGTCACGGCGTGGAAATGGACATGTTCGTGAAAAACCGCGCGCTGGGTGCGCAGTATATCGGCAAGCGAGTCGGCAGCGATCTCGTGACGATGCACGAAGGCGCGAAGCCGGAAATCGAGGTCGCGAGCTACGCCTTCGACGACGAGGGCACGCTCGCCCACGACACGGTCGAGATCCGGAACGGCATCCTCAAAACCGGCGTGTGCGACGCGCTCTCGGCGCTGCGCCTCGGCGTCGAGCCGACGGGCAACGGCAAGCGCGAGAACTTCGAGCACAAGGTCTACACCCGCATGACCAACACGGTCTTCGAGTCGGGCGAGTCCACGCTTGAGGAAATGATCGCGACGGTGAAATACGGCTATCTGCTCCGCGGCATGCAGTCGGGCATGGAGGACCCCAAGCACTGGGGCATCCAGTGCATCCTCGACCGCGGCTACGAGATCCGCGACGGCAAGCTGACCGGCAGGATCGTCTCGCCGATCGTGATGACCGGCTATGTGCCGGAGCTGCTCGGCTCGATCTCGATGCTCAGCCGCGACCACGAGCTCTTCGGCAGCGGCGGCTGCGGCAAGGGCCACAAGGAGTGGGTCAAGGTCTCCGACGGCGGCCCCTATATGAAGGCGAAAGCGAGGTTGGGTTAAATGGAAGATTTCGTTCTTGAGCTGCTCAAGGGATCCGGCGCCGACGGCTGGATCGTCACGGACGAAGTGCGGCGCGGCTGGGAGTTCTATTTCATCCGCCATGCGCTCGACCAAAACCGCGTGCGCGAGGTCGAGCATCTGAAACTCACGGTCTTCCGGAAGTTCAGCGAAGACGGGAAGGACTTCCTCGGCAGCGCGTCGGCGGAGCTCCCGCCCACGGCCTCGCGCGCCGAGGCGCAGAAGCTGATCGCCGCGCTGCTCGACGAGGCGAAGCTGATCCGCAACCCGCTCTACACGCTCAATCCCCCGTGCGGGGAGGACACGGCGGCGGGAGAGGAGATCGACCTGTCCCTCGTCGCCGGGGATTTCCTGCGCGCGATGCAGAGCGTCGGGGAGAGCGCGGAGGCCGACGTCAACTCGTATGAGATCTTCACCGACAGCGTCACGCGCCGCATCGTCAGCTCCACGGGCATCGACAGGACGGCCGTGTTCCCCGCCTCGATGATCGAGGTCGTCGTCAACGCGCGCCGCGAGGGCCATGAGATCGAGCTCTACCGGATGTACCGCTCCGGCAGCTGCGACGCCGCGGGCCTGAAGGCGGAGGTCGAGAGCACGCTGCGCATCGGCCGCGACAAGCTGCGCGCCGTCAAGACCCCGGCGCTCGGAAAGTGCGACGTCGTTTTCTCCACGGCCGACGCGATACAGATCTACGACTATTTCATCGACCGCATGGACGCGGGCATGGTCTTTCAGGGCATTTCGGACTGGAAGTGCGGCGAGCGCGTCGCGCCCGACGAGGGCGGCGACGCTGTGACGGTGCGCGCGCTGCGCACGCTGGAGAACTCCTCGTACAACTGCCCCTTTGACGGCGAGGGCGCGCCGCGGCGCGACCTCACGATCATCGAGGACGGCGTGGCGAAGAGCTATTACGGCCGCCGCATGTTCGCGCAGTATCTCGGCCTCGAGGACAGCTTCGATCCGGGCAACTTCGCCGTCGACGGCGGACGCGAGAGCGCCGCGGCGCTGCGCACGGGCCGCTATCTCGAGATCGTCGAGTTCTCGGACTTCCAGGTCGAGGCCTCGGACGGCGAGATCGCCGGCGAGATCCGGCTGGGCTATCTGCACGACGGCGACACGGTCACGGTCGTGGAGGGCGGCTCGGTCTCCGGCACGATGCGCGAATTCGCCGCGACGATGCGCCTGTCAAAGGAGCGCAGGCAGTACAACAACTACCTGATCCCGGCCGTGACGCGCCTGCGGGGCGTGACGGTCACCGGCGCGGAGGATTAACGCATCACCTGCCTCTCGACCGCCGGCCCGCTCTGGCCGGATCCGACGGAGCTCTATGCGCAGACCCTTCCCGCGCCGTGAAGGGACGGCGCAAAAAACCGCTCTCCCCTTTCGAGGGGAGAGCGGTTTTTCATTGCTTTGCTTATTCGAGGTTCAGATGGTGCTTGAGAATGTAGCGCGTGAGGAAGAAGTAGGCCGCGCCGAGCAGCAGTTCGAAGAGCAGCGCCGAGCCGAGCGCGCCGGCGGCGACGCCGGGGCTGTCGAGCGTCAGAGCGCCCTCCACGAAGCGGAAGCCCCAGCTGAAGCTCTTGCCCAGGATACGGGGCAGAAGGCCGCTGCTCATGCCGACGCCGAAGAGGATGTTCAGCACGAGGCCGATGCCGACGTAGGCCAGCAGCGCCCAGAGCGCGCGGTGCTTCTTCGCCAGATGGCCCAGCGCGATGGCGAGGTAGATCTTGAGCGTCTCGGTCGCCGCGACGGCGATCAGGACCAGCACGGCCTCCGCGACGAGCCAGGGCGCGGAGGGAGGCAGCTGCAGCTTGCCCAGCTCCAGCCAGATCGTCTGCCAGCCGCGGGCGAACTCCGTGGGCTGATAGACCGTGAAGAGCAGGATGCCGCTGAGCACCGCGGCGAGCCAGGAGAGGATCTCGAGGATCAGCGCGGTGAGGCCCTTCGAGGCGATGTGCGCCCCGGCCGAGGCGGGCAGCGTGAACATCAGATAGCCCTCGTCGCCCAGCAGGCCGCGGTAAAAGCGCTGGATGACGAAGATCAGCGCCATGACCGCCATGGCCACGAACAGCCCGAAGAGCACCATCGAGGGCAGCACGCCCAGCAGGAAGATCACCAGACCGCTCTGCCCGCCCGGGGCGTCGATGACGTAGCGGAAGGAGAGCCCGATCAGCGCGCTGAGCGCGATGACGGCGAGCCACAGCGGGCCGAATTTGCGCAGGCAGGAGCGCAGGTCGTATTTCATCAGTTTAGCAAGCATCGTTTTGTCCTCCTCTCCATTCCTGAGCGCGGAACATATCGCGGAACAGCTGATCCACGCTGCCGCCGGTCCGCTCGCGGATGCTGTCGACGCTCTCGTGCAGCACGACCTGGCCCTGCCGCAGGAACACCGCCTCGTCGAGCACCTGCTCGACGTCGAGGATCAGGTGCGTCGAGATCAGCACCGAGCCGTCCTCGCTGTAATTCGTCAGGATCGTGCGCATGATGAACTCGCGCGCCGCCGGGTCCACGCCCGCGATCGGCTCGTCGAGCAGATAGAGCTTCGCGGCGCGGGACATGACCAGCATCAGCTGCATCTTCTCGCGCGTGCCCTTCGAGAGCGTCTTGATCGCGAGCTTCTGGTCGAGCCCCAGCACGCGGCACATCTCGTCGGCCTTCGCGCGGTCGAAGTCCGCGTAGAAGTCGGCAAAGAGGTCGATCATGTCGCCCACGCGCATCCAGTCGGGGAAATAACCGCGGTCGGGCAGATAGCTGATGAGCTTCTTTGTCTCCACGCCCGGGGCGTTCCCGGCGATGCGGACCTCGCCCGCGGAGGGCTGCAGCAGCCCGTTGAGGATCTTGATGAGCGTCGTCTTGCCCGAGCCGTTCGGGCCCAGCAGCCCGATGATCCGCCCCGAGGGCAGGCTCAAATTCACGTTGTCGAGCGCCCGCACCTCGCCGAAGCTGCGGCTCAGGCCCCTGCATGTTACCAGTTCCTGCATCATTCCTTCTCCTTTCCCTCCGCGGCCAGCGCCGCGGCCTCGGAGCGGGCGAAGCCCAGCTCCTTCATATCGGAAAAATACTTTTCCGTCAGCTCCTCCGCCAGACGCTTGCGCGTCGCGTCGAGCACGCCCACGTCCTCGGTCACGCTGCGGCCGAGCGTGCGGTTGGTGGCGACGAGACCCTCGCTCTCCAGCTGGGCCATCGCGCGCTGCATCGTGTTGGGGTTGACCCCGGCCTCGGCGGCCAGCTCGCGTACCGTGGGGAAGCGCGAGCCCGGCGGATACACGCCGGTCACGATCCTGCGCCCGAGCTGCTCGGCAAGCTGCAGCCAGATCGGCCGGGAGCTCTTCAGATCAAAGTCCATAAACGCCCTCCTTTGTATCGCTGTATTAAGTGATTAATACAATAGCACAGCTCCGCATGTCTGTCAAGCGTTTTTCAAAAAGTTTTTTCGCCGCGCGTTGAACATGGCGTAAAACTATATTATAATGAGGCATCCGGAAGAACGGGGGGGAGAGAGGCTTGAAGGACAAAACGGCGCTGCGAAAGCTCGCCTTTCTGCTGCTCATGGCGCTTTTCGGCTGCCTGGGGCTGCTCGTGCGCGCGATCGGTCTGCCCTCCGCGGTGACGGCCTGCCTGCGCGCCTGGGTCTCGGCGGCGGCGCTGGGCCTCTATCTGCTCGTCTCCCGCCGCCCGATTGACCGCGCCGGGACGCGGCGGACGCTCGTGCCGATGCTCGTGAGCGGCGCGCTGATCGGTCTGGACTGGATCGGCCTCTTCGCGGCCTACAACCGCACGACGATCGCGACGGCCACGGTCTGCTATTACATCGAGCCGATCCTCGTGCTGCTCGGCGCGGCGCTGCTGCTGCGCGAGCGCTTCACGCTGCGGCACCTGCTGTGCGCGCTCGCGGCCTTCGCCGGCATGGTTTTCGTCTCCGGCGTGGCGGAGGCGGGCTTTGCGGCGGCGGATATCCGCGGGCCGCTCTTCGCGCTGCTCGGCGCGCTGGCCTACGCGGGTGTGGTACTGATCAATAAGAAGGTCCCGGGCGGGGACAGCCTCGTGCGTACGGCGATCCAGCTCGCCGCGGCCGCCGTGCTGACGACGCCCTACGTCCTGCTGACCGAGCGCGCGCCCCTCGCCCTCACGCCGCGGAGCGTTCTGCTGCTGCTCCTGCTCGGCGTCGCGCTCACGGCGATCCCCTATATCGCCTATTTCACGCTGATCGTCAAGATCCCGTCGCGCACGGTCGCGATCTTCTCCTACGCCGACCCGGTCGTGGCGGTGCTGCTGTCGGTGTTCCTGCTCGGCGAGCGCATGAGCGTCTTCGGCGTGCTCGGCACGGCGCTCATCATCGGCGCGGCGCTGATCTCGGAGCTGGGCGGGGACAGAGAAAAACACAAGGAGGATCCGATATGCTGATCCGTTATGAAGAAGAACTGGGCCTTGTCAAAGGCATCCTCACGGCCGCCGGCTTTCCGGAGGAGGATGCGGCGACGATCGCAAAGGTCATCGCGCACTCGGACTTCACCGGCGTCTATTCCCACGGCCTCTCGCGCCTGACGCGCTACATGCGCCAGATCGAGGCGGGCTCGCTCAATCCCCGGCCGGACTTCCGCAGGGTGGAGGACTCCGGCGCGGTGTCGGTCTACGACGGCGACAACGGCTCGGGCATCGTGGCGGTCAACCGCGCCTACGACGAGCTGCGCGAAAAGGCAAAGCAGTACGGCGTCGCGATGGCCTGCGGGCGGCGCAACGCCAACATCGGCTGCGGCTCGTACTACGGCTGGCGCGCCGCGGCGGACGATCTCGTCGCGCTCGTGACCTGCAACACCTACGCCTTCACCTCGCCCTTCGGCGGGGCGGACCGGCTGATCGGCACGAACCCGATCATCCTCGGCGTCCCGGCCGGCGAGGAGTATCCGATCGTCATGGACATCTCCACGACCTTCGTTGCGATGGGCAAGATCCAGGCCGCCGAGCGCGAGGGTCAGCCCATCCCCGACACCTGGGCCAAGGATCACGACGGCGCGCCGACGACCGACCCGGCGCAGGCCTTCTCCCTCTCGCCGATCGCGGGGCACAAGGGCTACGGCCTCGCCGTCATGGTCGACGTGCTCTCGACGATGTTCTCCGGCGCCTGCTTCGGCACGGATATCGGCCTGTTCTCGAAGCTTGAAAAGGAGAACACGGGCTTTTGCCTGATCCTGATCGACCCGGCGCGGTTCATGCCGATCGATCAGTTCAAGGCGCGCGTGGACCGCTATGTGCGCATGATGAAGGACAGCCGCAAGGCCCCGGGCTTTGAAGAGATCTTCCTGCCCGGCGAGATCGAGTTCCGCAAATTCGAGCAGATGAAGCAGGCGGGCTTTGCCGTCAGCGAGGCGCTCGCGCGCGAACTCACAGAGCTCTCGGTCCGGCTCGGCGCGCTCGAGCCGGGCGCGGACTTCGCCGCGCTGGTCGCAAAGTTTTCGGCGTAAAGGAACAAAACGCCGCGCGCTGCGTCCAAATACCCGGAAAGAAGGAATGAACATGAAAAAAACGATGCCTATCATCCTGACCCTGATCCTCGCGCTCGCGCTGCTCGCCGGCTGCGGCGCGCCCGCCGCGCCCGCGGCGGAGCCCACGGAGCAGTTCGCCGGTCTGCCGAACCCCGTCAAGGCGAGCTCGCGCGAGGAGATCGCGGAGCGCTTCGGTCTGGACATGGCCGCGCCGGAGGGCGCGGAGGAGGTCAGCTACAGCATCATCGACGGCGAGACCCCGCTGGCGCAGCTCGGCTATTGCCGCGACGGGCTCAGCTGGTGCTATCGCGCGGCGAGGAGCGCCGAAACGGCGGACATCTCCGGCATGTACTACGAGTGGACGCGCCGCGCCGAAGGCGCGGGAGGCGCGCAGCTGCGCTGGAACGACGGCGAAGCGGGCGTGATCGAGCGCTTCGACGCAGCGGAGGGCCGCATGCTCTCGCTCTCGCTCGGCCACGGCGCGGACGAGAGCGTGCTCAGCGCCGAGGCGGCGCTGCTTTTCCCGGCCTCGGAGGCGCAGCGCGCCGAGTTGAACGCGCTGCTTGACGCGCTGCGCGGCCGGTATTTCCCCGGCACGGCGGGCAGCTCTCTCTCCGCCGCGGCCTGCGCGGCCGAGCTGGCCGACTTCTTTGCCGAGAGCGGGATCGCGCCCGACGAGGTCGACGCGTGCGTGCGGGACTGCCTCGCGGCGCTCCCGGACGAGGACAGGGAGCTCTTCGAGCTGCAGCTCGACGGCGCGGTCTCCGCTTTCTCGAGCCTGACGGGCGAGAACGGCGCGGGCCTGCTCGGCGACTGCGGCTACGCGGCGCGGCATTTCCCCTGGGACGACGCGGGGGTCCGCGACTGCTTCGTCGCCCTGCTCGGCTCGGACTGAGGTCTTTGCAAAGGGAAGGATCTCCATGGAAGAAACGCTTTTTCTCCTGCGCCCCGACGAGAGCAGCATCGCTCAATATGAGGACTACCGCCGTGAGTTTCTCGAATCGGGCGACAGCATGGACGGCACCGGCCCGATGCGCCGCATCGAGAGCGGGCGCGACTGGCTCGCGCACGTCCGGAGCTACGAGAGCCCGGACACGCTGCCGGCGGGCAAGGTCCTCGCCACGCAGTATCTCCTTGTGCGCGAGAGCGACGGGAAGCTGCTCGGCATGCTGCAGCTGCGCCATTATCTCAACGATTATCTTGCGAGGATCGCCGGCCACATCGGCTATTCCGTGCGGCCCTCCGAGCGCCGCAGGGGCTATGCCCGGCGCATGCTCGCCATGGCGCTGGACGAGGCGCGCGCCCTCGGGCTCGATCGCGTGATGATCTCCTGCGCCGTGGACAACGAGGGCAGCCGCCGCACGATCCTGGCGAACGGCGGGGTATTTCACAGCACGGTCTGGGACGAGGAAGACCAGGAGACGCTCGAGCGCTATTGGATCGAGCTGTAAAGGAAGGACAAAATGGGAAAGGATCTATGCATCGACTGTGACGGAGGCGTCGTCAACATCCGCGTCGGCGCGATCATCATGAAGGACGGCAGATTTCTGATGGCCGGCAATCCGCATTTCGATTATCTCTACTCCGTCGGGGGCCGCATCCAGTTCGGCGAGACGGCGGAGCAGGCCGTCGTGCGCGAGGTGCGCGAGGAGACGGGACGGGACATGGAGATCGACCGGCTCGGCTTTGTGACTGAGGATTTCTTTTACGGCGATCAGCCCCCCCATCTGGGCAAGCTGATCTACGAGCTGGGCTATTACTTCTACATGAAGACGCCCGCGGATTTTGAGCCCGTGTGCGAGAGCTTCACCGAGGCCGGAGAAAAGGAATATCTCGTCTGGGTCGCGCCGGAGGAGGGCCGCAAGCTCTACCCCGTTTTCTTCAACGACGAGCTCCGCCGTCCCGCGCCCTTCGTCAAGCACTTCGTGACCGACCAGCGGTAGCGCCCGCGGCCCGCGCAGCGCCGAAAAAAAAACAGGGGCGCGTGATTGCTCACGCGCCCCTGTTTTTTTTTTCAGCGTTTTTTCTTCTTTTTCTTTTTCCCGCGCCGGTCGCGGAAGAACAGCCAGCCCAGCGTTCCGAGCGCGATCAGGCTCGCGGCCATAAGCGCGACCCAGACCGCCGCGTTGTTGCCGTCTCCGGTCGGGACGCCGCGCCGGTCGACGCCCGTGACCGAGAAGATCGCCAGCGCCTTGCCGTCGGGATAGAGCACGCCGACGATGTGCTTGCCGGCCGTGAGACCCTTGAGGTAATCCGCCTTGATCTTCACGATCGTGCCGCCGGACTCGGTGCTGTAATACTTCGCGTCGACCTTCTTGCCGTCGACGGTCAGTCCCGTGAACTTGCCCAGCGCGCCGTTCGCGGCGAAGCGCAGGTTGACCGTGGTGCTCTTCGACCAGCTTCCGCCCGCGCCCTCGACGATCAGGTAGTTCGGCAGGTTGAAATCCTTTGCCAGGGAGCCGCTGTAGGTCCCCTTGAAGACGATGCTCGCCGTGCCGGTCTTTTTGTCGACGTCGTAGCTGTAGACCACGTCGTAGTCCGTGCCGTCCGTCAGCGTATGCTCGCCGTGCCGGATCGTGAGCGCCGGCGTGATGCCTGCGTCCTCCGGCCTGCAGGGCGTGATCAGCACGCCCGAAGCGAGCGCCTCCGCCGGGATCGGCGTGATCGTGAAGCTGCCCGCCGCGCTGCCGCCGTAGTTGCCCGTGCCCATGACCGCGACGGAGCCCGTCCCGATCGCGGTGTTGTTGCTGTAAGCGCCGAGCGTATAGTCGAGGTCCTTCTCCAGCGTGCGGCTCCCGTCACGGACGATGACCGCCGGCTTGAGCTCCTCGCCGTAATCGTATGCGATCTCGGCGGGGCTGACGGTGATCATTTCCGCCGTGATCGGCTTGGGCTGCAGCTTTGTGAGCGTGTACTCGCCGCTCTCCTTTGTCAGATCGCCGTCCGTGCTGCGGAAAACCAGGCGGTACTTGCCGCCCACGTCGGGCACGCTCTCGCCGTTCTTGACGGAGAAGCCGCCCTCCACCGTCTCGCCGTCGGCGGTAGCCGAGCCTCCGGAGAGCGAGACGATCTCCTCGAGCGCCGCGCCATAGACCTTGCCGTCCGCCTCACTGACGCTCGGCCAGCTCACCTCAAGCGCAACGATCCGGAACTGCTTGCTCACCGTGCCGGTGTATGCCGTGCCGCTGCCCGTGACCGTGACGGTCGCCGTGCCGATCTCGACGTTGTCGGCGTAATTGAGCGTATAATCCGTGTTCTCTGTCAGCGTCGTCTCTCCGTCGCGGACGGTCACCGCCGGCGTCTGCGCCGTCCCGGTATAGGGCAGCCTCGCGGCGGCGAGCGTGACCATCTCATCCGTGAGTGCCTTGGCGCTCGCGGCCGGGACGGAATCGATCTGCGGATCGCTCTCGCCGCTGATGACAGTCGGCTCCGGGGTCGGTTCCGGGGTCGGTTCCGGGGTCGGCTCGGGGGTCGGCTCGGGCGCTGCGGCGAAGCGGATCGTGAGCATGGCCGCAGCCGTTCCGTCGCTCTCCGCCGCGGCCATCAGCGAAAGCGTCGAGCCCGCGGCGCAGTTGTCGGCGACGTACACGGTGTTTCCCTCGCGCCGCACGCCGAGCGGCCAGTCGCCCGCGGACCAGACGACGGCGCTGTCGACGACCTCGCCGTAGGGGTCGAGCACCACGCCGCGGTATTCCGCGACCGTCGTGCCGCCCGCGGCGGGGATCAGGACGGTGTCCTCGTCCTCCAGCGGCAGATTGGCGCGCATCAGCTTCACCGCGTAGGGCGCGTGCGCCATGCGCGAGACCGTAAAGCTCTTCGTGCTGTCGACAAGCTCGGTGCCCTCCGCCGCGGCCGTTACCGTATAGCGGATCGGCTCGCTCATCGCGCTCTTGGCCTCGTTGGCGATGCGCACGCGGCCGTCGGAGCCGATCGAGACGCCCCCGGTGTGCGGGCTGATGCTCCAGTCGATCGTGATGCCGACGGCGTCGCCGCCGCCGTCCGTGACCGTGGCCGTGAAGGGCGCGCTGAAAAAGTCGGCGGCTCCGTCCGCGGGGACGGTGTAATCCGTCAGCGCGGGCGCATCGACGCGGATGGCCGCGGGCGCCGCCTCGGAAAAGACCGCCTCGGCGTTGATATCGCCCGTCACGAAGCCGATCGTATAAAGGCCGTCGACCGGCTGCACCGGCGTGCCGTTGATCGTCAGCGACTTGAGCTTGCAGCCCTCGGCGGGCCGGACGCTCACCGTCGCGCTGCCGCCGCGCCCCACGGCGGCCGGCGTGATGCTGACGCTCCCCTTTTCATCGGAGCCGTATGCGTTGAGCGAGAAGCGTGCGAAGCGGATGCGCGGCGCGGGGTCGTCCGCTCCGTTTTCATAGAGCGAAACGTCGTGCGCCGAGAACGCCGGCGAGTAGGGCGAGAGGTCCGTCACGCCCGTCTCGACGAGCTCGGCGAGATAGTCGCCGTAAGCGTCGGTCCCGTTGAGGCGGTAGAGGTTGTATACCAGGCTCTCCGAAGCCTCGTCGATCGTCGCCTCCAGGCCGAAGAGCCCGTCGCTCCCCGCGAGCGTGCACACGTCGATGAGCGCGCCGTCGCTCGTATAACGGTCCGTCAGCGGCGCGGAGCTGTCCCAGACCGCGACGTCGGGCGTCGCGGTGTCGAACTGGATCGCTCCCGTGCCGAGCGCGGAGTTCACGACGCGGACCGCCCCGCCGACGGACGAGGAAGCCGTCAGCCTTGCCTGCGCCTCAACGCGCAGGCAGTCCGCCGCGCCGTCGGCGTCGATGCAGATCGCCGTGCCGTCCGGATTCGTTACGGTGAGCGAGCCGTCGCCGCAGACGCAGATCGAGCCGCCGTAGCCCAGCGACTCCGAACGGATGGCCGTGAGCGTGCTGCTGCCGACAAGGCGCAGCCGGAAGTCCGCGCCCATCATCGTCAGATTGAGCACGACGCCTTCCCCGGCGAAGTTCGAAAGCGTCAGCGTATTGCTCCCGACGTCGTAGAACGCGCCCTCGACCGGGCAGTAGCGCGGCTCGGTCAGCTCGTTCGGGGCGAGGATCTGGCTCTCGACCGCGCCGTCGCCCGAGAAGAGCACCTTGTCCGCCGCGCCCGTAAGGGTCACGGAGGCCCAGACGCCCCCCCGGCTCTGCGGATTCGCTCCGTTCGCCGCGAAGACGGCGGCCGGTGCGAGCGACGCGAGCAGCAGCGCGCATAATATGAAACTCAAAGCTTTTTTCAGCTTCACAGATTCTTCCTCCTCAACAGGCTCCCGCCTGTTGAAACGCCCTCCGCGCATGGGGGAACGCGTCCTTCCCGCGCGTCGATGCGCCTACTTTCCTAACATAGGATTGTAGCATCAAAACGCCGCTATTGCAATATATTTTGCGTTTTCAGCCGGAGTTTTAAGAAATCTTCACACTATATATTGTGTTTTGTAATCACTTGACAATCTTTTGCAAATACTGTGGGGACAGCGCGAGACGGCGGGATCTCTCCCGCCGTCTCGCGTGCTTATCCGGTCATTGCGTCAACGAAGTCCGGCAGGCCGGGTCGGAAGCCGTGCCTGCCGCTGTGCCCGAAGCTCTTTTTCAAAGAAGCCCGGCCGCTTCGGCGCCGCTGTACACCAGCTTCGCGCCTTTGAAATCGGCGCCGGGCAGGAAGGGCCGCAGCTTCTCCGCCGTCTTGCCGATGCCGCTTCCGCCCGAGGTGGCGAAGGCCGCGACCTTCTTGCCCGACCAGTCATAGCCCTTGCAGAAGCTGCTCACGACCAGCGGCGCGCAGCCGTACCAGATCGGGAATCCGATCAGCACGCTCTCGTAATCGGCAAAGTTCTCGATCCGTCCGCTCACCGGCACGTCCTTCTTTGCCATGAACTCCCGGTTGCAGCGGGCCAGCGGGTTTCTCCAGTTCAGATCCGCCGCCGTGTAGGGCTTCTCCGGCGTGATGGCGTAAAGCTCCGCGCCCAGCTCCTCCGCCGCTTCCTTTGCGGCGCGGGCCGTCGTGCCGCGCTCGGCGCTGAAATATACGATCAAGGTCTTCATGTTCGTCTCCTCCCCGTTTTTGTATATCCGGATTATAACCGATAAACGGCCGTGATGCAACGGGTCGCGGCGCAAAGAGAAAACCGCCGCAGGCACAGAGGCCTGCGGCGGGGCGGGAGATTCAAAAAGGGCTCCGGGCGGAGCGCGCCCGGACGATGCGCGCCCTCAGCCGAGGCTGTTCTGCACGGCCACGGCGACGGCGACCGTCGCGCCGACCATGGGGTTGTTGCCCATGCCGAGGAAGCCCATCATCTCCACGTGCGCGGGGACGGAGGACGAGCCGGCAAACTGGGCGTCGGAGTGCATGCGGCCCATCGTGTCGGTCATGCCGTAGGAGGCGGGGCCGGCGGCCATGTTGTCCGGGTGCAGCGTGCGGCCGGTACCGCCGCCGGAGGCGACGGAGAAGTACTTTTTGCCCTGCTCCACGCACTCCTTCTTGTAGGTGCCCGCGACCGGGTGCTGGAAGCGGCTGGGGTTGGTGGTGTTGCCGGTGATGGAGACGTCCACGCCCTCGAAGTGCATGTTGGCCACGCCCTCGCGCACGTCGTCGGCGCC
>JAEEGL015608324.1_pt1 | contig 16938 bp, 15 predicted proteins | sample 9134231 | NCBI WGS metagenome assembly JAEEGL01 (sample SAMN16246548, study PRJNA631951) | gut metagenome | biome: gut microbiome; feature: rumen; material: fiber-attached | host: Bos | place: Iran: Karaj | collected 2018-10
AGGTTGCGGTTGTTCACACCTATTATGCATGCACCGCTCATCAGGGCCTTGTCCAGTTCGATCTCGTCATGGACCTCGACCAATGCTGACAGCCCCAGCTCGTCGCACAGTTTGACGTACGCCTTCAGATCCTCCTCCGTCAGGATGCCTGCTATGAGCAGGACAGCTGATGCTCCCGCAGCCTTTGCTTCGTAGATCATGTATTCGTCCACGACGAAGTCCTTGCGCAGTATCGGGATATTCACTTCGGCATAGATGTCCCTGATATACTGGATGTCCCCCAGAAAACGGGTGGGCTCCGTGAGCACGGATATGCAGTTAGCGCCTGCCGCCTCGTATTCGCGGGCGATCGCAACGGGATCGAACTCCTCTGCGATTACACCCTTAGAAGGCGATGCCTTCTTCACCTCGCAGATGAAGGACATACCCTCCGATTTCAGGGCGGCCTCGAACGGGAATTCCCTGTCGCTGCCTCTGGCCGTGGCCTCGGCCTTCATTTCCTCCAGCGATACGATGGCCTTGCTCTCGGCGACCCTCTTTTTTGCAGCCTCGGAGAGCTCGATCAGGATGTCATTCATCTGTTGCTTGCCACCTTGTAATTGTCGAAGAGCTTCATGGCGGAACCGTCGTCTATGAGCTTGGCGGCCAGCTCCACACCGTCGGCGAAGGATGATGCCTTCCCCGCACAGTAGAGTCCCGCTCCGGCGTTCATCAGGACGATGTCACGCTTGGGCCCCGCCTTTCCACTGAGGATGTCCAGTGTGATATAGGCGTTCTTCTGGGGGGTGTCGCCTTCCACATCCTGCTTGAATGCCCTCTTCAGACCGAAGTCGTCGGGGGACACCTTGTATGTCTCGCATTTGTCCCCATCGAACTCGCAGACAGATGTCGTATGGGAGATCGAGATTTCGTCCATCTTGTCGTCACCGTAGACGACCATCCCCTTCTTGACCCCCAATGTGGAGAGAACCTTCGCGAGGGGCTCCAGCAGAGTCGGGGAGTACACTCCCATGACCTGATAGGTCGGGTGGACGGGATTTGTTAGTGGGCCCAGGATGTTGAACACGGTCTTGATACCGAGCTCCTTCCTGATCTCTCCGACGTACTTCATCGATGTGTGGTAGTCCTGTGCGAAGAGGAAGCAGATGCCGACCTCATCCAGGAGGGAATTGACCTTCTCGGGATTCTGGTGGATGTTGATCCCCAGCGCCTCGAGCACATCCGCTGCTCCACTCTTGGAAGATGCTGCACGGTTACCGTGCTTCGACACCTTAGCACCCGAGGATGCAATGACCATTGAGGAAGTGGTGGAGATGTTGAAGCTGTTGGAACCGTCTCCTCCCGTACCGACTATCTCCACGGTATCGAACTTCTTCTCTATCGGTTTAGCGTGGTCCCTCATGGCCGCCGCGCTTCCCGCGATCTCGGCGATGGTCTCGGTCTTGGTGCTCTTAGTAGATAGCGCCGCGAGGTACGCCGCGTTCTGCACAGGGGATGTCACTCCTGACATGATCTCGTTCATGACAGCGTAAGCCTCATCGTAGCTGAGGTCCTGCTTGTCAACTATCTTCTTGATTGCGTCGGATATCATATGTTTCCCTCCTTCCTGACGGACTTCAAAAGGTTCTCCATCATCCTGGCGCCGTCAGGTGTCATAATGGATTCTGGATGGAATTGCAGCCCATGGACCGACCCGTCCAGGGACATGACAGCCATGACCTCTCCGTCATCTGCGGTAGCAGTGACCTTGAGGGCATCCGGAATCGTCTCCGGATCGGCCGCCAGTGAATGGTAGCGTGCGACGGTGATCTCCGGTGGGAGCCCCTGGAAGATTATGTCGCTCGGATCTGTGCTGATGACGGATTGCTTGCCGTGCATCATCTTCTTGGCGTATGTGACGGTTGCTCCGTATGCCTGACAGATGGCCTGGTGCCCGAGGCATATGCCCAGTATGGGGTATTTCCCCCTGAATTCCCTGACCACGTTTACGCATACGCCGGCATCCTCCGGACGTCCGGGTCCGGGGGAGATGACGATAAGTTCCGGAGCGAGCTTGTCAATCTCCTCAACGGAGAGCTCATCATTCCTGATCACCTTGATGTCAGGTTCGATGGAGCCGATCAGCTGGTAGAGGTTGTAGCTGAAACTGTCGTAGTTGTCGATGAGGAGAATCATTGCGCTCCCTCCGCATTCTTCAACGCGTTTATGACGGCCATCGCCTTGTTCAGGCTCTCCTGGTATTCGCTCTCGGGAACGGAATCCGCTACGATTCCAGCTCCGCTGCGTACGAAGACCTTGCCGTTCTTCTTGTAGGCGATGCGTATCGCAATTGCGGTGTCCAGGTTTCCGGAGAAGTCGATATAGCCTATCGCGCCTCCGTAGATACCACGCTTGTTGTCCTCCAATTCATTGATGAGCTGACAGGCCCTGATCTTCGGGGCTCCGGAGAGTGTCCCTGCAGGTAGGATAGAATCGATAGTATCGAGAGCGTCAACATCATCTCTGATCTCTCCGCACACGGTTGAACCGATGTGCATGACATGGGAGAACCTCAGGACTGTGTGATACTGCTCAAGGTGGACACTTCCGAACTTGGAGATCTTTCCTATGTCGTTCCTTCCGAGGTCCACCAGCATATTGTGCTCGGCCAGCTCCTTCTCGTCTGCGAGTAAGTCCTTCTCGAGCTCGATGTCCTCTTCGGGGGTCTTTCCCCTGGGACGGGTACCTGCCAATGGGAACGTGTGTGCGATGCCGTCCTCCAGCTTGACAAGTGTCTCCGGGGAAGCGCCTGCGACCTCCATGTCGGAACCGGAGAAGTAGAACATGTAAGGCGAGGGGTTGGTCCTCCTTAAGGTGTTGTAAACAGGTAAGAGGCTTCCCTCGAAATCCGCCTCCAGACGGTTAGAGAGGACGATCTGGAAGATGTCCCCCTCGCGGATGTGGTCCTTGGCCTTCTCGACCATCGAACAGAAGCGTTCCTTGTCGAACATTGGCCTGATTTCAGAAGTCAGACGCCCGGTTATGTTCTGCTTACGTGAACCCTTCAGGATGAGGTCCCTCATGGCCTCCAATTCCAGGACAGCCTTGTTGTATGATGTCTCGTAATCCTTCAGATGGATGTTGGCGATCAGTAGGATGCTGTCCTCGTAATTGTCGAAGACTATGACCTTGTCGAACAGCATGAGATCAACATCCTGGAAGTCCTCTGTGTCCTTTGCGTTCAGGTCCAGCGAGGGCTCGGCATACTTCAGATAATCATAAGAGAAGTATCCTACGAGACCGCCGGTGAACGTAGGGAATCCGGGCACCCTGTACCCCTTGTAATTCTCCAGGACCTGACGGATGTACATGTTGGGGTCGTCGGTGTCAATCTTGAGATCGCCTACGATCATGTGTCCGTTCTTGCATGTGACCGACAGCTTGGGATCATATCCGAGGAATGAATAGCGGCCCCACGAGCGGTCCTGCTCCGCGCTTTCCAGAAGGAAGCAGTGGCTGGACACGTTCATCAGTATCTCTGCAACTACCGTGGGCTCAAGCCCTCTCCTCTCCAGCCTCATGCAGAGAGGACAGATGTCGTAGGATCCCTGTTCTGCTATTCTCTTGACCTCATCCAAAGACGGTTCCATTTTCCATTCCTCAATGTATTTTTTTATACATTATTGTATATTTAGTTCAATTATTCGAATCAATAATTGTTATAAAAATATTCTGTATACTTTTGTAATATATTGTATATTATAATTCATTATTGTATATTTTACAGCACAAAAAATCTTAGAATTTCTATCCAAAATTTTACAATAAAGTATTCAATTATTCGTTAATGTATATTATCATACATTAATGAACAATATAATTAAATAGCTATCTTTTTTGCTTCGAATCATGGCAATACCGAAAGATGCAAGAATCAATCTGTCGCCTGAGGACATCCCAAAAAGATGGTACAACATGGCGTCTGATCTCACAGACCTCAAACCTCCACTAAACCCCGGAACAGGCGAGCCCGCCAAGCCTTCGGACTTCGAACCTATCTTCTGTAAGGAGATCATCAAGCAGGAAGGCTCCACAGAGAGGTACATCGACATACCTGAAGAGGTACGCGACAACCTCATCTACCTCAACAGGCCGGCACCCCTGCAGAGGGCATACAGGCTCGAGAAAGCCCTGAAGACACCCGCCAAGATCTACTTCAAGAGGGAGGACATGAGTCCTCTCGGAAGTCACAAGGGAAACACCGCACTGGCACAGGCATATTACAACGCTGAGGCAGGTATCCACACACTGACCACCGAGACCGGTGCGGGACAGTGGGGAACCGCTCTCGCTATGGTCTCCAACCTCTATGACCTGGACACTACCGTCTTCATGGTCAAGGGAAGCTACATGGCAAAACCCCTGAGGAAGACCATCATCAACACCTACGGTGCGAAGATCTACGCCTCCCCCAGCGAGTACACCGAGTTCGGAAGGAAGGTTCTCAAGGAGCACCCCGAGACATCGGGATCCCTCGGAATCGCAATCTCCGAAGCATGTGAGCTTGCTGCGAAGGACCCGGGAACCAACTACTCCCTCGGAAGCGTTCTGAACCACGTCATGCTGCACCAGACAGTCATCGGTCAGGAAACTATGAAACAGATGGAGATCGGTGAGATCACCCCCGACTACGTCGTAGCATGTACCGGCGGAGGATCCAACTTCGGAGGAATGGTCTTCCCCATGCTCGGAACGAAGATCAGGGGCGAGGGATTCAAGGACACCCAGTTCGTCGCCGTTGAGCCCAAGGCGGCACCCAGCCTCACCGAGGGACAGTTCAAGTACGACTTCGGAGACACCGGAGGATTCACACCTCTGCTGATGATGTACACCCTCGGAAGCGAATTCATCCCCAACTCGATCCACGCAGGAGGACTCAGGTACCACGGAATGTCCCCGCTGGTATCCGCAGCATACGACTCTGGAATGATCTCTGCAAGGTCCTACGACCAGACCGCGACCTTCGAGGCCGGGCTGCTGTTCGCCAGGACAGAGGGAATCATCCCCGCGCCTGAATCCTGTCACGCCCTCAAGGGAGCGATCGACCTGGCGCTGGACGCCAAGGCAAAGAACGAGGAGAAGACCATCGTGTTCTGTCTCTCCGGACACGGTCTGCTGGACCTGTACGGATACGAGCAGTACCTGGACGGAACCCTCCCCTCGTCCGATATCCACCAGTGAACATCTTACCCCCTTCGGGGGGTTCCTCTTTTATCAAATTGACCAGGCGCTACATCAACATGTTAATATAGTGTGCCGTGTTAGCACGTAGCACGCACGGCGGCTTATCATTAGTATTATAAGACGCCCAAGCATGAATCGCAGATGTGAGCCAATGGAACTTGACGAACTCAGAGACGGGATCCGCAAAAGGGATGAAGAGATAATCAGACTCATCTCCGAACGTACACAGCTGGCAGTCCATATCGGAGAGATCAAGAGAAGGGAGAACCTTCCGGTCAGGAACGTCGAGGTCGAGAAGAAGGTCGTTCAGAGGTACATCGACAGCGGTACCGAGCTGGGCCTGAGCAGCGAGGTCATGGAATCCGTATCTAAGGCTCTGATTAAAGAGGCCGTCGACGCGGAGTCCAGCATCCCGATCAAAATGGACCCGAAAGAGGTCGCAATCATCGGAGGTGCCGGAAAAATGGGTTCATGGACCGCGAAATTCCTGAAGGACTCCGGACACCATATCAAGATCATCGATCCCGCGGCCGACAACGGACTCACAGTCAGGGATTGCAAGGACTGCGACATCGTCATCGTATCCGTGCCAATCCACAAGGCCTACGAGACGATGACGGAGCTGGAGAACATCTGCGGCAAGGACTGCCTGATATTCGACCTCACATCGCTGAAGTCCCCGCTGGTCAAGAGGCTCAGGTCGATGTCCAAGACGCACAAGGTCTGTTCGATACACCCCATGTTCGGACCCTCCGCCACTTCGTTGTACGGAAGGAACCTGATCATCTGCGACTGCGGATGCAAGAAAGCCGTAGACGAAGCGAAGGAACTGTTCGACGACAGGGGAGGCAACATCAGGATCATGGACATCGAGGAGCACGACAGCTACATGTCCTATGTCCTCGGATTGACGCACGCCGTCAACATAGCCCTGTTCACTGTCTTGGAAAGAAGCGGCTACAGCTTCGAGGACCTGCTGACGGTATCCTCTACGACATTCAACAAGGGTCTCGACACCAACAGATCGGTCGCATCGGAGAACCCGATGCTGTACTACGAGATCCAGCACATGAACCTGCACAGGGACGAGATGTGGTCCCTGTTCAGGAAAGCGGTCAGCGAACTCATGCAGAAATCGCTTGATGACAACCCTGCGGGATTCATCGAGATGATGAACGCAGGAAGAAAGTACTTTGAGAGTAGCTGACGTAGGTTTAAATCCAAATTAAGATACAAACACGTGAGGCATCGACAGGATGTATGGAAAGAGCATTCGGATGGAAAGGATTACGGACAGGAGGACCGGCAACGCGGTCAGCGTGCCCATGGACCACGGAATATCCGTCGGACCTGTGAACGGACTCATCGACATGAGGAAGACCGTAGATGACGTGTCTAACGGCGGAGCAACCGCTGTTCTGATGCACAAGGGATTGATCAGATACTCCTACCGTCAGTCAGGAAGGGATGTCGGACTGATCATGCACCTATCCGCATCCACCGATCTTGGACCGACCAGGAACAGCAAGGTCCAGATTACCTCCATAGCTGAGGCGATCAAATACGGTGCAGACGCTGTTTCCATACACATCAACTTCGGTTCCGAGGACGAGCCCAGCATGCTCGAGCAGGCGGGAAAGATCTCTGAAGAGTGCAACGAGTGGGGAATGCCCCTCATAATCATGGCGTACCCCCGCGGCCCGGAGATCAGGAACTCGTTCGACCCTGATGCGATCGCACACTGCGCCAGGGCATCATCGGAGATCGGTGCCGATCTGGTCAAGGTGAGCTACACAGGCGACATAGACTCCTTCAGAGAGGTCTGCAGGGGTGCACTGGCGCCCATAGTCATCGCAGGAGGACCCAAGATGGAGTCCGACATGGACATCCTGAACATGGTCCACGATTCGATCGAGGCCGGAGGCCATGGTGTCTCCATCGGAAGGAACGTCTTCCAGAACAAGAACGTCATGGGAATAACCAAGGCGATCTCAAGCATAGTCCTCGACGGATTCTCCGTCGACGAGGCGGCCAAATTCCTTTGAGTGGTAATGATGAAGAAGCTAATCGTGAGAGCTGACAGGTCCGACGACCCCTCAGTCAGGAGGGACTTCGTCACCAACGGACTTGAATCAGGAATGACAATGTTCATCCTCAGGAAAGGGGACGACGAACTGGCGCAGCTCGGCAAGATGGAGGTCATCTACACCGAGAACGGGAGGATCCTCGACGATGCGTACGAGATGATCGACATCGACGATCCCGATTCCCAGAGCAAGGCCATGTCCCTTGCGGGAAAGAAGAAGGCGGTGATGGTGACCACCTCTGACTGGACTATCATCCCTCTGGAGAACATGATCGCCAAGTTCGGCGGAACGGGGACAGAGGTCTACACAGTGACCTCAGACCCCGAGGACACCAAGCTCTTCCTGACCACCATGGAGAAAGGGGTCGACGGAATCGTCATCGATGTCAAGGATCCTCTCATGGTCCGCAAGTTCGGGGACAAGCTCTCCGCCACAGGAAAGGAGAACCTCTCGGAGGTCACGGTCACATCCATCAAAGCGGTGGAGATGGGCGACAGGGTCTGCATCGACACCTGCAGCATGATGGTGCCCGGAGAGGGAATGCTCATCGGTTCATACTCCAACTGCCTTTTCCTCATCCAATCCGAGAGCGAGGAGAACGGCTACGTCGCCAGCAGGCCCTTCAGGGTGAATGCCGGTGCGGTCCACTCCTACATGGAGGTTCCCGGAGGAGGGACCAGATACCTGTCCGAGATCAGCGCCGGGGATCCCGTCCTCCTGTGCGACAGGAATGGGAACACGAGGGTCGCTTCCGTAGGCAGATGCAAGATAGAGAAGAGACCTCTGCTGATGGTCGCGGCGACCGACGGCAAGAGGGAATACACGGTCATGCTCCAGAACGCCGAGACCATAAAGATGGTCGGCCCCGAGGGTGCCAAATCCGTCACCCAGGTCGTCGTAGGGGACAAGCTCCTCGCGAAGCTGGACACCGGAGGAAGGCACTTCGGAATGGCCATCGAAGAGACCATCTCGGAGAAGTAAATGAGGGTCTGCACCACTTACGGCTCCGCCGTCCCACTGAAGAGGGGAGCGGAGATGCACGAGATCCGCCTCGATGTCTTCGATAAGATACCCGAGGGGGACGACAGGGACTTCCTGCTCACGCTGTGCGGCAACGACATATCCTCCGTGCCCGAAGGCTTCAGAGGACTGGTCGACGTCGGCGACAGAGATGTCACAACTGGATACAGGAAGATCAGATCGATCCATGATTTCGAGAGGACGCCTTCAACCGACGAGATTGTATCGATGCTCTCGGAGGGCGACCAGGAGATTTCCAAGGGAGCGTTCAAAGCATCATCCTTCAAAGACCTCCTTTCCATATTGGAAGCATCCAAGAGGCTGGACAGGAAGCATGTCCTGCTAGGGATGGGGCAGATCGGAGAAGTCACCCGCATAAGGCAGAGGATACTCCGCAACGAGTTCACATTCGGTTTCGAAGGTGTCTCCACGGCACCGGGACAGCTCAGCGCCGACAGAATGGAAGAGTTGGGTGACGACTGCATTCTCGTGGGCATCACCGGTCATCCGCTATCGCATTCCAAATCGCCTGCCATGCAGGATGCCGCGATGAGGAGCGCCGGGATCAACGGGAAATACCTGATCTTCGACTCCCCAGACCTCGACGGAATCGAAGAGGTCATCAGAGGATACGATGTCAGAGGACTCAACGTAACCATACCGTACAAACAAGAAGTAATGAGTCATCTTGACAGCATCTCAAGGCCTGCCGAGAAGATAGGCGCGGTCAACACGATCATCAATGACAATGGAAAACTGACCGGCGACAACACGGATGTCGTCGGGATAGAGTACGCGCTTCTCGATGTCCCCCTTAGGAACAGGAAGGCTCTCATAATGGGATCGGGAGGCGCAACAAGAGCGGCGGCATACGCATTGGACTCGCTCGGATGCAGACTATCTGTTTCCGGAAGGAACAAAAAAACAGTCGGCGAGATCTGCAGAGAATTCGGCTGCGAGCAGCACAACGGCGATGTAAGAGGATTCGATCTCATCGTCAACTGCACACCGATAGGACTGGTCGACGGAGAATACCCCTCGGACATCTCCGTCCTCACGAAGGAACAGACCGTGTTTGACATGGTGTACGGAAGGGAGACGGGACTGACATCCAAAGCCAGATCGGCAGGATGCAAACTGGTGGACGGAAAGGAGATGCTGGTCGGTCAGGGAGCGGCCTCGTTCAGGATGTGGTTCGGTAAGGAACCCGACACCGATATCATGAGAGGTGCTTTGGAATGACTGGACACGGAGTCTCATACGGCGCCATATCGGTGATGAACGCCATTCCCTGCGGGATCGGAGCGACCATAGGAATCGAGCTCAGGACCGACGTGGATTTCGCTCCTTCTGATTTGACAAGGATCACACTCATCGACAGGCCGAACACAGGTGACGGTCTGGTCAGGACATGCGTCGCAAGGACGTTCGAGGCTCTCGGAAAGGAGCCTTTCGATTACGAGCTGACGGTGAGGACGGACATACCTCCGTCCATGGGCCTGAAGAGCTCCAGCTCAGTCTGCAACGCGACCATATCGGCAGTACTAGACCACTTCGGAGAGAAGTGGGACCCTCTGAAGATAATCAGGCTCGGAGTGGAATGCGCCAAGGAATGCAGGGTCACGATAACAGGTGCATTCGACGATGCATGCGGATGCCACCTCGGAGGCCTCGTGGTTACCGACAATTCGAAGAACAAGCTCCTCTCAAGGACGGATGTCCCGAGATACGATGTGGTCATCTGCGTTCCCGACAGATCGATCCCCAAGAGCAAGGTCCCTGTCGAGAGGTACAGGGAGCTCAGCGCGAAATACGAATCCATGGTCCCCGGGATCGGAAAGGACTATCTGAACGTCCTGAACACCAACGGATCGTTGGTGGGTTCCATAATCGGTATCGAGGACCTTGCAGGAAAGGCCATGAAACTCGGAGCGCTGGCGGCAGGAGTTACAGGAACAGGACCTGCGGTCGCCATCGTCGCAGAGGAAGGCGACGGAAAGCGCATCGCCGATGCCATGGGCTGCAGGACCATCATCACATCGGTCAGATCTGATATCACATTCAACGGAGGGACAGTGAACGGAGAGGTCACCGTGCCCCCATCCAAGAGCTACACGCACAGGGCGATCATCATGGCAGCCCTCTCGGGCGGAAGGTGCGTAATATCCAATCCGCTCCTATCCTTCGATACCATGGCCACGGCGGATGCCGTGAGAAGCATGGGTGCAAAAGTGGATTTGAAGGACGGTCAGCTGACAGTCGAATCCCACAGGCTCCACGCTCCTGACAGGACGATAGACGTTCTGAATTCAGGGACCACCATGAGGCTGATGACAGGCATCGCCGCGCTCTTCTCCGAAGAGGTCACCATCACAGGTGACGAATCCATACAGAAAAGACCGATGGGCCCTCTCCTGAAGGCATTGGAAGGATGCGGAGTATCATGCGATTCCAACGATGGCAAGGCACCCATCAGGATCAGAGGTCCCGTCGAAGGCGACACTATAAGGATCGACGGAGGCATGAGCTCACAGTTCGTGTCATCGATGCTGATGATGTCCCCCCTCGTCGGAAGACCTATCGACATCATCCTCGAAGGCAACCTTGTATCGAAGCCCTATGTGGACATAACGGTGTCCATGATGAAGAGCTTCGGCATCTCCATCGAGACCGTATCCGGAGGATACCATGTCGAACCTCAGGATTACAAACCGTGCGACTACAGGGTGCCGTCGGACTTCTCGTCATCGGCATTCCCGCTGGTCGCAGGAGGACTCTCCGGAAGCGTATCCGCGGACGGATTGGACATGAACGATCCCCAGGGCGACAAGAAGATAGTGCAGATCCTCAGGGATGCCGGCTGCAGAATCGAAGAGGACAACGGAAGGATCACATGTTCTAGCACCGGAAGGCCGAAGGCATGCGATATCGACCTCTCCGATGTACCCGACCTATTCCCAATCGTAGCAGTTTTGATGAGCACAGCAGAAGGCACAAGCCGCCTCTACGGCGCACCTCAGCTCAGGTTCAAGGAGAGCGACAGGATCGCCTCCGTAGAGAAGATGCTCAGGGACCTGGGAGCAGACATCACAGGAACAGAAGACGGATGCGTCATAAACGGAGTGGAACGCCTCAAAGGCGGAACCATAGAGCACCGCGGAGACCACAGGCTGTTCATGGCCGCCGCAGTCGCATCGTTGATATCCGATGGACCCGTTACCATGCCCAACGACGGATGTTGGAACGTGTCGTACCCCGGTTTCGTGGAGCAGATGCGTTCTATAGGCCTGAGATGATCCCATGTACTCCCTCGGAAACAGATTCAAGATAAGCCTGTTCGGCAAGAGTCACAATGATTGCATAGGCTGCATCGTGGAAGGTCTTCCCGTAGGGATGGAGATCGATTTCGACAGGATCCAAGAGGAGCTGGCGCTCAGGAAGCCATCCGAAGGCATAGGAACCCCAAGGAAGGAACCCGACGCGGTCATCTTCGAAGAGGGTGTGACCGACGGCAAGGTAGCATCACGCTACGTCCTCCTCAAGATAATGAACACCAACAGGAACTCGTCCTCGTACTCGGGATTCAACGTCACACCGAGGCCCGGTCATGCGGATTACCCCGCTTTGATGAAGTTCAAGGATTTCGATGTAGCAGGCGGAGCACAATTCTCAGGAAGGATGACCGCCCCGCTGGTAGCAGTAGGTGCGCTTGCCAAGCAGTGCCTAGAATCAGAAGGAATCGGTATCGCGGCCTACTCCAAGCAGATACACTGCGTCAAGGACGAGGCCGACCACAGCTTCGACAGCATCCGCGGTTCGAGGAACTACAGGACACGCGCCATCGACGATACGTTCGACCGTCTGATGAACGATGCCATAACGGATGCCGCCAAGGAAGGCGACAGCGTGGGAGGCGTAGTAGGATGCTCCATAGTCGGGCTTCCAGCCGGATTCGGCGGTATATGGTTCGATGCGCTGGACGTCTCGCTGTCGAGAGCGATGTTCTCGATACCCGCTGTAAAAGGGGTACAGTTCGGAAAAGGCTTCGACCTCGCCTACATGAAAGGCTCTGAAAGCAATGACCAGTACTGCATGAAGGACGACAGGATCTCCGCTCTGACCAACAACATGGGAGGAATCTGCGGAGGTATGTGCGACGGCCTTCCTGTGAACTTCGATGTCGCGTTCAAGCCCACGCCGTCCATCGCGAAGGAGCAGAGGACGGTCAACCTCGAGAAGATGTCCGATGATACCGTTCAGATCAAGGGAAGGCACGACCCGTGCATCGTACCCCGTGCGGTCGCGGTCGTAGAAGCTATGGCAGCCATAACGGTATTGGACCAGAAGCTCTCATTCTAATCTAACAAGGGAGAATCTCGTCATATTCTCCTTATTGTCCTCTACGTTCTCGTTATCGAGATAGAGCCCGTAATGCTCGCCTGCGTCCCTTCTGCACACGGCAGCAGAACCTTCGGGTAGTTGGCCCTTGGCGAGCATCTCGGCCGCATAGGCCGTATCCTCGCACTCGACCATCTCCGCATCCGGATAAAGCCTCTTCAGATTATTCTGAGACTGGAGGAGGGCCTGGATATGGGAGACCAGAGCGGTCACCTTGTCATCCTTGTTCCGTTTGAAGACGCAATGATGGATCGGAGACCACATGAGATCTAGCTCCTTCAGGTTGCGAACCCCGAGCTTGGCGTCACGGGATTCCTCTACGATACCTGCAAACTTGTTCTCCACCGCAAGTACGCCATATTCTATCCTGCGAGCGACCAATTCGTCCATGACATTCTTGGCGGACATCAGGGGAACGAGCTCCACGTCATGAAGGTCGAACTTCTTGGAGAATATCATGGCCATCTCCTCGCTGTTGGAGAAGGGGATGCCCATATAACCGACCCTGATGACCTTTGCCATGGCTATCGGAGTTCACATTCCCGATTCATACTTTAAAGGATTGCTCCCAACAATTTTGTTGTAGGTCGTTACGATTAGCAGAGGTCCATATTCTCGAGCATCCATCTGATTGACCTGATCTTCCTCTCGGTGACGTCCTGGAAATGGCCGCCCTTGTTCCATTCCAGCACGGTGTTGTCTGGACCTATCTGTGCTGAGAGGGCCTCTCCCTGCTCTCTGATGCGGTCTGCGACCTTGGACATGCGCTGATTCCTGGTCTTGGACTCCTTCTCGCCCATGCTCAGATATGCCTTGGAAGCCTTGAATGACCTCCCTTTGATGAAATCATCCCATCCGTCGAACCATACTGACGGGGATGATGCACAGCATCCTTCGAATCTGCCGGACTGATAGCAGGCCCAAAGGGAGAACAGCCCGGCGAGGGAGTAACCTCCTATCACATACCTCTCGCATACTATCGCGGGCATCAACTCGTCTATAATGAAGGACAGGGTCTCTCCCGCTCCGTCCCCGAATCCCTCTTCCCCAAATGCAGGGTCCGCCTTCCAAGGGGATAGTTCCTGATTCCAATCAACGACCTTCAGGGCGGCCACCTTGACCTCCGGGATCGCATTCATGATATCATCCAGAGAACCCTCGTCGAAATCTGCGAAGAAAGTGATGAAACATACACTACTGGCACAGTCTTTGATACGTACCTCGCGGCCTGCGATCTCCCTGGTGACTATCCCCATGTTTCTCAATGACAGGAATGCAGACTTCATATGAAAACCACCCGACACATTTATGACATGGACTCTTTACGTGGATTGATACGACACATGTCCAAGGCAGTAGAGAACGAGTTCAAATTCACCACAGACCGCACATCCGGCAAAAAGGCAATACTGGACAGTCTCGAGTCTTTCCTGGACGATCATGATGTCGAATACGAAGTCAGGACCAGGTCATCGGTGGACACATACTTTGATTCCAAGGACCTCGATCTCTACCGTTCAGGATGCAGCCTCAGGAACAAGGTGTCCTCCAAGGGGAAGGTCAAACTCACTGCTAAGAGACCAATCTGCAACGAAAAGGGAGTAATGTCCAGGGAAGAGATAGAGGATAAGTCCGACGGGAGCTTCAGATCGCTCGAGGCCTTCGGGAAGATGGTGTTCCCCAAGGTCAAGATACAGAAGCAGCCTGTCCTGACCCTCAAATCCGAGCGTACGGCATTCTACTACACCGATGAGGGCAACGAGATCATGCTATCCTTCGATGTCTGCAAGTACATCTCAGGAGACCTTACCAAGGACTTCCTGGAGATCGAGATCGAGTTCATGGGGGACAGCGCAGAGAATAATTTCGACAGCCTCGGCCTCTCACGCTTCGTGACCGATGAACTTGACTTCGAATCCGTTACCAAGAGCAAGTATCAGAGGGGGATGGAATGGATATCCTCCGCGAATGCACATATATGAGCAACACATCAAGTGTCCCGGTGCAAAGATGGTAACATTCCTTCCATTCGCCGGATACAGACCGAATCTCAGCAACGGGGAGCACGAGGTGGACCGCATTTCGCCTCCCTACGATGTCATAAGCGACGACTACCTCAAAGAGCTCCAGTCGCACCCGCACAACGTCACCAACCTCACCCTCAAGCAGGATGCGGACAAGAGATACCATTCCGCCAGGAAGGAACTCGATTCTTGGATCGAGTCCGGAGTCCTGAAGCAGGACGAGGATTCGTTCTACATCTACGAGCAGACGTTCGACGACAACGGCACCCAGCGTGTACGTACCGGTATCGTCGGTATCCTCAAGACCGAGAAGTACGAGGAAGGCAACATCATCCCCCACGAGGAGACATTCTCCAAGGTCAAGGCAGACCGTCTTAACCTTCTCAGGGACATGGAGGCCCACCTTGAGTCCATTTTCGGAATTTTCGAGGGACTCACACCGGAACTCAACAAGAAGATCAATGACAACGCCAGGCTCATCTACATGTACAAGGACGAGGCCGGCGTGGAGCACAAGTACTACAGGCTCTCCGACAAGGACATCTGCAAGGAGATCTCCGAACAGCTGAAGGACCAGAAGATGCTCATCGCGGACGGACACCACAGGTACGAGACCGCGCTGAACTACTCCCTGGAGAACCCCGGGAACGAGAAGAAATCCTTCGTCCTCGCGACATTGGTCGCTTCGAACAACGAGGGATTGGTCATCTGGCCCACGCACAGGATCATCGACACCGAGAACATCTCCGAGAAGAACGCCGTCAAGGGAATCTCCGCAGCTCTGAAGACCGAGGAGGTCACAAGAGAGGAGATGGAATCCAAGCTGAAGGACCACATGATGGGAATCATGTTCAGGTCCGGAAAGTGCCTCCTGGCCGACTACGATGGCGGTGACGACCCCATGTGGAAGCTCGACACCTACGTCGCTCAGGAGAAGATCCTCAAGGGAGTTTACAAATCCGACGAGGGCAAGGCAACAATCTCCTACGATGCCGAGTACGACTCCGTGAAGAATCAGATGGATGCCAACAAGCACGACGCCGCCATCATCCTCAACGAGCCCAAGCTCCAGACCATTTGGGACCTCTCCATGATCGGAAAGAGGATGCCCAAGAAGACAACGTTCTTCTTCCCCAAGATCTGGTCAGGATTCGTATTCTACCTGATGAGATGAAAACATAGGGGCTTTGAGCCCCATTTTTTATTTAATTGACCAAAGAGGCCAGTTTCTCATACGCCTGCTGCGTCAGCTCGTTCGTTCCCTGATTGAACGCATAATACTTTCCTTCATAGAGGAAGAAGATGCAAGGCTTCACCTGCGTGTAAGATGCGAGCTTGTAGCTGCCGAACACATCATTCTTAAAGGTACCGCTGCATATCGTTGGGGTACCGTAACCCGCGATACGCTTTCCCTTATCGAAATCATGATCGATGTCCAAATCCTCTATCGACTCGTATTTGAAATGATAATTGAACATTGGAGCCTCTATGTGGACCTCGTCATCCAGAAACTCCACATCGACTACTTCCTGAGAGAATTGGCTGACACCCAAGGCGGCCATCGGAACGATGGCCAATAGTGTGAAGACCATGAATATCGCCGCTTTGGAAGAGGGGGTTCTCTCCACGAACTTCTTTGCCATGGCCCTCTCCGGCATCACACAGCCTGCGATTATTATGATGATCGAGACGACGATCAGGATTATCGCTATGATGAAATTGGACAGGATCGCACCCATGGCGATTCCAAGGATCACGCACCCAATCGCTATATAGAAACCGATATAGGAACATGCATTGGTCCTCTCCTGTTCGGACATAGAGGCCCAATCGATCCCATTGATCCATCTGTAACCCCTTCCTTCGAGGTAGAAGTAGACGCCCATAACCACACATGGATACACTACTATGATCCCTATGACAGGCAATAAGGCATCCATGAAGTCCACGGACAGCAGCATGATGACGACCAATGAGATCGCTATTACGCATAACGTCGCCAGGAGGTAGTTGCGCAGACGGTTATCCATGAGACTGTATGATGACGGAAAAATAAAAAGAGAGCCGTTGGAGGGAATCGGACCCTCGACCTATGCCTTACCAAGGCATCGCTATACCCCTTAGCCACAACGGCATGTGTATTCGTGGGTAAGTACAACTATATTATAAAAGTGATGGCTGAGCAA
>JAEEGL015885245.1_pt1 | contig 16938 bp, 14 predicted proteins | sample 9134231 | NCBI WGS metagenome assembly JAEEGL01 (sample SAMN16246548, study PRJNA631951) | gut metagenome | biome: gut microbiome; feature: rumen; material: fiber-attached | host: Bos | place: Iran: Karaj | collected 2018-10
CATCACGCCGTCGTCGGCCGCCACGGTCAGCAGGACGCAGTCGATCCCGGCGGCACCTGCCATCATGGTCCGCACGAACCGCTCGTGTCCGGGCACGTCTACGATGCTCACCATGGTGCCGTCCTTCAGCTTCAGCGGGGCGAAGCCCAGTTCGATGGTGATCCCGCGCGCCTTCTCCTCCGCCAGCCGGTCGGTGTCCACCCCCGTCAGGGCCTTGGTGAGCAGGGTCTTTCCGTGATCGATGTGTCCGGCCGTTCCCAGGACCGCCCGTTTCATGATTCCTTCTCCAGCGCCCGGAAGGCCTCCTCGACAGCGGGTCCGTCCTCCGGAAGGACGGTGCGCACGCTCAGCAGGAGGCGCCCGTCGCGGATCCTCGCGATCACGGGGCGGTCCCGCACGCGGAGGAATTCCTCCAGTTCATTGGCGGATCTCGCCGCGTGGCTGACGGCCACGGCCCATCCCGGCAGTTCCACCCCGGGAAGCGCTCCTCCGCCGGGGGCGTCGGTGCAGGGCACCGCCTCGAAAGCGCAGGAGGGGCAGATCCGGGCAAGGCGCTCCGCCATATGCTCCGCGTCCTGTCTCAGCCGGCCCTCGTCCGCCCGAAGCATCCGCAGCACCGGGACCTTCTCCAGCGCCTGTTCGGGATCCAGATACCATCGCGCCGTATCCTCCAGGGCCGCCAGCGTCATCTTGTCCACCCTCAGGATGCGGGACAGCTGGTTCTTTTTCATGGCAGCGACGGCCTCCGCCCGGCCGAGCACGATGCCGGCCTGCCCGGCACCGAACAGTTTGTCCCCGGAGAAGCAGCACACGTCGCAGACGGGCGCCGCGTCTCCCGCGAAGATCCCTTCGGGCAATCCGAGCATCTCCTTCCTCACCGGAAGCGCGGAACCCAGATCGTAGAACAGGGGCACCCCGTACTCCTCAGCCAGTCCCGCGAGCTCCTCCGCCTCCACGGACGCCGTGAAGCCGGTCACGCGGAAATTGCTGGTATGCACCTTCAGGATGGCCTGGGCGCCGTTTTCCAGCGCTCTGCGGTAATCCTCCGGATGCGTCTTGTTGGTCGTTCCGATCTCCATCAGGTCCGCTCCGCTCGCGCGCATGATCTCCGGCACCCGGAAGGCGCCTCCGATCTCCACCAGTTCTCCCCGGGAAACGGCGACCTTCTTTCCCCGGGCGTGGGTGTTCAGCATGAGAAAGACGGCGGCGGCGTTGTTGTTTACGACGAGAGCAGCCTCCGCTCCCGTGACGCGGCAGAGCAGTTCCTCGGCCAGATCGTTCCTCGATCCCCGGCCGCCCGTCTCCAGATCGTATTCGAGATTGGAATATCCCGCGGCCGTCTCCGCCACGTGCGCCGCCGTCCCGGCGCTCAGCGGCGCGCGTCCCAGATTGGTATGCAGCACGATGCCGGTGGCGTTGACCACGCGGCGCAGCCTGGGCTGGCCGGCCCTGCGCACGGCTCCGGCCAGGCGCAGATCCAGTTCCCGCTCTCCGGGCATGGCGGCGCCGTCCGCCAGTTCCTTCCGCAGGCGGTCCAGTTCCTTCCGCACGGCCTCCCGCGCTTCCGCGCGGGGCAGATCCTCCGCCGCGGCGCGCACGGCCTCTCCCTCCAGCAGCCGGTCCATTTTCGGTATCTGTCTGAAGATCGCGCTGTCCATAGTGCACCTCTCGTTCTGTCAGGGCCGCCCCAGACGGAGCGGCCCTTCGTTCTGGCGGGCGGAGGTGCGAATCGAACACACCCGAGCCTGTGAAGGCTCATCACGGTTTTGAAGACCGGAGGGCACACCAGTCACCCTTCTCCACCCATATGAAAATGAAACTGAATGAAAAACGGGCTGAATCTCAGATCCAGCCCGTTTTCTGCAATTGTCAGACGGTCAGCAGCCGCAGTCCCCGCAGCCGTCCCCCTTCATCAGATGGGACCAGTCGTCGGTGGCGCTGTCGGCGATCACGAAGCTCCCGTCCTCCGCGCAGCGCGCGGCGGCGGCCAGCTGGGCGGCATAGATCTCGTTGCGTTTCTCCGCGATCATCGCCTGGGTGATGTACTCGCCGTCTTCGGTATAGGCCTCTTCCTCCGGGATCTTCTCCACACGCACGGCGCACACCTTGTACTCCGGCGCGCGGGCAATGCTGTCCAGCGCGTTGTTGGTCAGCCAGTTGCAGTTGCCGTCCAGGAAGTGGAAGGGCATCCAGACCTCGCCCCTGCTGGTCTTGTCGGAGACTCTGGCCTCCGAGGAGATGGTGCCGCGGCGGGAGGACACGCGTATGCGCTCGCCGTCGCGGATGCCGGCCTGCGCCGCATCCTCGGTGTTGATCTCTATGTAGGAGTGGCCGCTGATCTCCATCAGGCCGGGGGTCTTGTCCGTCATTGCCATGGCGTTGTAGTGGTACAGATTGCGTCCCGTCATCATCAGCAGCGGGTACTCGTCATCCGGCAGTTCCTGCGAGGGTTTGTACTCCGCCAGATAATAGTCGCCCTTGCCTCTGCTGAACAGGCCGACGTGCATGATGCGCGTACCGGGATGATCCTTCGAGGTGCACGGCCACTGCAGGCCCTGTCCCGCGATCTCCGGGCTGTCCAGTCTCTGATGGGAGATGCCGGCGAAGGACGGCGTCAGGGACGCGATCTCGTCCATGATCTGGGCGCCGGTGAGATAGGGCTGGGGATAGCCCATCCGGTTCATGATATCCGTGAAGATATCCGTGTCCAGACGCTGGTTGCCGGGCACCGTCACCGCGCGGCGCACGCGCTGGACGCGGCGCTCGGAAGCGGAGAAAGTGCCTTCCTTCTCGGCAAAGGATCTGCCGGGCAGGACCACGTCGGCCAGCTTGGCCGTTTCGGTCATGAACAGCTCGTCCACCACCAGGAAATCCAGGCTCTTCAGTGCATGCAGCACGTGATGGGTGTCCGGATCGGTGCGCATGGGATCCTCGCCGAAGATGAACAGGCCCTTGATCTTTCCTTCGATCATGGCCGGGAAGCAGTCCGTGGCCTTGATGCCCGGTTCGGGATTCAGGGGAACGCCCCAGGCCTTTTCGAACTTCTCGCGGATCTCGGGGATATGCACCTTCTGGTAGCCGGGGTAATCCGTGGGCATGGCGCCCATGTCGCAGGCGCCCTGCACGTTGTTCTGTCCGCGGATGGGGTTCACGCCGCATCCCGGACGTCCCAGCTTGCCTGTCACCATGGCCAGATTGGACAGGGACATGACGCCTTCCGTACCGGTGGAATGCTCGGTAACGCCGAGGCAGTACAGAATGGGAGCTCTGTCGGCTGTCGCGTACAAACGGGCTGCTGCACGCAGATCATCGGGATCCACATGGCAGATCCCGCCGACATACTCGGGGGTATACTTCTTAACAAGTTCCTTCAGCTGCTCGCACCTTTCGGCATCCGTGCGGGTCTCGATGAACTCCCTGTTCTCCAGACCTTCCTCGAAGATCACGTGGAGCAGGCCGTTGACGAAGGCCACGTTGGTGCCGGGTTTCAGCTTCAGGTGGATATCCGCCTGTTTGGCCAGGTCGATATCCCTGGGATCGGCGACGATCAGTCTCGCGCCTCTGCGCACGGCTTCGCGCAGCTGCATGCCGAGGACCGGATGCGCCTCTTCGGAATTGGAGCCGACGATCATGATCACGTCGGATTCCTGTGTGATATCCTGCACGGTGTTGGTCATCGCGCCGGAGCCCAGTGTTGTCGCCAGACCGGAGACTGTGGGGGCGTGTCAGACGCGGGCACAGTTGTCGGTATTGTTGGTACCGAAGGCTGTGCGGACCATCTTCTGCAGCATGTAGATATCTTCGTTCGTGCTCCGGGAGCAGGCAAAGCCCGCCAGAGCGTCCCCGCCGTATTCCTTCTTGATGGCGGTAAAGCGGCTGGCGACCAGATCCAGCGCCTCGTCCCAGGTGGCCTTGCGGAACTCGCCTGTGGCGCGGTCCCTGATCAGAGGATCTGTCAGCCGGTCTCCGGAGGAAATGAACTTATACGATCCGAACCGGCCCTTGACGCACAGCCGGCCGCGGTTCGTGGGGCCGTCGGCCCCTTCCACGTCCAGGATCCTTCCGTCCTTCACCAGCAGATCCATCTGACATCCGATGGCGCAGTGGGGGCAGGTCGTGCGGACCCTCTGAACGTCCCAGCTCCGGTAGTCCCGGGAGGGCTTCTTGAACAGCGCTCCGGTGGGACAGGCCTCGGCGCAGTTGCCGCAGGATTCGCAGATCGTCTGCTTCCAGTCCTCCCCGAAGGGAGCGCCGATCACCGTGAAGGTGCCGGCCTTCTTCAGTTCGATGGCCTTGCGTCCGCTGACCTTCCCGCAGGCGGAAACGCAGCGCTGGCAGTGGATGCACAGATCCGGCCGGTAGCCCAGGAACGGATTTTCCGTCTTCTCCTCGGCGGGGGCCTCCGCCCGCGTGCCCGCGTAGGTGGTGGCGGTAACGCCGTATTCGTTGCAGACGGCCTGCAGCTCGCACACGCCGTTGGACGGGCACGAGAAGCAGTCCTGATGATGGTTGGACAGCAGCAGGTCGAGGACGGTCCTTCTGGCTTCCACCACCCGCGGACTCATGGTCTGGATGACCATGCCTTCCTTCACCCGGGTGGTGCAGGCCGTGGGCAGCTTGTCCACGCCTTCCACTTCCACGACGCAGAGGCGGCAGGATCCGACGTCGCTGACCCGCTCCAGGTAGCACAGGGTGGGGATGCGGATCCCGTTCTCCCGCGCCGCCTGCAGAATGGTCCTGCCTTCTTCGACCGCGACCGCTCTGCCGTCTATCGTTATATGGATCATCTTCCGCTGCATCCTCCTTTCTTCATGTCCGGCCAGAACGGGGCGCCGCCCCGGCCGTCAGGATGCGCCCGTCTTCCGGCGGGCAGGGGGGTACAAAATACACCATATTAATTGTAAACGATATTCCGGATTTTGCAAGACCGAATCGGGTTTTCTCCGCAAAAAAACAGTTTCCGCTCCCCCGGAGGGGCGCGGAAACCGCCGTCTCATTTCACGGAGTATCTCTCTTTCACGAACCGGATGAAATGCGCGGCCCCGGTCTTCAGTATGCCGTCGTCTCTCCGGACCAGGTACAGATCGCGCTCCGCCCCGTCCCCGGACAGTTCGAAGGTCAGCAGCCGTCCCGCCGCCGCTTCCCTCTCCGCGCTGCGGAAGGACACGACGGCCACGCCGACGCCGGCCGCGACCAGATTCTTCAGGGATTCCGGGTCGGTCACCCGTCCCGCCGAACGGCGCCGGTCCCGCCCCAGATCCATCTTCTCCAGGATAAGCTCGGCGCTCTGCCGGCTCCCGCTCCCCTCTTCCCGGTCGAGGAAGGGCACCGCCTTCAGTTCCTCCCGCCGGAGCCCGCCTTCCTTCTTCCAGGAGGAAAACGGCTCCCGGTCCGCGGTGATGAGCACCAGCCTGTCCCGGCACAGAGGCGTGAACACCAGTTCCGGGTCCGCGTTTCTCGCGCCCGTGAACCCCAGATCGAAATCTCCCTTTGCCACGCCTTCGATCACCGCGCCGCTGTCGGCCTGGTCCAGGAGCACGCGCACCTGCGGCGCCTGGTTCCGGAAGCCGGTCAGCAGTTCCGGCAGCAGCCAGGCGGCCGGGATGGTGGAGGCCCCGATGCGCAGTTCGTCGTCGTCCTCCGTCAGGCGCCGGACGGCGGACTCCCTCAGCGAGAGAATCCGCGACGCCGTCCGGTACAGGGCCCGGCCGCTGTCCGTCAGCTCCACGCTGTGCGTCGAGCGGATCACGAGTTTCGTTTTCAGTTCCCTCTCCAGGTCCCGGATGTGCAGGCTGACGGTGGGCTGCGAAACGAACAGGCGCTCCGCCGCCCGGGTAAAGCTCCTGCACTCCGCCACCGCGGCGAAGGACTGCAGCTGTTTAAATTCCATGGCCGATCTCCTCCAGCGCCTTCAGCGCATACTCCGTCTCCTCCGGCGTGTTCCACCAGCCGAAGGAGAAGCGGACCGTCCCCTCCGGCCAGGTCCCCAGCGTCCGGTGGGCGGCCGGGGCGCAGTGGAGGCCGACGCGCGTCATGATCCCGCAGTCCTCGTCCAGGCGGCGCGCCCACTCCGCGGGGTCCCCCCGCAGGATGCGCAGAGACACGACGCCCGTCCTGCCGTCTCCTCCCGGCAGGCCGACGGCCTGCGCGAGGCCGTCCCGCTCCAGGAGACGCGTCCCGTCCAGGAAGGCTTCCGCCAGTTCCCTTTCGTGTGCGAGGATCCGTCCGGTCCCCGTCTGCTTCAGCCAGAGAAGGCCCGCCCTCAGGCCCATGATGCCCGGCAGGTTCAGCGTTCCCGCCTCCATCCGGTCCGGCATGAAGGCCGGGATCTCCTCCGTATGGCTGACGCTTCCCGTCCCTCCGGCGATCAGCGGCTCCATCTCCCCGGCCAGGCCCTCCCGGAGGATCAGGCCGCCCGTCCCCTGGGGGCCCAGGAGTCCCTTGTGCCCGGTGAAGCAGAGCACGTCGATCCCCATGGCCTCCATATCCAGAGGAAGGACCCCGGCTGTCTGGGCGCAGTCGGCGATGAACAGCAGCCCGTGCCTCCGGCAGAAGGCTCCTACCTCTTCGAACGGCATCACCGTGCCGCAGACGTTGCTGGCGTGGGTCATCACGACCGCGCGCGTCTCCGGCCGGAGACACTCCTCCAGTTTTTCCGTCTCCAGTTCCCCGCGCGCCGTGCACGGGCAGCGGGTGAAGGAGACGCCGTATCTTTCCATCTGCCTCAGCGGCCGCATCACCGCGTTGTGTTCCATCGAGGATGTGATCACATGGTCCCCCGGCCGCAGCAGGCCCTTCAGCGCCGCGTTCAGGCTCTCCGTCACGTTCTTCGTGAAGGCGACGTTCCCGCATTCCCTCTGACCGAACAGTTCCGCCAGCAGGACCCGCGTCTCGTATACCGCCTCCTCCGTCTCGTAGGCCGTTCGGTAGCTCCCGCGCGAGATATTGGCCCCGGATCCCGTCATGTATTCCGTCACCGCCCGCGCCACCGTCTCCGGCTTGGGAAACGTGGTGCTGGCGTTGTCCATGTATACGGAACGCATCCGGCATCCCTCCTTTCCGGTGTTTCTCTTATTATTTGAATTATAAATGAAAAATAACGGTTTATCAATAACAGCAATTGGATTTCTTCGCGTTCCGCCGCTATAATACAGATACTGACCCTTTCCCGGGGAAAGGAACACAGAGGAGAGATAACAATGAAACTGAAAGACAGAAAGCTCGGCATCATCATCGCCGGAGCGGTCATGGGCGTTGTCGCGGCGCTTCTCGTGCTGTTCGGCAATCCCTCCAACATGGGATTCTGCATCGCCTGCTTCATCCGCGACACCACGGGCGGTCTCGGGCTCCACAGAGCCGCGGCGGTACAGTACATCCGTCCCGAGATCATCGGCATCGTGCTCGGCAGCACCATCTGCGCGCTCGCGACGAAGGAATTCCGTCCCAAGGGCGGCAGCGCTCCCTTCACCCGGCTGATCCTCGGCTTTTTCGTCATGATCGGCTGCCTGATGTTCCTGGGCTGTCCCTTCCGCATGGTCATCCGCCTGGCCGGCGGCGACGTCAACGCCGTCTTCGGACTGATCGGATTCGTGCTGGGCATCCTGGCGGGCGTCTTCTTCCTGAACAAGGGCTATTCCCTGAAGCGCTCGTACAAGCAGCCCGTCCTCGAGGGCGCTGCCATGCCCGTCGTGCAGATCGTCCTGCTCATCCTGCTGATCGCCGCCCCCGCCTTCATCCTGTTTACCGAAGCCGGCGGCGGCCCCGGCGCGAAGCACGCCGCGGTCATCATCAGCCTTGTCGCCGGCCTGATCGTCGGAGCGCTGGCCCAGCGCACCCGCATGTGCATGGTCGGCGGTTTCCGCGACGTCTTCCTGTTCCGTGACTTCCGTCTGCTCTGCGGCGGCGTCGCTCTCTTCGCCGCCTGCCTGGTGACCAACCTGATCCTCAACGGCGCCGCGGAAGGCACCTTCTTCAAGCTCGGCATGGCCGAGCAGCCCGTCGCCCACACCGACTGGCTGTGGAACGCTCTGGGCATGCTGCTCTGCGGGTTCGGCTGCGTCCTTCTCGGCGGCTGCCCGATGCGCCAGCTGGTCCTGACCGGCGAGGGCAACAGCGACAGCGCGCTCACGGTGGTCGGCCTCGGCCTCGGCGCCGCGTTCGCCCACAACTTCGGCCTGGCTTCCAGCGCCGCCGGCCCCACCGCCGCCGGCAAGGTCGCCGTGATCATCGGCATCGTCGTCGCGGCCGTCATCGCCTGCTGCAACACCTTTGGAAAGAAAAACTGAACGGAGGAACGAATCATGACCAAAGTAGACGCGAGAGGGCTCTCCTGCCCCGAACCCGTAGTGATGCTCCGCAACGCCATGGCTTCCGGAGAGGATGCCTATGAGATCACCGTGGACAACACCGTTTCCCGGGAGAACGTCACCCGCTTTGCCGAGCATCAGGGCTATGCCGTAAGCGTTTCCGAGTCCGACGGTGAGTATACCCTTACGCTGAAGCGCTGACCCATGGACGCCATTGCCACCTTCTATTCCCATTTCGGCGCCGTCCGTTTCCGGAAGCTGTGTACAGAGGCCGGCTGGGCGGCTTCGATGGCGCCGGTACCGCGCTCGCTGAGCAGCAGCTGCGGCACCTGCGTCCGCTTCACGGGCAGCGCCATGAGCCCCGTGCTCCCGGTGCCGGAAGAGGTGGAGCAGATCGTCGAGGATACCGGCAGCGGCTACGTGCCGCTGTACCGGGCGGAGAACAGCTGAGGTCCCTATGGAAACTGAAGTAAAACTGACCAAACTCGCCAGCTGCGCCGGATGCGGCGCCAAGGTCGGCGCCGGCACCCTGGCAAAACTGCTGGAGGGCTTCGAGACCCGGTACGACCCGAACCTGATCGTCGGCTACGACAAGAGCGACGACGCCAGCGTTTACGTGCTTGATGAGAATACCGCTCTCGTACAGACCACGGATTTCTTCCCTCCCATCGTGGACGATCCGTATCTGTACGGCCGCATCGCGGCGGTCAACGCCCTGAGCGACGTATACGCCATGGGCGGAGAGCCGAAACTGGCCCTGAACATCATGTGCGTGACCGACGCCATGGACAGGGCGACCGTGCAGGAGATCCTGCGGGGCGGCTACGGCGCGGCCTACGAGGCCGGCGCGATCATCACCGGCGGCCACACCATCTCCGGCGCCGAGCCGATCTACGGCCTTGCCGTATCCGGTTTCGTGCACCCGGAGAAGGTGCTCACCAACAGCGGGGCGATGCCGGGAGACGTGCTGATCCTCACCAAGCCGCTGGGCATCGGCGTACTGACCACCTCCGCGAAAGCCGGGATGGTGGACGGACCCGTGCTGAAGCGCATCTACGGCCAGATGGCGCAGCTGAACAAAGCCGCGCGCGACGTCATGGTGCGTTTCCCCGTACACAGCTGCACGGACGTGACCGGATTCGCCCTGCTGGGCCACAGCTATGAGATGGCCCAGGGAAGCGGGGTCACCATCCATCTGCAGGCGGGCAGCATCCCCTTCCATCCGGAGGCCTATGACCTCGCGGACATGGGCTTCATCCCCGCCGGCGCCTACCGGAACCGCGAGTACGCCGAAGCCGGCGTGACGGTGAAGGCGGACGTCAGCCGGGCGATGCTGGATCTGATGTACGATCCGCAGACCAGCGGCGGCCTGCTGATGGCCGTTCCCGAGCGGGACGCCGGAGAACTGCTCCGTCAGCTGAGGGACGAGGTCCCCGCCGCCGTCCCCGTCGGCTACGTCACGGAGCCCGGAGAAAACAGCATCATCATCGAAGCCTGACCATTTCGGAAGGGCAGAAAGCGCTCTCCCCGGCGGCTGCCGGGGAGAGCGCTTTTTCTTCTGTTTCCGTATCCTCGGGTCAGTTGCTGATGGTGACGCCGCCGTCGATCACCAGATTCTGTCCCGTCACGAAGGAGGACTCGTCGGAGCCGAGATACACGGCGCCGTAGGCGATGTCCTCGGGCTCGCCCAGGCGGCCCACCATGCAGACGGTGTCGATCATGCCCTGCTGGGCCTCCTTGCTGTTCTTCACCCAGTCCGGCGTCATGTTCGTGTTGATGGGGCCGGGCAGGATGCAGTTCACGCGGATGCCCTTCCGGGCGAATTCCTTGGCCACGTTCCGGGAAAGGTTGGTCACGGCCGCCTTCATGGCGCCGTAGAAATAGGCGTTCACCTCCGGCCACACGGAGGAGATGGACGCGACGTTGATGATGTTGCCGTGCCCCGCTTTCACCATCTCGGGGATGAAGGCCTGCATCGTCCAGATGTAGGCGCGGCAGTTGGTCTGCGTGATCAGTTCGAAGTCCGCGTCGTCCTGCTCCAGGAACGGCTTGTGCACCAGCACGCCGGCGCAGTTGAACAGGATATCCACACGGCCGTACTTTTCATAGGCGGCGTCCTTCAGGTTCAGGATATCCTCCTTTTTCGTCACGTCGCAGCGGACGAACACGGCGTCCCCGCCGTCTTCGCGGATCTTCGCGGCGGTCGCCTCCCCCTTTTCGGAATTGCGCCCCACCAGCACGACGCTGGCGCCCTCTTTGGCGTACATGACGGCGACGGCCTCGCCGATGCCGGATGTGGCGCCGGTGACGACGGCGACCTTGTCCTGTAATCTGTTCATACAAATAACCTCCCTGTATGTGATTGACTCAAGCCTGTCTTTCTTTTCTGCAGTTTTCGACGAACAGGACCGCGGGCGGCTCCCCGTAATCCCTTGCATCCGTATCCGGATGCGCGGGCAGCAGTCCCAGCCGTTCCATCTCGCCGGCCACGTCGGTCAGCCCGTACTTTTCATAGGTCTCCCTGTACGGCCATCCCGTTGCCGGATCCCATCCTCTGGCTTCGTACACCAGGTCCACCATCTCGTTGAACTGCTTCCAGTCCGCCGTTTCGTTCCAGGAATCCGGGATGGACATGACCCGCCAGACCTCCTCGATCTCCCGGCGCCTGGTGCGCCCGTGGTTGCGGATGAGGATGGCCCGGAACAGCAGTTTCGACCGTTCGGCCGCCCGGGTCAGTTCCTCCGGCGTCACGGCATATCCCGTCGCGGCGGTGAACATCTCCGCCTCCATCTCCGGCCACCAGGGATGGGGGCTCTGCCACTCGCAGCTCATGACGGAGTCCTTGATCTCGGCGCAGTTCTGCACATTGATGATGGCCTCGATCAGGTGCGGACTGTGGTACGGGTCCGCCACGGCCTCTTCATGGTACTCGAACTTGCTGTGGAAATGCTCCACCGTGTTGGCGTCCCGGGTGGACAGCATCCGGTTGATGTTGGCCGCCAGCCACGTCGGCTTCTCCACGCTTCCCTCGTATCCGCGGCCCTGCCAGTGCACGCTCTGGCCCCAGCCGCCGTGCAGGCTGACCGGGATGTCCAGGCGCTGACCGTCCAGTTCGGCGGAGTATCTCCCGTGGTAGACCGATTCGCTGTATCTGTCATAGCCCATCGCCTTGATGGCCCGCGACATTCCTTCGGCGAACAGATCGCCGTAGCGGCCGCGCCGTTCCACCAGGTTCATCAGGAAGGTCTTCAGGAATTCCAGATCCTCCACGTCGGGCTTCCGGCCCGTGCCGAGGTCGTCGTCCCCGAACAGTCCTTCCTTCGAACACATGGCCAGCCACGTCAGCAGCCAGACGTCGATCTCCCACTTGTCGATGCCGTATTCGTTGCATATGTCGTTGATGACGGTGCCCCGCTCGTAATCCGGCTTCCAGAGGTTGTATACGTCCGGACGGATGGGCCTGGCCTGCGCCTCGAAGTCCGGATCGGAAAAATCCGGTTCCGGGAAATCCCGCCCCAGCAGCTTGCAGGGGGCGCAGTAGTTCTTCTCCGTCGGCCAGAACTGTCCCACGGTCGCGGGCAGGTCCGTCTGCCAGTTGTAGGTGCTCGTGCTGACGCACTTTTCGATATGGTTGGCGGTGCCGCCGCCGGCGGACGGGCCGTTCATCATCAGGGCGTTGCAGCGCTGGTTGCACCCGGGTGAACAGGCCACGTTGCCGCGGTCGTACTTCACGTCGAACTCCGCTCCGGGAACGCCGAACTTCTCCAGATGCAGCACCGGGGACGGCCTCATGCTGGGATTGTTCATATGCAGGCGCAGGTACAGGATCTTCTCTATATCCGCCGGAGCCACCACGCCGCTGCCGTGCACCGTGACGGCCTTCAGCTTCTTGCTGCCCCACACGGCGCCGAAGCCGCCCTTGCCGAACACGCAGTCGTTGGCGGAAGTGATGGTCGCGATCCGGACCAGGTTCTCCCCCGCCGGGCCGATCACCATGGATTTGAACTCGTGTCCGTATTTATCCTCCAGCGCCTGCTGCGTCTCGTGCACGCGCAGGCCCCACAGGTCGTCCGCCGGGAGGATCTGAATGTCGTCGTCCTCGATGCGGATGTGCACCGGGCTCTCGGCCTTCCCCTGGATGATGAAGCCGTCGTAGCCGGCGTACTTCAGTTCGGTGGCGAACCATCCTCCGATGTTTCCCCAGGTGAACTGCTCCGGGTCCACGGCCGCGCCGACCGCGCCGGCCGCGCTGCGTCCTCCGGCGGGGATGCCGGTCCCGGTGGTCGGACCGTTCATGTAGATGAACTTGTTGGCCTCGTCGAAGGCCCCCACGCCCGGTCCCACTTCGTCCCAGAAGATGCGGTTGATGACCATCCGGCCGCCGACGTACTCCGGCACATAGCGGTAGGTGTCCGTCACGGAGATCTCTCCGGTGGTCAGGTCGATGCGGGCGATGCGCCCGCTGTATCCGTACAGGCCGCGCGTGTTGGCGGGGTTGTTCAGAACGTCGTTTTTCGAATAGTTCGGCATGACGTCACCCCCTCACCGGTCCTCCGGACGGACGCCGTCCGGAAGCATCACGGAGCTGCCGCTCATGCCGAGGCACTGCACGGGGCACCAGCGGATACACTGCGGTCCGTCCGGATTGCCCCGGCACAGGTCGCACTTGACCGCCTTCCAGTTTCTGCGGTCCCTGTCTCTTTTCATGGAGATGCGCGAGGGCGTGAACCGGCACGCGCGCATGCACTTTCCGCAGCCGACGCAGTTTTCCTCGTCCACGTATACCACGCCCGTCTCCGGGTCGACGCACATGGCGCTGTCCTTCTTCGGGCACGCCTCGTAGCACGGACGGTCCTCGCACTGCTGGCAGGCCAGCACCGTATGTACCATCGATCTCGTGCCCAGGTCCACCCGGATGCGGCCGTTGCTCCGCCCCGTGACCCCCTCGTGGCTCAGCCCGCACACGATCATGCAGGTCACGCACCCGGTGCAGAAGGAGTACTCCGGGGAGTACTGAACGATATGATCGCCGCACGTACAGGCCTTCTTCTCCTCGGACATGGCTCTCACCCTTTCCTGTGTCCAGTCTGGAAAAAGTATACCCGCGACGCCGGCCGTTTGTCAACGAATCCGGAGCGCCTCGGGCGGCCGGAAAGATGTCTTTCCCGGTTGAATTCCACCCTCTGGCCGGATATAATCTGTACAGAAAACAAGGAGGTCCCGCCGTCCATGAAACAGTCCCATTCCCGCTACCGCTGGGTCATCCTGCTGCTGGCGTTCATACCGCCCACCCTGCTGACCCTGTGCCAGTATCAGTCCACGGCCTACGCGCCGGAACTGATGCGCCAGTTCTCTCTGACGGATCAGCAGTACACCACCGTTGCTACCGCGCCCATGCTCCTGGGCGTGTTCATCAGCTTCCTCGCCGGCACCGCGGCGGACAGATTCGGCGTGAAGAAGACCGTCACGGCCGCCGTGATCGTCTCCGCCCTGTGCGCGCTCGCCAGGTCGTTCGTCACCGGCTATCTCGGACTGCTGGCCGTGACCGTCCTCATGGGCTGCGTCGGCGTCGTGATCAACGCGAACAACGCCAAGATCATGACGGGCTGGTTCCCGCCCGCCCAGCTGGGGCTGGCGATCGGGCTGGTGGCCTCCACCGGCAACTCGGGGACCATCATCGCCATGGCGCTGGGCAAGAGCCTGAGCGCCTCCGTATCGAAGGCCTTTCTGTACAGCGGCATCGCCTTCGCCGCCGCCGCCGTTCTGTGGATCCTGTTCTTCCGCGACCGTCCCCGGACGGAAAATGCCGCCGGCGGATCCCCGGTCCGCGGTCCGAAGCCCCGGCTGGGCAGCGTCCTGAAGAACCGTACCGTCTGGACGGCCGCGCTGGCCGCCGCCTTCTTCATGTGCGTGAACATCTCCGTCTCCGCCCTCGTCAGCCCCGGCCTGATGAAGCGCGGGGTGGCGGACACCTCCGCCAATCTCACCATCGTCATCTTCTCCGTCACGGCTCTGGCCGCTTCCGTCCTCTTCCCCGGACTGATCGCCAGGACGAAGAACACGAAGATCACCTGCGCGGTCCTGTCCGTGGCAGCGGGGCTGTCCCTGTATTTCGGCTGGCTGACGGATTCCGCCGTTCTCCGCAACGTCCTGATCCCCCTGTGCGGGCTGTGCCTCGGCGGCCTGCTGCCCACGCTCCTGTCCATTCCCGCCGTTCTCCCGGAGATCGGGCCGGATACGATCGGAGCCGCGGGCGGCCTGATCACCACGGTGATGATGGCGGGAGCCTTCCTGCTTCCCTCCTACGTGGTCACCCCCATCGCCGGCGGGATCAACGACACGGCCTTCCTGATCCTTCTGATCGCCGCCGTCATCCTTGGCGCCGTTTTCCTCCTGCTGCCCAACGTCAGCATACGCAAAAGGGTTCCGTGACCCCCGCTGCGGAGCATTTCATACGCACATATAAGGGAGCTTCCCCGACGGGAAGCTCCCTTTTCCGTCCTCCGCTGTGTGCCGCAGGAGGTCCCGTTCTTCACTTCAGATCGAGCACCGCGATCTCGCTGACCGTTCCCACGCGGACCGGCGGGCCGTAGAAGCCCACGCCGGAGGTCACCAGCACGTCGCAGTCCCCCCATCGCTTCAGGCCGTAGGACTGGGGACCCATGATCCTCGCCAGGACGTTGCCGGGAAAGATCTGCCCGTCGTGCGTGTGCCCGCTGAGCGCCAGATCCACGCCGAGGGATCCGAGATCCTCCAGCTCCGCCGGTTCGTGCTGCAGCAGCAGTACGGGCTCCGCCGGGTCCGTCCCCTTCAGCAGTTCCTTCAGTTCCGCCCTCCGCGCCACGCCGTCCCCCGGTCGGCTCTCGTCCCGCCGGCCGGCCAGGCGCAGGCCGCAGAGATCCGGCAGGATCACGCTCTCGTCCCTCAGCAGCTTCCAGCCGCAGGAGGCAACGAACGCGTCCATGTCCGGATGCCGGACGGCATTCCCGGCTCCTGTCAGGGAAAAGCCGCCGAGCAGCGGCTCCTCCATGTCGTGGTTGCCGTACACCGCGAAAACGCCGTATGCCGCCTTCATCTGCCTGAGCACGGACGCGTACGCTTCCGGATCCTCCATCGCCCCGTAGCAGCTCGTGACGATGTCCCCTGCCACGAGGATCAGATCCGGCTCCTGCTCATTGACCCTGCGGACCATCCGTTCATACAGCGCGGGCGAGGAGTTCACCCCGATGTGCAGGTCCGCGATCAGCACGATGCGCAGAGGTCCTGTCTGGGACAGCGTCTGTTTCGGCATCTCGTACCGCGTGACGCGGACGGTCCGCGCGTTGACGGCTCCCGCGATGTTGACCGCTGCCGTCATCGCGAGCAGTACCGCGAGTACGCCCGTCGCCCAGCGGCGCGGCAGCCGCCACGTTCCCCCGCTCCGCCGGTGCAGGACGCGGCGGGGGATCCAGGTGAACAGCCAGAGCAGCGCCAGGGTCCCGGAAAAATACAGGGCCGGCCCGAGCAGCACGTTGCCCCAGCGCTGGAAAAACCGCCCGGCCGGCCCGTCCGGGAGCAGGCCTCCCGCCAGCGGGAAGGCAAGAGCGGCAAGACACAGTCCCAGCGAGATGCCGGTGACCGCACGCCGTCCGCGCCCGGGAAAAGCGCGGCGGGCCAGCCCGCAGGCCAGCGCGGCAGCGGCGGCGGATATGACAAGGTATATGAGGATCATCACGGCGGGTCTCAGCAAGGGTCTTTCTTCCTTTCCAGACGGAGGAGATCTGCATCTTTCGTTTTACATAATAATATTATTGTCATCTGGCCGCGTTCCCTCAGAACGCATGGCGGAATCCCGCGCGGAACTGGCAGATCCCGTCCCCCAGCTCTTCCTTCAGGACCTCAAACGCGCGGTCGCCGGTGCAGTGTCCGGTAAAGATCCTGCCGACGGACATTTCCTTCATCTGCCGGCGCAGCGCGTACAGTTCCCCGTCCGTCAGCGTATACAGGTGCAGGCCGCCCACGTAGGCGAGGATATCCGTCCGGCCGGCGAGTTCCCTCACGTCACGCAGGATGTTCAGCGGACCCGTATGGGAGCAGCTGCTGAAGATCACAGCTCCCCGCGGCGTGTCGATCACGAGGCTCTGCTCGTGGGAAAAGTCGTCGGGAACGAACTCCCCGTTCCTCTCCACGTACAGGCCGCCTCTCCGCGCGGCGTCGGAGCAGTCCGACGGCAGATGCGGCACCAGCAGGATCCCGGGAGCGATCTCATAGACGCCGCTGACCGCCCGGATGCGGGAGGACCAGCGTTCCAGCGTGCCGCGTCGGATGCCGATATACGTCATTCCGCCCTCCTTCCGGCCGAAGCAGTTCTCCGCTGCCCCCTCCCGGATATAGAACGGCGCCTTCGCGTTGCATTCGAAGAAGGCCTCCAGCCCGTCCGCGTGGTCGTAATGGGCGTGGGACAACACGCCGGCGTCCACCAGGGACAGATCGATATCCAGCGCCCGCGCGTTGGAGACGAACGCCTCCCCGGCGCCCGTATCCAGCAGGATCCGCCTTCCGTCCGCCTCCAGCAGGATGCTCAGTCCCCATTCTGAAATCAGCGGCTCCTCCGCGATGTTGTCCGAGAGTACGGTCATCGTCAGTTTTTCCG
>JAEEGL012300671.1_pt1 | contig 16937 bp, 15 predicted proteins | sample 9134231 | NCBI WGS metagenome assembly JAEEGL01 (sample SAMN16246548, study PRJNA631951) | gut metagenome | biome: gut microbiome; feature: rumen; material: fiber-attached | host: Bos | place: Iran: Karaj | collected 2018-10
GCCTGCCGCTCCCTCCTACCCGACACCTGCCACGGATTCGAGTCCGGCGGCGACCCGGAGGCCATCCCCGACCTCACCCTGGAGAAGCTGCGCGCCTTCCACGCCCCCAACTACCACCCCTCCAACGCCTCCATCCTCCTCTACGGCGACATCCCCACGGAGGACTATCTCGCCTTCCTCGCCCCTCGCCTGGAGGTCTTTGACCGCATCGCGCCGCTGCCACCGCCCAAGCGCCAGCCCCACTGGACCGAACCGCGCGTGATGCGCGACTTCTACCCCGTCCCCGCCGGCGAATCGCTCGACGAGAGAACCTACCTCATGCTAAACTGGCTCACGGGCGACGCCGCCGACCCGGCCCAGGCCGCCCTCATGAGCATCCTCTCGCTCCTCCTCGTCGGCCACGACGGCGCCCCTCTCACCAAGGCCGTGAACGACTCGCACATCGGCGCGAACGTCCTCTTCGAGGGCGTCAACTCCAGCGGCCTCGAAGCAACCTTCCACATCGCCGTCGACGGCTCCGAGCCAGACCGGCTCGACGCCTTCCGCAAGCTTGTCCTCGACACCCTCGCGGACATCGCCTCGCGCCCCTTCCCCGCTGACGAAATAAAGGCCGCCTTCCAGCACTCCGTCTACGCCTGCGTCGAAATAACCTCTTCCTACCCGCTCAACACGGCATTCCGCGTTGCGGCGACCTGGAGCGCGGGCCTTGAACCGGCCGAATACCTCGACTTCCTCCCCTACTACGAGGAACTGCGCCAAAAGCTGGAGAAGGATCCGCTCATTCTCAACCGCGCAATCCGTGAAAAGCTCCTCGACAATCCCCACCGCCTCGACATCGTCCTCGCCCCCGACACCGAATGCGAGGCGCGCACGGAGGCCAGGCTCGCCGAACACCTCCGGGCCGTCCGCTCCGGCCTCACGGATGACGACCTCCGCGCCATCGCGGCCGACGCCGAGCACCTCTCGGCCATCAACGCCGCCCCCAACCCGCCGGAACTCGTGGCCGCCCTGCCGAAGCTCGACGTCGCGGACATCCCGAAGAAGCCGCGCGAAATCCCCTTCGTCGCCGAGGAACTCGGCAATGGCCGCGCGCTGCTGCTCGTAAACGACATCCCGTCAAACGACATCGTCTACTTCTCAGCCGCCTTTGACCTCACCGGTCTCCCCGAAGAGCTCTGGCCCTATCTCCGCCGCTACACCGGAGCCATCTCGGACTTCGGCACCAAGGGACGCGACTACGCCGCCACCGCCCGTCGCCGCGCGGCCGTCTGCGGTGGCCTTTCCGCCACCATCGCCTCCACTACGACCGCCGAAGGCCCGGACCATTTCGTCCCCTACGTCCTGTTTTCGCTGAAAACCACGATGTCGTCGCTCGACGCGGCCCTCGACACCTTCGAGGAAGCCCTCTTCGAGCTCGACCCCGAAGACCACGCGCGCATGGACGAAATCCTCGTGCAGGACCGCACCGTCCTGCGCGCCGACTTCGTCCAGGATGCCCGCACCACCGTCAACGTACACGCCGCACGCGACCTCGGACTCATCCACCACCGCAAATACATTGTCGACGGCCTCCCGCAGCTCGCCCTGATCGAAGAACTCGCCGGCGACACCGCCGCAGCCTACCCGCGCGCAACCTCGGCCATTGCGCGCATCCGCGACTTCCTCCTCAACCGCCGCCGCGCGGACTTCACCGTCACCGCACCGGCCCGCGCCAACGGGACGCTCCGCGCGCGCATCGGGCGCTGGTTCGACCGCATGGCCGACGCGCCCGTCGCGGACGTTCCCTGCCCCTTCACGCCCTCCGTCGCGCCGCGCGTAGAAGGCCTTTCCGCCGCGCTGCAGGTCGCCTTCAGCTCCTACTCCATTCCGGCTCCGCACTTCACCGACCCGGACTCCAGGCTGCTTCTCGTCGGCACCGCGCTGGTCTCCTCCAACTACATCCTTCCCGAACTGCGCTTCAAGGGCAACGCATACGGCGCGGGCCTCGTCTACGCCGGCGGCGGCTCGCGCCTCAACTTCTCCTCCTACCGCGACCCGCATGTCGCCGAGACGATCGCGGTCTACCGACATTCGCTCGACTATGTCCGCAACGCCAAGTGGACGCAGGAGGAGATCGACAACGCCGTCATCACGGTCGCCAAGGGCGAAGAGATCCCCTTTCGCCCGGCCGCAACGGCTGCCGCCGCCCTTGCCTACCGACTCGGTCGATACAGCGAAGAGTTCCGCCAACGCCAGTGGTCGACGCTCCTCTCCGCCAAGCCCGAAAAGGTGCGCGACGTCCTCGTGCGTGTCCTTGAAGAAGGCCTTCCGCTCGCCTCCGGCTGCATCGCCGCCTCCGCCGAAATGCTCAACGCCGCCAAGTCCGCCCTGCCCGAACTCACCATCGCCCCGATCAAGTAGTCCGCTCCCTCTGTCTGCGCCGCCCTGTGCGAACGACGGATCCGAAAGCGGCGCCTCCAATGGAAGCGCCTGCTCATCCGCCATCCACCATCTGCCTGTCGTAACGATCCCAGTCGAGCCAGGCGTAGGCCGCCGCCCGCGGGTGCATCGGCACATCGAGCTGGTGGCAGATAAAGAGCCCGAGAAAGCGCCGGATGCCCACGGCGAGGCGCGGCTGGGGCTTTTCCGGATTGCCGGACCGCCAGATCGCCGGATCGTCGACATCCCCCTCCGCAGCGGCCAGGCCATCCCGCAGAAGCCGCCTCCGCGCCGCATCCTGCGCGGCGCGGAGGGCGTCGACGAGAGATGCCGTCAGCGCGACGGTCCCGGACGGTTCGCGATGGACCGAGAGGGCGTGAATGCAGCCGAGGCGTCCGTCCGCGAGTAAAAAGCGACAGGACTTCCGGTGCGCGGAATCGAAGGTGCAGTCGTGGCAGTAGGTGAAGTTCGGCGAGACGCCCAGAAGATCGAGCAGGAGGAATTCGAAGTCGACGAGGATGCGTTCCGGACCGGACAAGGCCGGACCGTCCCATTGGGCGCTGCCGGAATCGGAACGACCACGCTTCGCCATGGCCGGAAGAGGCGGGCATCCACCCGCTGCGGAGCCCAGCTGCGTGAGCGTGCGGTCGAGAAGCCCGTAGAGATCGGCCGAGGCGAGCATCGGCTCCGTGACTTGGGCGAGAAGCCAGCAGACGTAGTCGGCCGCGACGGAGGCGCGCCAGTTGCCACGCAGGGTGTCGCGGCAGTCAAGGGGGGCGACCTCGCGCGCGATGTGGGCGCCGGAATGCTCCCTGCTGTAGAAGAGGATCTCGCAGCGGTAGCCGAGGTCCGTCTGGCCGAGGAAGAAACTCTTCGGGCGGCAGGCGCCCTTGACAACCGTCGTCACGCGGCCGAAGTCGGGCGTCAGCCATGTCACCATCCGCGACGTCCGTGAGAAGGGCCGCGAGCGGAGGACGATCCCCTCGGTCTTCTCAATCATAGTGCGCGTCCGGATCCGGGGCGTCGAAGTTCTGGAGCTTGCGGATCGGACAGCCTCGCATGAAGTCGCCGCCGGAGATGGCGCGTCCGCCGGGACGCTGCACCTCGAGCAGGCGCAGCATGCCGGTGTTCGCGGCGATTGCGGGGCCATCGGGCGAAATGTCCGCCACGGTCCCCGCCGGGGTGCGCGGCACCCCTTCCGGGAAAGGTTCGGCACGGGCACGGAGAACCTTCAGGCGCTCCGTCACCGTACGGCCGTTTCGGGAGTAGACGAAAAAGGTGTAGCAGGCGGGCCAGGGGTTGAAGGCGCGGACATGGCGGGCGAGGTCGGTCGCCGTCTCATCGAGCCAGTCGAGCTTCGCCTCCTCCTTGGAGAGCTTGTTCGCGAATGTGACGTCCTCGGGCCTCTGGGCGCGCGGGGTGATGAGACCGGCGCGCCACTTGGGGAGACAGCGGACAATTAGCGTCGCGCCAAGTTCGGCGAGGCGTCCATGGAGGGTTCCCGCCGTGTCATCGGCGTGGATGGGCTCCTCCTCCTGCATGAGGATGTCGCCGCTGTCCATGCCGTGGTCCATGCGCATGATCGTGACGCCGGAAACCGTGTCGCCCGCGTTGATGCAGCGGTGGACGGGGGCGGCGCCGCGATGGCGGGGCAGGAGCGAAAGGTGGACGTTGACGCAGCCGAGCGGCGGAAGGGAGAGTATCTTCGAGCCGAGGAATTGGCCATAGGCGACGACGACGATGACGTCGGGCCGCCAGTCGGCGAGCTGGACGCGGACTTCCGGCGCATTCACCTTCTCCGGCGAGATGACGGGGAGGCCCAGCGCAAGGGCGGCGGACTTCGCCTCGCAGGGCTGGAGGCGGCGGTTTCGCCCGCTGGGGCGGTCTGGCTGCGTGACGACCCCCTGGACCACGAATCCAGGCGTCCGATGAAGGGCGCGGAGAACCGTGCAGGAGACATCGGCGGAGCCCATGAAAACAATGCGGAGGGGCGGGGGCGCACCGGCCGAGTCGTGCGGGGGGGCATAGCTCAGCGGGGGTGCGCCGTCGGCGCCCTTGATGACGAGCGGGGAGCCCAGAAGGGCGTTAAGCCGCGCACGTGACAGCTGCTCGACGCCGGAGAAGATGCTTTCCCCGTTCGCGTCGATTGCGACAATGCCCGTGAGCCCCTCGACGGAAAGCTTCCACATCGCCTCCGTGGCGCCGAACTCGTCGATGAACCAGACATCCTCGACGCGCCTCACGCACTTTGCGAGCCAGGCGGCTGCACCGCCGACAACCTGGATGTAGACGCAGCCGTGCTCGCGGCAGGCGGCCTGTATTTCGGGCCCCATGCCGCCCTTGCCGAGAATCACGCGCACGCCGTTTGCGGCGATGATTGTCGGCATGTAGGGGTTCTCGCGGCTCGACGTCGTCGGTCCGGCGGCGATGATGCGCCAGCCGGCGGGCTGCGTGGCGTCCTTCACGACGACGGGACCACAGTGGAAGAGGGCTCCATCATGGAGGTCCGCAGGCGTCTCGCCGCCTTCGGCAAGGTATTTGTGGAGGCGGTCGCGACCCGTGTAGATGGTTCCGGAAATCGAAACGGTCGAACCCAGGGGAAGCTGGCGGACGGCTGCCTCGCGGAAGGGGGAGCGAAGTGCGAGGGCCGCCGAAGTGCGTACGGTGGCATTGACGAAGCGGGCATGGCTACTCATTGGCCACCTCGCCTTCCTCAACGACGAGTCCGGTTGCCGGGTCGATGGCGACCGACTGACGGCGGCAGGCCCAGCACGAATAGGCGATGGTCACGAAGAAGGATGCCGGAAGGCGCGAGGCGCCGGCGACCTTGACGCCGAGAAGCGTCGTGTTGCCGCCCAGTCCCATGGGGCCTATGCCAAGCGAGTTGGCCTCCTGGAGGAGCGTGTGCTCAAGTCCCGCGAGAAGAGGGTCGGGCGATTCGTCGCCGAGCGGGCGGAGCAGCTGCCGCTTGGCGCGGACATAGCCCTCGGCACGATCGCCGCCGATGCAAACGCCCAGAATGCCGGGCGCGCAGCCCATGCCCTGCGCGCGCCACACGGCGTGGAGAACGCAGGCGCGAACACCGGCAAGGTCGCGCCCCGCCGAAAGGGAGGCATCGGGCAGGCTGTACTGGGTGCTCATGTTCTCGCAGCCGCCGCCCTTGAGCAGGAGATGGATGCGGACGGGACCGTCATCGACCTCCTCGAAGTGAATCGAAGGCGCACCATCCGCGACATTGTCCGCCACGGACTTCCCGTCGACCGGAAGAATTGTGTTCTGGCGGAGGAATCCGCGGGCCGTGGCAGCGGCGACGGCCTGGCGGACGGCCTCGGCGATGGGACGCTGACTGATGCCCGCGGGATGCTCGACCCAAAAGGTGAGCGTACCGGTGTCCTGGCACATCGGCGTGGCATTCCGAGCCGCAAGATCCGCGTTCTGGCAAATGGCCGAAAGGATGGTCGCGGCTCGCGGCATCTCCGCCGCCTCGGAGCTTGTGCGCAGGGCGGCGAGAACATCGTCGGGCAGACGCGTGGAAGCGCATCGGACGAGATCGACGAGGGTCGCCACCCAGTTCGCAAGAGGGAAGGCGGATGTCCGGTCGCCGGCGTTCCGTCCGCAAAGTCCTGACCCGTTTGCCTGTCCTGGTTCCGCCGGGCTTCCTCCTCGCCGTTCATCGCGCACAGGTGCGCCTCGCGCCTCGTCCTCGCCTGACGAAGCCAATCCTGTGCAACGAGGTCGGAATTTATCGGACGGGACGCTAGCCATGGCGCACCTCCTTCATGCGGGCGGGAAGGAAATAGCCATTCGGGCCCATTTCGGAAATCAGAGGCTCAAGGAGCCGGTCCGGAACGAAAAGCGTTCCGTTGCCGACGCCGATGCGGACGCCCGGCTTCACGCCGGGGCCGTGGAAATCGCTTCCGCCCGAGACGAGAAGGCCGAAGCGCTTCGCAAGCCGCAGGCAGTCAAGGGTCGTCTCCGGGGAGTGCCCGTTGCAGTAGGCCTCGATGCCACGGAGGCCCGCGTCAACGAGCTTTGCGACGGCTTCGCACAGCTCGGCAGAGTCCTGCGACACGGTTGTCGGATGGGCCATCACCGGCACCCCGCCGGCCCCGCGGATCAGGGCAGCCGCCTCCTCGGGCTGGAGGCGGAAGCGATCCACATAGGCCTCGCCGCCCCGCCCGAGATAGCGCGCAAAGGCCTCTTCCACGTTCTCGACCCAGCCGCGCGCGACCATGACCTGCGCGAAGTGCACACGCCCCACCACGTCCTCCCCAGCCAGTTCCAGCACCTCGTCGAACGTGATGCTGAAGCCGAGTTCCTGAAGCTTATCGAGAATGCGCAGGTTGCGCTCCGTCCGCCCCTGCAGCACCTCGTCGAGCGCCTCCCCGAGCGCCTCGTCCGCGGGGTCGATTCCGAGGCCGAGAATGTGGAGAGTGCCCGACTCGATGTTCACGCTCAGCTCGATTCCCGCGATGCCCGCGACATCCTCCGCCCGGCAGGCGGCAAGAAAGCCCGGCACGCCAAAGGCGTTGTCGTGGTCGGTGAGCGCGAGGGCGCGGACATGCGCGGCCTTCGCCTGTTCGACGAGGGCTTCGGGCGTTTCGCTGCCGTCCGAGAAACTCGAATGGACGTGGAGGTCGAGCATGCAGGCTAGTCTTGGAATTCGTAGGTTGCGCGAACCTTCTCGGCATCCGTGCCGGCAAAGAAGGCGGCAATGCTGTCGTCGTAAGTCGCCGTGTGGCGGAAGGCCTTGCGCATGAGGCGGAATCGCGTCTCGATTCCGAGCGTGCCGCCGTTGTCCGCAAGCTCGCCGATGATCGCGGCGTAGTCTGCCGGATCGGTCACGGACGCGACGCGAAGGTAGTTTTTGGCCGAGGCGCGGACCATGCAGGGGCCGCCGATGTCGATGTTCGTGCGAGCCTCCTCGGGCGTCACGCCCTCCTTGGCGATTGTCTGTCGGAAGGGGTAGAGGTTCACAACGACCATGTCGATCGACACCGCCGAGGTGCGCGCGAGGTCGGCCTGGTGAGCGTCGTTGTACTTCTCCGAGAGAAGGCCCAGGTAAATCTTGAAGTCAAGCGTCTTGACGAGGCCGCCCTGCATCTCCGGCTGGCCCGTGTAGTCCGAGACGGCCGTGAGGTTCTTCGCGGCGTTCTCTCCGAGAATCTCCGCGATGGCCTTGTAGGTGCCGCCGGTCGAGTAGATCATGATGTCGGGATTCTGCGCCACGAGCGCGGGAATGAAGGTCCCGAGGCCCGTCTTGTCGGAGACGCTGACGAGAACGTGGTCGATTTTCACGCGGTCGTCAATTTTCGTAACGATGTTCAGTGCCATGAATGCTCCTTGCAGGTCGAAGGTCGGGTTGACTTAGAGCCAAAACTGCTTGAATGCATAATAGTCTAAGGCCAAACGGTCAAATCGTCAATTTTAATCACGCCTCAAATTGCGCAATCGACTTGCTCCGCCGCACCGCGATCTGCTATTCTTTACCCGCTGCGTCCCCTTGGCGACAAGGCAACGCCCCCCCCCGGTGTCTCGCCCGGAAAGTCCTGACCTGTCTGCCTGTCCTGATTGCGCCAGGCTTCGTCCTCGTCGTTCAACGCGGAAGAGTGCGCTTCGCGTCTCGTCCTCGCCTGACGAAACCAACCCTGCGCAACGACATCGGAAACTATCGGGCGGGACACTCGCATGTGAAAACGCCTAACCCGGAGAAAACCGCGATGCGCAAATTCATCTCATGGAACATGGACTCCCTCAACGCCGCTCTGACCTCGGAATCCCCGCGGGCCGTACTTTCCAAAGCGGTCCTCGCCACCATCCGGGGCTACGATGCCGACGTCATCGCGATTCAGGAAACCAAACTGCCGGCGACCGGGCCTTCCTCCATCCACATGCACGTCTTGCAGAATCTTTTCCCCGGCTACCGGGTGGAGTGGGTCAGCTCGGAGCCGCCTGCGAAAAAGGGCTACGCCGGCACCATGATCCTCTACAAGGAAAGCCTGCAGTCGGAGCGAAGCGCGCCGGCCATCGGTGCGCCGGGCACGATGGACAAGGAGGGCCGGTTGCTGGTCCTGAAATGCGACGAATTCTACTTCGTCAACGTCTACGCGCCCAATTCGGGCGAAGGGCTCAAACGCCTGGCCGAGCGCCGGAAATGGGACCAATGCTTTGCCAACTACCTGAGCGGACTCGACAGGGATCGGCCCGTGGTCGCCTGCGGCGATTTCAATGTCGCCCACGAGGAGATCGACTTGGCCAACCCTGATTCCAACCACCTGTCGCCAGGCTTTACGGACGAGGAGCGCGCAGGCTTTGGCAAATTGCTGGCCAAGGGTTTCGTCGACACTTTCCGACAGGTTCACGGCGATGCGGCCTGCGCCTACTCCTGGTGGTCCCAGCGCATCACGACCAGCAAGGCCAACAACGCCGGCTGGAGAATCGACTACTTTCTGGTGAGCGAGCGCCTGAAAACCAGGGTTCGCAAGTCGGAGATGCTTGATTCCGGACCCCGGCTGGACCACGCCCCCATCTATCTGGAGCTTGACCTGTAGCCACGCCCCATGCTTCGTGGCTTGGCCGCCCAACCGTCTGGCCGCTGGCGTCCGCGTTGCCAGTCCCTGGCTTGGCGGACGCGCTCTAAAAGCTTGCGTTCGGCCTCTGTCGCGGCGGATGCGAAGTGCGCGCGAGGGAGCGGGCAAAGGCCGTGCCGCAACCCATCGGCCCGCAGGATGCCGGAAACAGTCACACGCTGCTTGCGTGGGCGGGGTCCTTCGAGGAGATGAGTCCCCTGCCCTGCGCGCCGGCCATGGTCCAGAGGTAGTACATCGAGTAGCCCGGGGCGCCAACGAGGGGATGGTAGCCGGCGGCGATGGCGACGGTATCATGGCCTGGACGCGGTAGGCCTCGTTGACGGAGCCGTCGGGCTGGTAGACGCCCTGGAAGCCGAAGCCTCGGGGAGGGTCGAAGAGGTAGAAGTAGGTCTCTTCCATGTCGAGTTCGGCGGGCGGGACGTTGGCATCGTGGCGGTGCGGCGGGCAGCCGGATCAGTTGCCCGAGGGGACCGTGCCCTTGCCGATGTAAAAGTGTTCGGAGTCGAATGTCTCGTCGATGATGATTTCGGACGTGCGGCGCCAGTTGTCCCTGCCGAACTCAACGTGGCGCGTGTCCGCCGGGCGGATGAGGGGCGGGCGGTGTCACGCGTCGCGGGGGAGCCGTTGAAGGCGAACTCGACGTCCGCGAGGGCCTCGATCTGGTAGCGTGTGCCGCGCGGGAGATAGAGGCAGTGGGGCTTGCCCGTGAAGGGTGAGGCGCGGCCATCCGCGACCTTGAAGCCCCAGCCGTTTCCCGAAACTCGAAAGCTGCCGCCGATGAGGACGAGCGCGACTTCCATCGCACCGGCATCGCCGGAGAGGGACTCGCCCTTCGCCAGCTTGACGAGGCCGAACTGCGTAAGCTTCATGCCGCATTCACCCACGTCGAAAATCTTGTTATAGCCGGATTCGGGCTTGCAGCGGACAAGCAGGTTCATGCGCCATCCCTCCATGTGCTTCGGATTGCAGGTGCCCATTATAGCACGATAGCGCCGCACGCGGCGGCGCGGAAGGCGGCTTCTGTTCGCACTCTCACGGCCATCGGCCCGAAAATCAGACGATCCGACGAATCGTACCGGCCAGGCCATGGCGATGGCCGACGGCGACGGGCGCCGCGGACGATGCGGCAAGGGCGTCGAGAAGCGATGTGGCAGGCGCGAGCGGATTGAAGGGGGCGTCGAGCAATGTGGCGTAGCGGCCGGCGCAACATTCGTCGCCGGCGCGGGGCAGCGGGTCGGAGCCGTAGACAACGCGAATGCCTTGCGCCGTGGCCGTGCGGCAGGGGCGCGGCGTCGGCCAAAAAGTCGGCCGAAGGGCGCTGTCTCCAATCAGGAGCGGCATCTGGTCGCGAATGGCGTCGGCAAGGACGGCGTCCACCACCGACGCGCGCTTGAAAAGCCATTTGCCGAGGCCCCAGGCCAGTACGGGCAGGAAGCCGGCCGCGCGGAGCCTCGCGATGGTTTCGGCAAGGGGGAGCCCGTCGGGAACCCGTGCCTCGCCAAAGAGACCAAGCGCTTCGACGCGTTCCTTCGCCGCCACCTGGCGGGCGGACAGAAGAAAGACGCGGCGGGCGCCGTCAGTCGCTGCGAAGGCGCCTTCGGCGGCCGGCTCCAGACGCCAGTGCGGCCTCTCGGAGGCGAACGAAAGGACGGAGGCAAGCGTGGGCTGAAAGTCGCGGAGCATCACGGCCATCGCCAAATCACCGGCGTCGGGCGCAAGACGGTCGGCATGGGCGGCGAAAGCGGAAAGGAGGGCGTCCAAATCGAACGCCGGGTAGACATGGACGTGCGCATCGAAGAAGATCACGGCATCGCCTCCGTCGGGGCACGGGCCTCGGCGGCGGCCTTCTGGGCCTCGATCTTGTCGTGGTGGGTTGCGATGCGGGCGGCGATCGTCGGCGCAAGATCGCTGTTGTTGGCCTCGGCGGCGACCTTGATCGCGTAGAAGATGGTCCGGCGGGAGGCGGCGCCATGCGTGACGATGCAGTTGCCGTCGACGCCCAGCAGGATGGCCCCGCCGTAGAGTTCGGGATCCATCACCTTCTTGAGTCGGCGGAAGGTGGTGTACATGAAGAGGGCGCCAATCTTGCAGGCGAAGCTCGAGGTGACGGCGGACTTCAGCCAGTAGGCGATGCTCATGGCCGTGCTCTCGACGGTCTTGAGGATGATGTTGCCGACGAATCCGTCGCAGACGGCCACGTCGATTTCGCCGCGGAGAATGTCGTGCCCCTCCATGTTGCCGACGAAATTCACGCCGCTGTCGCGGACATGCGGAAAGGCGGCGTGGGTGAACTCGTTGCCCTTGCACTCCTCGGTTCCAATGCTCATCAGTCCCACGCGCGGACGGTCGCCCGCGCCAAGAACCTTCTCGGAGTAGGTGCTGCCCATGATGGCGAACTGGCTCAGCCATTCGGGCTTGCAGTCCGCGTTCGCACCGGTGTCGACGACGACGATGGGACGCCCCGAACGGCTTGGAAGAACGGAGGCGATGACCGGGCGGTGGACGCCCTTGATGCGACCGAGCGTGAAGAGGGCGGCCGCCGCGAAGGCGCCCGAGTTGCCCGCGGAGACCATTGCCTGGGCCTGGCCGCTCCTGACAAGTTCCATGCCCTTGGTCAGCGAATTGTCCTTCTTGCTTCGGACTGCGGCCGCAGGAGCCTCATCCATGTCGATTGTCTCGCTGGCGCTGACAAACGCAAGCGCGTCCCCAAGCGAGGCCTTGCAGCGGGCGAGTTCCTCGCGCATGGCGTCCTCGCGGCCGACCATGATGATCTGGTCGACGCCGGGCAGTTCGTCGAGCCGCCGGGAGGCGTCGACGCAGCCCGCTACTATTTCACGCGGGGCCTTGTCCCCGCCCATGATATCGACGGCGATCCGCATAGATCACATCCACCGCGCACGGCGGGGCTGGCTGGCCCGGTGAAGCGTCGGCGAAGAATGAAGCCGGCGCCCACGCGGAACGGATGGCTACTCTTTGCCGGACTCGACCTCGATGACCTTGCGGCCCTTGTAGAAGCCGCATTCCATGCAGGCGCGGTGGGCGCGCTTCGGCGCGCCGCAATTCGGACATGCGCTCACCTGGGCGACATCCGCCTTGATGTGGGCCTTGCGCATCCGGACGCGCATCTTGGACTTTTTGGTTTTTGGTACAGCCATTTTCGATACTCCTGCAAAAGAGCGGCTTCCGCCGCGGTCGTTCCCTCCCCTCTACGGGCCGATCCCCTCCAGCCCGTCGAGGCCACCCCAGCGGAAATCTCCGCGCGAGGACCTGCACGAACACGGGCCTTTGTTCAAGTCGGCCCCGCAGCGGGGGCACAACCCCTTGCAGTCCGCGTTGCAGAGCGGGTTGCTCGGGAATCTTAAAATGATACATTCTCTAAGCTCTTCGGTCAAGTCCGCAAATTCCCCCGGGTCGATTTCAAGCGAAAAGGCGACCTCGCCGTCGGTGGCCGTCCAGGGAAAGTCGCGCCCGCAGCGGACGCAGACGCAGGTGAAGTCCTCGCTCACCTTGCCGCGGACGAGGAGTTCATTGCCGAGCTGCTGGACATAAAGGTCGTAGCGCAGCGGCCCCGTCGGCTGGAAAAGAAAATCGGACGGGTCGTAGGCGAGAAGGTCTGACGGAATCTCGCCTCTGACGGATTCGCCGTCTCGGGCGAGGCGTGCGATGTCGATGACGAGTCCTTCGGGAGTCTGGGGCGAATGGCGCTTCATTTTGGCCGACTTTCGCCAAGGCGCCCGATATAGGCGTGGACATGGGGCATGACCGCAGCCGGGACGAAGGGGGAGACATCGCCGGCGTAGTGGGCGATTTCGCGAACCATGCTGGCGGTGACGTAGCTGTATTCCTCCTGGGGCATCATGAAGATGGTTTCGACTTCAGGCGAGAGCTTGCGGTTCGTCAGCGCCATCTGGAACTCGTATTCGAAATCGGAGTAGACACGCAGGCCGCGCACGACAACGGGCAGCGGGTCGTAGCGGTGGCAGAAGTCGACCAGCAGACAGTCGAGCGGGGCGACATCGACATTGGCGATGCCGGCTGCGGCGCAGGATTCCCGAATCATCGCGATGCGCTCGTCCATCTCGAACATCGCCCCTTTTTTGACGGAGGTCGCTGCGACCGCCACGGTGAGGCGGGAAAAAATCTTCGCGGACCGCTCAATCAGGTCGAGGTGGCCCAGCGTGAGCGGATCAAAGGTTCCGGGATAGACGGCGTGCTTCTTCATGCGTAGAAGTATATCACAAGCGAACCGCGCGGTGCAGACCGTGCCCTGGTGTCTCGTCCGACAAATTCCGACCTCGTTGCGCAGACTTGGCTTCGTCAGGCGAGGATGAGTCGCGACGCGCACTTTTCCGCGTTGAACGGCGAGGACGAAGCGGGGCGGAATCCGAGCGGGTAGACAGGCCAGGACTTTTCGAACGGGCCACTCGTGTGCTGATTCGCAAATAAGTTAGCCATTGCGCCGAATCGTTTTTCCCAGGCTGGGCGTCGTCGTGAAGGCGTAATAATTACGGCAAACGACGACAACGACGCATGGAGAAGACGAGTCAGGCAAGGGAAAATAATTTAAGAATCAGCACACTAGCGGTCCGCGGCCCACGCGAGAAAGGCGCGCACGAAGGCAAAGGAACCGTCCGGATCTCGTTCCACGGATCCGGCAGTGTGGGAACCGGGCAGTTCGACCTGGACGAGGTCGGCGCCGGGGTGGAAGATGCGGAGGCTCCGCGCCAGAAGGCGGTTCTGTTCGGGCCGGCAGGGAACGTCTCCGGAATAATGGATGAGCAGGAGGGGCGGAGGTTTAAACCGGCCGTCGACGAAGAAGATCGGCGCCGTCTCGTCGATTCGCTGGAGGCGGCTGTCGAGACCGCGCTCGGCGAGGACGCGGAAGTGCGCAGTTGGCTGCGCGCTGTCGGAGACGAAGCCGGCGAAGTCCTCCGGCGCGAGGCCGTGCCGCGCCAGACGCGAATGGTCGAGCGCCAGCATCAGCGCGAGATAGGCGCCGGCCGACTGCCCCGCGACATACAGGGGGCCTCCCGCGTCGAGATGCGCCGCGTTGGCGTGGAGATGGGCGGCCGCAGCCGCCGCATCCTCGATGAAGTCGGGGAAGCGGGCGACCGGATAGAGGCGGTAGGAGGCGGAGGCGACGGCATAGCCGGCCGAGGCGAGATCCTCCGCGAAAAGGACGCCCTTGCGCGTACCGCTTTCCAATCCGCCGCCATGGAACCAGAGAAGGGTTCCGCGCGGTGCGCCATCCGGGAGATGGAGGTCGAAGCGCATCCACGGCTCCTGGCCGTAGGCGAGGTCGGGAAGGGTCTTCATGTCTGTCTCGGCCCGGGCTCACCCCAATCCGGCCATGAAGGCGGCGATACGGGCGATGCCTTTTTGCAGATTCGCGATCGAGGATGCGTAGGATATCCGCACGTAGCCCTCGCCTGACGGACCGAAGGCGGAACCGGGCGCGAGGGCGACGCGTCCCTCCTCCAGGAGGCGCATGGCAAACGCCTCCGATGAGAGCCCGCTGCCGCGGATGTTGACAAAGAGGTAGAAGGCGCCTTCCGGCGTCCGCGCGGAGAGACCGGGGATGGCGTTGATTCCCGCGACAATCACATCCCGCCGCGCCCGGTAGGCGGCGTTCATCCGCAGCACGTCTCCGTATGCGGAGCGAAGCGCGCAGATGGCGCCTCGCTGGACGAAGGCGGGAACGCAGCTGCAGATGTTTTCCTGTATCTTCGGAATCGAGCCGACCACCTCCGCGGGGCCCGCGATCCAACCGACGCGCCAGCCGGTCATGGCGTAGGTCTTCGAGCAGCTGTCGAGCACAAGTGTGCGCTCCCGCATGCCGGGCAGGGCCGCGATGTTGACGAAGGGGCCGTCTCCGTAGAAAAGATATTTGTAGACCTCGTCAAAGACCACCCAGAGGTCGTGTTCCCGCGCAAAGGAGGCTATTTCAGCGAGCTTTTCCCGTGAGGCGACCGCCCCCGTCGGATTGGATGGCGTGTTGACCATGATGACGCGCGTCCTGTCCGTAACGGCGCGCCGCAGGTCGACGGGGTCGAACTGGAATCCGTTCTCCTCCCGGACTGGAACATAGACGGGCACGCCCTTGCAGATGGCGATCTGGTCTCGGTAGTTGGTGTAGGAGGGGTCGGCGAGAATGACCTCGTCGCCCGGTTCGACAAGCGCCAAAAGGACAAGGACGAGCGCCTCCATTCCCCCGCTGGTGACGGCGATTTCCGCACCAGAGTCGTAGGCGACGCCATCGTATTGGCGAAGATTCTCCGCGATGGCCTCGCGCAGAGGCGGAATCCCTGCGTTCGGGGTGTAGTGCGTCTCGCCCCGCCGCAGAGAGTCGACAGCTGCATCAACTATCTGGGACGGCGTGTCGAAGTCCGGCTCCCCCAGGCTGAAAAAGACAACATCGTCCATCTGGACGGCCTTTTCATAAATGCGCCGGATGGGCGACGGACGCATGTGGGCAATTGTGGAAAGACGCTGCATGGGTGTTCCGCATCCCTTATTCGGCGTAGTCGAGGACAAAGGCTACGAAAGCCTCGATGCCGGATCGCATGCCATCCTCGTCGATGCGGAATTCGGCATGGTGCACGGGAACGTCGCATCCAAGCGCCTCGTTCCGGGTGCCAAAACGGAAGAGCGCACCGGGCACCCGCGTAAGATACCAGCTGAAGTCCTCCGAGCTCATCCGGGGGCGTACTTCGGCCAGCGGAAGCCCCCGTGCCCGGGCGGCGTCGCGGAAACGGCGAACCGTGCGCGCGTCGTTGATGACGGCAGGCGCACTCACGATCCAGCGGATCGCGGCCCGACCTCCCGCCTCATCGGCCACCTGGCGGCAAATGGCCTCGACCCGCTCCCGCACCCGCTCGGCAAAGGCGTCGTCATAGTAGCGGAAAGAAATGTCGAGGTCGCAATGCTCGCTGATGACATTGTGAGCCGTCCCGCCCCGGAAGGTGCCGACGGACCAGATGTAGGGCCTCCCCCCCGCCTCATTGGCGACTGCTTGCTTCATCGCGCCGTAGGCCTGCACGGCCATGGCTATGGCATCGACTCCGGTCTCGGGCGCCGCCGCATGCGCAGACTTTCCAATGAAGGAGATTTCAATCGGGGCGCAAGCCGCCTTGTAGGCGCCGTCGCGGATGCCGAGAACGCCGGTGGCGAGGGCTGGATCGCAATGGATGCCCAGAACCGTGGAGACGCCGTTGAGGACGCCGTTTTCCACCATCATGTGCGCACCGCTCTCTGTGCACTCCTCGCTCGGCTGGAAGATCAGCCTGACACCGCACGGAAGCTCCGCTTCGCGCGCCTTCAGGACTTTGGCCACCGCGAGGAGGATGGCCGTGTGCGAATCATGGCCGCAGGCGTGCATCTTGCCCGGGTTGAGCGAGGTGAAAGGAACGCCGCTCGCCTCCTGAATGGGGAGGGCGTCCATGTCCGCCCGCAGAGCGACGATGGGCCGACGGCCGGAGAGATCCCCCAGCATGGCGCAGAGCGAATTCCGGCCATAGCGATCCGTGCAGGGGATTCCGTACGCATCCAGCTTCCCCCGCACGAAGGCGACGGTCTCGTCCAGGTCGAAGCCGATCTCCGGATGGGCATGAAGATGGCGGCGCACCGAAAGGGTTTCGGCGAAGAGACCGTCCGTAACGCAAGACTTGTTCGACATACAGTCACTTTCCAGCGAGGCAACCCGGTCTCGCCTTTATCACTGGCATTCCAATGCCATGCGCAAGTATTCTAGCAAACTGGAAAAGGCCGTACAACTTCATTTCACCCTTCGGGTGTAACCAAAATTTGTCAGCCCCATTTTTGGCGAGAAGGTAGGCGCGCCGGAGAAGTATTCCCGGATTAGGCTTTGAAATCGTGATTTGTCTTGCATCGGCGTGACGGAAGTGCCACCATGTTTATTGGTCAAATACA
>JAEEGL012827281.1_pt1 | contig 16937 bp, 3 predicted proteins | sample 9134231 | NCBI WGS metagenome assembly JAEEGL01 (sample SAMN16246548, study PRJNA631951) | gut metagenome | biome: gut microbiome; feature: rumen; material: fiber-attached | host: Bos | place: Iran: Karaj | collected 2018-10
GCCAGCTTTACCGGAGACAACTCTTACATTTCTTCGGAAGGCAATTATCTGGTCAGGCCTACCGGCCAGCTCTTCTCCTATGCCGCAGCCTCCACCACCGGAGAGTTCGTCATCCCGGAGAGCATAACTTCGATCGGAGACTATGCCTTTGCCTTTGCCTCTTTCTCCAGTGTCAAGTTGATGAGTTTCACACCTCCCACCCTTGGGAGATACGTGTTCAACGGACTCGACGAGTATGACATTATGGTTCCCGATGTCGCCTTCTCCGATTATCAGGTGGCATCCGGGTGGTCTGACACGGATGTCAAGAGCCATCTCAAGTATTACCAATCCACCTGGTCGATCTGGTACACGACAACGGATGGAGAAGCTCTTCCGGATCCTACTGCTCTCCCTTCGGCTTGCACATTGACTAGGAATATCTATTTGGGAGGTCAGGGCATGATGTGGTTCTCCAACGAGGTGAACGACATTCCGGCAAGTATGTTCCTCAATACAAACAATGTCAATTCGACACTTAAGACTGTTTCTTTGCCGGATAATTTGCGGACCATAGGTACTTCCGCTTTCAGCGGCTGCATCAATCTGGAAAGTGTCTATCTTGGAGACAATTTGGAAACAATCGGTGCTTTGGCATTCAATGGGTGCTATTTGTCATCAATTGTATTACCGGATCATTTGACATCTATCGGAAACCAGGCGTTCAAGGGTACCAAGTTCGAGACCATCTCAATACCCCAGAGCGTGACAACGATCGGCACCAATCCCTTTGCGGAATGTTATTCGCTTAAGTCTTTCACAGGGGATTGCCCTCTGATATCACCGGATGGCCACTGTCTTATCTATGACGGGGTTCTTGAGTCTTTCACAACGGTCGGAGTGACTGGAAATTACCGCGTTCCCTCTGGCGTGATCAGTATTGCCTCGGAGGCTATGCGTAGATCTATATTCACTAGTGTGTCCTTCCCATCCACGTTACAAACGATAGGGGCACAAGCCGTGCGTCAATGCGAGAACCTAAGTACTGTCGTTATACCGGCGTCTGTCAATGTTATCGGACCGTTTGCTTTCGACAGGTGTCCGGCTTTGGATAGTATCACGATGGAAAGTGTAACGCCTCCCACTCTCCAGTCAAGCGCATTCGGGAATTTGCCAGCTGATTGTATAATCTGGATTCCCAATGCCGGTGCTTCTGATTATGAAGCCGCCACAGGCTGGTCGGATCTTGTCGACCATTTCCAAGTCTATTAGACAAACAACCCGGTAAGAATGAAATAATAATCAGAGTGAAATAATAAATAGGCAACAATCATGAGAACGATCTTCAAAACACATTTGATGGCCATGGCCTTATTGGTGGCGTTGTCATCCTGCCAGAATCTGGAGATGGATGTGCAGCCCCCAGAGCCTTCCAGCCCGTCGAGTGAGCTTCGCGAGGTGATTATCACCGCAAGCATCGCCGATGCCACCAGCGAGACCAGGACGTCTTATAACGAGCCGGAGTTGAAGAACTACTGGAGCCCCGGTGACAAGATCAAGGTGTTCAGCGCCGGAGAGGCTGCCCAGTTCACCTCCCTCAACACCGTCCCCGAGACCATCGTGAAGTTTAAGGGAAACATCTCTACCATCACCGGCAGCAGCAATGACGATGATGACTCCAAGGACTATGTGTGGGGCCTTTACCCTTACAGCGAGGCCGCGACCTACGCCGAGCCTGACGGTATCTCCCGTACAGCGAGGATCACGACCATGTTCCCTGATGTGCAGGTCGGTGTCGCCGGAACCTTCGGCGACAACCTTGCCGTGATGATCGGCCGTTCCGAGTCGCTGTCGATTCCATTCCGGGGGGCCTACTCCGGAGCGTTCTTCCAGGTGAGCAGGAATGACATCGTCTCGATGACCCTCAAGGGTCTCAACAACGAGGTCCTCGTGGGAAAGGCCACAATAGGTCTCAACAACAGCCTTCTTCCGGTAGTGCACGAGGTCACCGACGGTAAGACAGCCGTCACGGTGACGGCTCCGCACGGCACCTTTGAGACCGGGAAGAACTACTACATCATAACCCTTCCCGATGTGGCTCTCCCGAACGGTTACTCAGTCACGCTGCGCAGGAACGACGGCTACGAGGGCACGTACGAGCTCCGCGCTAACCGTCCCCTCAACAGGATCAAGTTCAGGAACCTGTCCGATCCCGTGGACGTGAGGATTGAGAACGCCCAGAACATCGCCAACGGAGTCAGCACCGGTTGGGTGCAGTCAACGACGCAGGGCATCAACGAGATTTGGTACACTTCCTCTGATGGAGATGTGGTCGAGTACACTCTCGCCGCAGGGAGCGATAATGAGATCGAGAGCAACGTGAGCCCTAATGCCAATGGCGGAATCGGAATCGTCCGTTTCCTGTCCACTCTGACTGAAATTGACGAAGGGGCATTCATGAACAAAACAACCCTGACTTCAGTATCTTTACCCGAGACTGTGGAGTACATAGGAGCCGAGGCCTTCCAGGAGTGTTCAAATCTTGCCTCTGTCAATCTCGGGAGCAATGTCAATCGTATTGAAGAGGCAGCTTTCTGGGGTTGCGCTTTTTCGAGCATTTCTCTTCCTGAAGGCCTTGAGTGGATTGGTGCTGATGCCTTCGCCGAATGCGCCAACCTGACAGAGATCACGATTCCGAATTCGGTCACTGCCATAGGTTATGACCGTTACGGAAGATTTAGCAGTACACCGTTCATTAATTGCTTCAGTCTTGAGAGTTTCTATGGGAAGTACGCTTCTGACGACAATAAGTGCCTCATCAATGACGGTTCGCTTATCTCCTTCGCTACAGGTGGTATGTCAGGTGAGACTTACACCATCCCGGAGGGGGTCACCCGCATCATGAATTGGGCTTTCGCAGCCTCACTTATCAACCATGTCGTGTTCCCTTCAAGTTTGCTGTACATTGGTAATTATGCTTTCTGTCAAAGCTCCCTTACCGATGTTTCTATTCCGGCTACTGTAATTGCCGTTTACCCCTACGCCTTCTCTTATTGCAGCGATCTTCAGTGGGTTAAGATATACAAATCCTCAACCGTGTTGGGAACATCGAGTCCTGGTGCGGTGTTCGATTACTCTACCTGCCCGATCTATGTCCCGGCTAATCTCCTCAAGTACTACAAGAGCGAGCAGTTCTGGGATAGTTATGAGGCTCGCTACCAGCCTCTGTCAGAGCCTAATAAGATTTTATACACGACAACTGACGGCGAGGCGGTGACTTTCAATGTGACATCTGACACCGGCAATACCCTGGTGCAGTCCGGGTGCAAGGCGCCGAAAAATAATGGCGGCGTCGGAATCATACAATTCTCCGCACCGGTCACCCAGATAGACCAAGAGGCATTGGTGGGGAATGATAATCTTGCTTCCATCATCCTGCCTGACAGTGTCGAGGATATCCTCCCCGGTGCGATATCTGAATGCCCTAATCTGACGGATATCCAGTTGGGGACTGGACTGAAGCGCCTCTATATTGACGCTTTAGCTTTTACAGGCATCACAAGCATCTCATTACCTGAAGGATTGGAGAGGATTGATTTTGCCTGCTTTGAGTTCTGCCCACTTGAAGAAGTTAATATCCCTAGTTCAGTGGAGTATATCGGAAATCGGGATTCCGCCGGCGGCTTCTATGGTAGTCCGTTCAATGCGTGCGCGTCTTTGACCACATTCACCGGCAAGTTCGCTTCCGCTGATGGTAAGTGCCTCATAAAAGATGATGGCACACTTGTCAGTTTCGCCACGGGCGGGATGAACGGACAGACTTACACGATACCCTCGAATGTCACGAATATCGCTCGTCATTCTTTCCAGCTTTCGACAATCAAAGAGGCAATCCTGCCTTCAGGATTGGTGGAGATCTGGCCCGATGCTTTCTATTGTTCGTCGATTGAGAGAATCACCATTCCTGAATCTGTCCTAAGGATAGACTCTGAAGTTTTTGTGAATTGCTCCCTCCTTGCTGAGGTCAAGATGGAAAGAGAGACTCCACCTTTTCTCGGTGTAAAGCCATTTATGAACACCCATCCTGACCTCAAGATTTGGATTCCAAGGGTGGCCATGGATCTTTATACCGACATGAACAACTATCCTAAATGGTACGCTTTGAAAGACCATTTTGTGTACTATAGTTCCCGTCCGGCCGACAACGAGATCTGGTACACCTCACAGGAGGATGTGGAGGTGACATACACGGTTCCGTCCGGTTCCACCAATGTCCTGGACGCTGCTAATTGTCTCACGCCCGCCGAGAATAACGGCATCGGAGTCATCAGCTTCACAGAGCCTTTGACAGCGGTTGACTTCCAGGCCTTCGCTATCTCAAGCGACCACCCTGAACGTGGTAAACTGACCTCGGTCATCCTGCCTGGCGGAGTTGAGACTATCGAGAGGCGAGCCTTCTATGGCTGCGCCAATCTCGCCGAAGTTCAGTTTGGAAGCGGCTTGAGGCATATTGGCGAACAATCTTTCGGTGGATGCGGCTTTTCTACCATCAATCTTCCCGAGGGTTTGACACGTCTGGACTATGCGGCTTTTTCTGGTAACTCCAACCTCACGGAGGTTACGCTCCCCGAATCTCTCCAGTATCTCGGGTACGATGATGAAGAGAACTTTTTCGGCAATCCTTTCGAAAATACCCCCGCTCTGACCACATTCAACGGGAATTTCGCCTCCAATGACGGGAGATGTTTGATATACAATTACAACGGCAACGATTACTTGATGAGCTTCGCCACAGGTGGAATGACCGGAGCCAACTATACCGTCCCTTCAGGAGTCTATGGGATCGGTGGCCTCGCTTTCTGCAATACGACGGTAAAGAAAGTCGTTCTTCCGGATGGATTGACACTGATAGCGGATTTCGCTTTTATGAATAGCGGAAATCTGGAGAGTGTGAATATCCCCGCTACTGTCACAAGTATTCGCACCAGGGCTTTTAGTGGTTGCTCCAGCCTCGCCACGGTACACATGGATGGAACCACGCCGCCTACTCTTGGAGCCAGTGCGTTCAACAACACTCCCTTGGAGATGGAGATAGAGATTCCCGGAGCCGGGTACATGGCGTACGCCACTGGGGCCAGCAACTCTTGGGCGAGTTTACATCTTCAGATGGTCGCCTACCAGACTAACCAGGAGATCTGGTACCACAATGACATCGCCGATGTCACAGACAACTACGACGGAAACTTTGGAGCGTATTATTCCACTACCATGACCATCCCCGGGGATGTCCTGAAGGGCTTCAAGATGAATGTTGCCCCTCCTTCGACATTGGGAGATGCTCCATCTTTCAGGATCATGGTTTTCGACGGGCCGGTCACTTCCCTCGGAGACTACTGCTTCGGCGACGATGGCCTTTATCACGAACCCGCCTTGCACGTTGATTTCGTCTCCCTGCCGAAGACCGTCACATCCATCGGTAAAGGAGCTTTCAAGGCTAACACCAAATTGCTTCAGTATCCTGTTCCTGTCGGTGTCCTTACCTCCATTGGCGATGATGCCTTCAACGGGTGTTCCTCGATGGCGGGCACTAATATCAACTGGCTGGGTACCAACTCGATCTACACTGGTTATTCAGACCTCGAGCTTGGAGCCAGGGCTTTCAAGGGATGTGTAGGGTTTGAAGAATTCGCCGGCCAGGTGACCTCAATGGGTAAAGGGGCGTTCCAGGGTTGCACCAATTTAACCAAGGCCGAGGTTGGTTCCATGATGGAAATCCCTGATTCCGCATTCTATGGTTGTAATCATTTGGAGGAATTCGTGTATTTCCGTGATCATTTGACAACTATTGGGAACTACGCTTTCCGCAATTGCTATGCGTTGAACTTGATTTGGAACAGGACTAGCGATAATCAAATCGTGGGTGCTAATATCAATGCCTCAAGCATCGGCAAATACGCCTTCGCCTCTTGTAGAGGGATCACGGAGGTGAAGGCTCCTGGTCTTGTCACCATTGATGAGTACGGATTTTACGATTGTAGGAGTATTCAAAGCATTACCGCTCCCAGTCTGGAGAACATCAAGATGTACGGTTTGGGCAATTGCTACAGCCTCGCCTCTCTGGAGCTCCCGGCAATAAAGAACATATCCAACCGGGCACTCAGCTATCCGAGGGATCTGGCTTTGCTTCGTCTGGGTCCCAACCTCCAGTTCATTGGCGACGAGGTGTTCTACACCATCAATAACCAGACGGTAAACGGAATCTCCGTCACGATTAACGAGAATCAACTGGAGCTTTATTTCGAGGGGACTGATTTGACCAGTTCGAAGCCCAACATCCAGATCAAGGCGTTTGGCTATCAGTACCAGAATTCAGGCCAGACTGCGACTTATTATATCCCGTTCAAGTTCAAGAAGATATATGTCCCGTCCTCCGCACTTGAAGATTATAAGTCAAAACTTAAGGCAAGAATCAAGGTTGACGGAGCCGACGGTGAATACTCTTATTGGGATGCCGGCCTGGTGGAAGGCATTTAGTCTTTGTCCTAAAGCGTTAAATGATAATACACAGAACCATGAGAAAGCATATTCTTTCGAGCTTCTGGCTCATGTTCCCCTTGGCCGCCATGCTGGCTCTTGCCTCTTGCCAGAGAGGGGAGTTGGACATGCAAGACCCTCAGGACTCTGGTTTGCGGAAGGAAATGCATGAGGTGATCATCACCGCCAGCATCTCCGATGCCACTGACCAGACCAGGACGGCCTACAACGAGACCGAGTTGAAGAACTATTGGAGCCCCGGCGACAAGATCAAGGTCTTCAGCGCCGGTGAGGCAGCCGAGTTCACCTCCCTCAACACTGAGCTTGAGCCTGTTGTCAAGTTCAAGGGCAATATCGCCTCCATCACCGGAAGCAGCAATGATGATGAGGACTCCAAGGACTATGTGTGGGGCCTTTATCCTTACAGCGAGGCAGCGACCTACGCCGAGCCTGACGGTATCTCCCGAACAGCGAGGATCACGACCACATACACGGATGTCCAGACCGGAGTCGCCGGGACCTTCGGCGACAACCTTGCCGTGATGATCGGTCGTTCCGAGTCGCTGTCGATTCCTTTCCGGGGAGCCTACTCCGGAGCGTTCTTCCAGGTGAGCAGGGATGACATCGTGTCGATGACCCTCCGCGGCCTTAATGGCGAGGTCCTTGCGGGAAAGGCCACGATAGGCTTGGACGGCAACCTTCTGCCTGTGGTGTACGATGTCACCGACGAAAAGACAGCCGTCACGGTGACGGCTCCGAACGGCACCTTTGAGACCGGGAAGAACTACTACATCATAACCCTTCCCGATGTGGCTCTCCCGAACGGTTACTCAGTCACGCTTCGCAGGAGCGACGGTTACGAGGGCACGTACGAGCTCCGCGCGAACCGCCCCCTGAACAGGATCAAGTTCAGGAACCTGTCCGACCCCGTGGACGTGAGGATTGAGAACGCCCAGAACATCGCCAACGGAGTCAGTACCGGTTGGGTGCAGTCCACAACCCTGGGCATCAACGAGATTTGGTACACGACATCCGATAATTCGGTCATACAATACAACACCGCATATGCGAGCGAGACCGGCAATGAGGTTGACGATGAGAACTGTGTGACTCCCTCTGCCAACAACGGAGTGGGAATCATTCGCTTCTATGCCCCGCTGACCAAGATTGATAAGGAGGCTTTCTCGAACAAGGAGAAGTTGACTTCAGTCTCTTGGCCGGAGACCGTAGAGACAATCGGGCAGGGGGCTTTCCAGCAATGCCGTGCTTTAAGTGACATAGTAATCGGACCCAATGTCAAAGTCATAGAGGAAGACGCTTTTTGGGAGACCGCTATCGCAACGCTCAGCCTTCCTGAAGGCATCCGGCGAATCGATTATTGTGCTTTCCAGAATTGCCCCTTGACAGAGGTGACAATACCTAACTCGGTTGACTCCCTGGGTTATAGCAAATCTCTTAGTGAGTCAGCCTCACAGCCCTTGTTCAGCAATCCTTTCCTGGATTGTGCATTCCTGACCACGTTCCACGGGAGGTACGCTTCTGATGACGGAAAATGCCTTGTCGATAATGGTGTTGTCAGAAGTTTCGCTACCGGAGGAATGGAGGGGGCGACCTATGAGGTGCCATCCAATGTCAGGGGAATCGGCTTATGGTCTTTTTGCGGTTCTACAATAAGCCATATTGTATTGCCTAACCAGCTGCTTGTCATCTACGACTATGCCTTCATGTCTAGCCGGATTGAGGATGTCACTATCCCTGCAAGCGTCTCCCAGATCTACACGTACGCATTTTACTACTGTTCCAGACTCAACTGGATAAAGATCATGAAAACCAGTGGTGTGATAGGAGCAAAAGCGACTTGGGGAAGTCCTGCGGGAATGTTCAACCGGACCAATGATTGCCCGATTTATGTTCCCGCCACTCTTCTCAATTACTACAAAGGAAGCCAGTATTGGGATGTTTATGAGAGCCGCTACCGGGCCTTGATTGAGGATAATGAGATTTTTTACACGACCTCGGACGGTGAGGCGGTGAGATACAATGATAATCCTGCCACCGGAAACGAACTTGACGGAGACATCATAGCTCCCAAGAACAACGGAGGCATCGGAATCATCCGCTTCAAGAGTCCGATAACCTGGATTGACGATTCAGCCTTTATGTTCGCCAAGTCCACTTTGACATCGGTGACCTTCCCTGACTGTGTTGAGACGATCGGAACAGCCGCTTTCGAGGATTGTACATTGCTAACCAATGTGACTTTTGGTTCCGGACTCAAGACCATCAACCAGTGGGCTTTCGGCAACACAGGACTTGGAGACGTGGATTTCCTCCCTGATGGGCTGGAAAATATTGGCGCTTGCGCATTCGAGGATTGCAGTAATATAACCAGAGTGACAATTCCCGAATCTGTTGTCCACCTTGGATATTACGAGAGAGTCGAAATACCCATGGGCAATCCGTTTGACGGCTGTCTCAATATTCAGAGTTTCAGCGGAAAGTTTGCCACTTCTGACGGTAGAGCCCTGATAGAGACCTTTGGTGGACACGATTATTTAATAAGTTACACTGATGCCGGAATGGAAGGTCAGACTTATGTGGTTCCGGAGAATGTATGGGCGATATCGTTCTTCGCTTTCTGGCATAGTAAACTTGCCAATGTGGTGCTGCCGGATAATCTCGCCCGAATCTACGATGGGGCATTTTACTATTGCACCAATCTTTCTTCCGTGACCATCCCTTCCGGAGTGGAGCTTATAGGAGGAATTTCATTCAGTGGGTGCTCCGCATTGGAGAGGGTGAAGATCGAAGCTACTTCCGTGCCGCCCACTTATTTGGGTAGTCATTATTATGAAACGGGTATGTTTGCTGGCAGTACCTGCCCTATTTACGTACCGGCCACCCTGTTGAATGAATATAAGACTAACGCTTATTGGAAACCTTATGCGAGCCGCTACCAGGCGTTGATTGAGGATGATGAGATCCTTTACACAACCTCCGACGGTGCGGCGGTGTCCTATAATGTAACGTCTGACACCGGAAATACCCTGGTTCAGTCCGGCTGCAAGGCACCGGACGCCAACAATGGCATAGGCGTTATAAAGTTCTCCGCTCCGGTCACCGAGATAGACGAACAGGCATTGTATAGAAGTGAGAACCTTACTTCCGTCATCCTGCCTGACGGCGTGGAAACAATAGGTGCATATTCGTTTACAGGATGCTCAAGTCTTGGGAGCGTGTCATTTGGAAGCAATGTCACCACAATCGAGTCCAATGCTTTCGACGGGTGCCACCTTGAGACTGTGAACCTGCCCGGAAGCCTGACCTTCTTGGGAGAGGATGCTTTCAAGGCTAATCCTCTGACAACGGTTGCGATTCCCGCAAGTCTCACTACGACTGTAAAGAATCCCTTCTTGGATTGCTCAAATCTGACATCTTTCACCGGAAATAGCAGCTTGGTTTCCAGCGATGGCCTGGCGCTCATCAATTCTTCCGGCGAATTGATTTCCTATGCTCTTGCCGCGACTACCGGAGAATACCAGGTGCCGGATGGCGTGGTGACATTGGGTAATAGGTCTATGCAAGGTGCCAAATTCACAAAAGTCATTCTTCCAAGCACTCTCGAGACAATCGGAATGGGTGCGTTTAGATACTCGGATATCACTGAGGTCACCATTCCGGCTTCCGTCACGACAATTGACAATGTTTCTTTTGCCGGTTGCACCAGCCTCGCTACAATCAGGATTGAATCCGAGACTGCTCCGACTTTATTGGGAGGGAATACTTTTGCCTACGCTCCCGCCGACATGAAGATCTGGGTTCCGGGTATAGCTGCCGCTGAATATGTCTATGAGGGTACCGCCCAGCCGGAATGGTATGCGATGAAGGATCATTGCGCTTTCTACCAGACAGATAAGGAGATATGGTATCATAATAACGATAACTCCCAATCCTATTACGATATCGATTTCAATACTACTGCCAGTTTCCGCGGATGGACCGCCATTGATGTTGACGCTACCCTGTCAAATATCGATCCGGTTATCGCTGTTCCCGAGTCACTAGGTGCGACTGTGATCATGATCGCCATGTTCAATGACGCTCCTACAGCCCTCGCCGCCAACACGTTCTCCGGCCGGACCGGTTACATTGATTACGTCTCTCTGCCTACTACTGTCACAAGCATAGGAGCCAGCGCATTCTCGGGTTGTTCCCTTCTTACGGTATTCCCGTCACATAAGGTGAATTCAATCGGAGAGGAGGCCTTCCTTGGCTGCTCGTCGCTCACTTCCGTGTCCTGTGCCGCGAAAACCATCGGGGCAAACGCATTCAAGAACTGCACTTCGCTGCTGGATGTGTCTGTGGGACTATTAATCCAGGAGATTGGAGAAGGCGTCTTCTATGGCTGCACCGCACTCAAACGCGCCAACAACGGCAACACTAATACAGGTGTCAACTTCTCCTCTGTCCGGAAGGTAGGAGATAATGCGTTCCGGGACTGTTCCAGCCTCACTTCAGTGAGCCTCCCGAAGGCGACTTCGCTGGGCAGTCACGCTTTTTATGGGTGCGATAATATTTCCTCGCTCAGTATTCCGGAAGTCAAGACTCTTGGCGAAAGGTGTTTCTACAACCACAGAATCAGGAACATGAGTCTTCCTGCCATAACAACCATCGGAGTCAGTGCCCTTGGCAGAGGAAGTCTTCTCAAGACAGTGACTTTCGGACCGGACATCACGGATATGCGGAACCAGCTCTTCTCATATCCGACCGGCAGCGGTACTACCGCTCACGCATTGACGCAGATAATCATGGGGCCTGAAAATCCGCCGCTTATCTCTACGACCTCGCCCGGTACATTCACCGGGATCACGTTCAGCAATACTACCGGCTGTATCGTAGTTCCTTCGCAAGCTGCGATTGCCAGATATGTGTCAACCTGGGGACTTCCGGAACGAGCCTTTACCACAGGAAATTAATAGTATTATATAAAAAAGATTATCATGAGAAAAACTATCTGGCGTTTCATCGTGACGCTCTTACCGCTTGCGGTAGCACTTTCATTGGCTTCCTGCCAGAAGGCAGAGTTTGACCTTCAGGATATTGAGTCTGCGGGTCAGCAGAAAGAGCTCCGTGAGGTGATCATCACGGCGAGCATCTCCGACGCCCAGGACGAGACGAGGACCTCCTACAATGAGGACGAGTCGAAGAACTACTGGTCTCCCGGAGACAAGATCAAGGTCTTCAGCGCCGGTGAGGAGGCCGAGTTCACCTCGATGAACACCAGCCCCGAGCCCATCGTGAAGTTCAAGGGCTACATAGCGTCTATCACCGGAAGCAGCAATGACGACGATGACTCGAAGGACTATGTGTGGGGCCTTTATCCATACAGCACAGGGGCGACCTACGCCGAGCCAGACGGGATCTCCCGCACGGCCCAGATCACGGTGACTTACCCTGATGTTCAGGTGGGAGTGGCTGGCACCTTCGGCGACAACCTGGCTGTGATGATCGGCCGTTCCGAGTCGTTGTCAATCCCGTTCCGTGGCGCCTATTCAGGAGCGTTCTTCAAGGTGAACAGAAGTGACATCGTGTCGATGACCCTGAGGGGCCTCAACAACGAGGTCCTCGTGGGAAGGGCGACAATAGGTTTGGACAACAATCTTCTTCCCGTGGTCGAGGAAGTGACCGATGGGAAGACGGCGGTGACTGTGACCGCGCCGAACGGCACCTTTGAGCCTGATAAGAACTACTACATCATAACCCTTCCCGACGTGGCGTTGCCGAACGGCTACTCCGTGACTCTTCGCAGGAGCGACGGTTACGAGGGTACCTACGAGCTGAGGGCGAACCGTCCGTTGAACAGGATCAGGTTCAGGAACCTGTCGGAGCCCGTGGATGTGAGGATCGAGAACCCGGGTAACATCTCCGACGGCGTCAGCACCGGCTGGGTGCGGTCCGCGACCCAGGGCATCAACGAGATCTGGTACGTGACATCCGACAACTCTGTGGCGGAGTACGGCACCATGAACACTGGCGTGGCCGTCAACGAGGTTGACACCGACAATTGTGTCGCCCCTTCTGACAATGGTGGGGTGGGAATCCTCCGTTTCAAAGGACCTGTCACCAAGATAGATGACTATGCGTTTGAAAACAACCGGAAGCTGACCTCAGTCTATTGGCCGGAGACCGTCGAGACGATCGGGCAAGGGGCTTTCGCGCAGTGCATGGCCTTGAGCGAGATAGAGATCGGCCCGAATGTTCGTGTCATAGAGGAGGACGCTTTCTGGGACACCGAGATAAGCAGCTTGAGTCTCCCTGAGGGGATCCGCCGAATTGACAACTGCGCGTTCCAGAACATTCCCATAACCGAGGTGACAATCCCCAACTCGGTTGACTCCCTCGGTTACAGCATGCCCCTATCGGGCACACGGCCGGTGATCGGCAATCCTTTCATGGATTGCGCTTTTCTGACCACGTTCCACGGGCGGTACGCCTCATCTGACGGTAAGTGCCTCATTGATAACGGTACAGTCAGGAGTTTCGCCACCGGCGGAATGACCGGTGCGAGCTATGAGGTCCCATCCGACGTCACCGTGATCGGCATCTTCTCTTTCGTCGGTGCGACCATAAGCCACATCACTCTCCCGAGCCGGCTTCAGGCCATCCTCGATTACTCGTTCATGTCTTGCAAGATCACTGAGCTCACCATCCCCGCCAGTGTGTCCATGATCAACCAGTACGCGTTCATGAACTGCTCGCGTCTCAACTGGATAAAGATCATGCGGTCCAGTACGGTGATTGAGGCATCCTCGACATGGGCTAATCCTGGAAACATGTTCCGCACCAACAACTGCCCGATCTATGTTCCCGCCAACCTTATCAACTACTACAAGAATGAGCAGTATTGGGAATCGTATAAGGATCGCTACCAGCCTCTGGTGGAGCCCAACCAGATCTTTTACACGACCAGTGACGGTGAGGCGGTGTCCTACGCGGTCGACTCAAGTACGGGCAACTCCCTCCTCGCTTCCGGCTGCAAGGCTCCCAACGATAACGGAGGCATAGGTGTCATCCAGTTCACGGCCCCTATCACAAAGGTCGATGCCGAGGCTCTAGCTGGCGATGAGCGCCTGGTCTCGGTCACTCTGCCTGACACTGTCGAGGAAATAGGCGAGGCGGCTTTCTCGGAGTGCGAGAATCTCACCGATGTCCTGCTGAGCGCCAATCTGAAGCGTATCTATCCCGAGGCCTTCGCTTACACCGCCATCTCAAGCATCGATTTGCCTGAAGGATTGGAAAGCATTGATTATATGAGTTTCGAAGGATGCGCGAATCTCCAGGAAGTGAGGATTCCCGACTCGGTCCGTTATTTGGGATTCTATGGCAACACATTTAACGGTAATCCATTTTTCATGTGCAGGAATTTGACCTCTTTCAGCGGCAAGTTCGCATCCGATGACGGGAAATGTCTTGTGTTCACCAACGGAGCCTTGGTTAGTTTCGCTCCAAGCGGAATGGATGGACAGACTTACACGCTTCCTTCGGAAGTCACGAGGATCTCCGCATATTCGATGGCATATTCGACACTTAAGGAGGCTATCCTTCCCTCAGGAGTGACGAGAATTAATAAGGGTGCCTTTTACGTGTCAAGCATCGAGACTGTCACAATACCAGAGAGCGTCCAGTTGATAGATGAGATTGCTTTCGCCAATTGTGGCCACCTTTCCAAAATCAGGATGGAAGGCGCCACTCCACCCACTCTCGGAAACAGTGCGCTCGCCAACACACCTGCGGACATGGTGATTGAGATTCCCGGGGCTGGTTACACCGCATACACCACCGCGGAGGGCTGGGCTGATTACGCAAGTCAAATGGTTATTTACCAGACCAACAAGGAGATTTGGTACTCCATGGTTGATGGAGACACTTCCACACCGGCCAGTTTCACTCCCTACACTGACATCAGCCTTATTGGCAACAACGCCTTCCCGTACACGTCCGGCACAACAAAGATCATCCCGATGGTGGATATTCCAGAGTCAATAGAAGAGACCAATATCTTTGTCGCAAGCTTTGACGATAACGTTACTACTATTCCTAAATTGGTTTTCTCTTCCAATGCCATAAAGACGAAAGTCGAATATGTCTCCATGCCCAATACAGTCACCACGGTGGGCAGTTACGCGTTTGACGGGTGCTCCAATTTGCTGAGGTGGCCCTTCAGGCAGCCTGCCTCAGGCGGTCCGTCCATCACCTCTGTCGGCGCGTGGGCGTTCCACTCATGTTCCTCGATGGTAGGAGACAAAATCTCATGGATTAATTATGACTCCGCGATTTATCTCGGTTATTATGATGTCCAGGTCGGGAATTATGCTTTCCAAGATTGTGATAAGATTGAAGCGTTCGCGGGGAATGTGAACTCCTTAGGCGAGTTCGCGTTCCATGGCTGCAACGAGTTGGCCTCGGTACAAGTAGGGAATATCACGACTATCCCGAGATATGCGTTCTCTGGCTGCACGTCGCTTAAAACATTGCTCTATAACGGCACTGTGACAAGCATTGGCGACAGGGCTTTCCAAAACTGTGGGTTGCTTGCTAATGTGAATGTGGCCAATATGCTTTATTTCCCCAATGTCACCTCCATCGGTCAGTACGCCTTCAACGCATGCAAAGTGATACAGTCGGCCATGTTCGGCGCGGTCACATCGATCGGCGCTCACGCGTTTGATGCCTGCTGGAAGCTACAGTCTGTGGAACTCGCTGACCCTTCAGCACTTACGACTTTGGGACAATGTGCGTTCTTAAACACTTTAGAGTTGAAGAGCATTGGATCCTCGGCGGATATCACTAATGAGGTAATCAATCTGCCGAACTTGACCAGCCTTGGATTAAGCTGTTTCTCAAGCGCTAAGATCAAACATGTGACCCTCCCTCGCCTTCAGATAGTCTCCCAGCAATCTTTCGCGCATTGTGGACAACTGGAGTATCTTGAACTGCCTTCTGTCACTGAGATCCAGCTTGAGGCATTTTCTCACACAAGAGGCCTGACTACTCTGAAACTGGGAGCTGGCCTCACGACTATTGGAGCGGCCATATTCACCGATACCAGTTCTACACTTCGCAATTACGACAAGCTGGATGTCTATTTCTACGGCCCGATCCCGACATCAGTTAATACTTATGCCTTCATGTACGGTCAATCAGCGACAGCTGACACTTTCCGTTTCAAGAAGATACACACCACATACGCTGATCATCAAGATTATGAGAATCAGTGGCAAGACACCTATGGCCCCATCGTGGCTGACCTTTAGTTTTTGTCAGTAAGAGTTTAATAAAATGAATAAAACCATGAAAAATCCTATTAAGTTGAGTTTCAGACTCTTACTCCCTTTAGCGGCCATGCTTGCCATCGGCTCTTGCCAAAGTGGTGAGTTAGACATCCAAGGCCCTGAGGCTGAGGGACAGCAGAAAGAGCTCCGTGAGGTGATCATCACGGCGAGCATCTCCGACGCCCAGGACGAGACGAGGACCTCCTACAACGAGACTGAGGGCAAGAACTATTGGAGTCCCGGTGACAAGATCAAGGTTTTCAGCGCCGGTGAGGAGGCCGAGTTCACCTCGATGAACACCAGCCCCGAGCCCATCGTGAAGTTCAAGGGCTACATAGCGTCGATCACCGGAAGCAGCAATGACGACGATGACTCGAAGGACTATGTTTGGGGCCTTTATCCATACAGCACGGGGGCTACCTACGCCGAGCCAGACGGTATCTCCCGCACGGCCCAGATCACGACGACCTACCCTGACGTCCAGGTGGGAGTGGCTGGCACTTTCGGCGACAACCTGGCGGTGATGATCGGCCGTTCCGAGTCGCTGTCAATCCCGTTCCGTGGCGCCTATTCTGGAGCGTTCTTTAAGGTGAGCCGTAGTGACATCGTGTCGATGACCTTGAGGGGCCTCAACAACGAGGTCCTCGTGGGAAAGGCGACAATCGGTTTGGACAACACTCTTCTTCCCGTGGTCGAGGAAGTGACCGATGGGAAGACGGCGGTGACTGTGACCGCGCCGAACGGCACCTTTGAGCCTGATAAGAACTACTACATCATAACCCTTCCCGATGTCGCTTTGCCCAACGGTTACTCCGTCACTCTTCGCAGGAGCGACGGCTACGAGGGCACCTACGAGCTGAGGGCGAACCGTCCGTTGAACAGGATCAGGTTCAGGAACCTGTCGGAGCCGGTTGACGTGAGGATCGAGAACCCGAAGAACATCTCCGACGGCGTCAGCACCGGCTGGGTGAAGTCCACCACTCAGGGCATCAACGAGATCTGGTACACCTCCACCGACGGCGAGGCTGTCGAGTACACAATCGCTTCTGGAAGCGACAACGAGATTGACGGCAACATTAGCCCGGACGAGAA
>JAEEGL016152596.1_pt1 | contig 16937 bp, 14 predicted proteins | sample 9134231 | NCBI WGS metagenome assembly JAEEGL01 (sample SAMN16246548, study PRJNA631951) | gut metagenome | biome: gut microbiome; feature: rumen; material: fiber-attached | host: Bos | place: Iran: Karaj | collected 2018-10
AATTATTAAATCCAGATGTTTACAGAAAATTATTTGCTGATAAACGTTTAGCAGATGTTGTTGCTGAAAGAAAAAGAATAGAAACAAAAATTAGTAAGATACAAGCAGGTAGTAGTCCACTTATTACAGCAGGTTCATTATTTGGTAAGGATTTAGATGCTAAAAAAGAAGATACTGCTCCCAAGGAAGATCCAATCGAAGTAAGAGGAACTGGCAATAAAGAGGATATGATTACTACAACAACATCTGGTGAAAAAAGTGAATTAGCTATATATATGGAGTATGCTAAAATATTGACTGAATTTATTCATAATAAAAGTATTTATATGAATGAAACAGCATATAAGGCATCACTTAATGGAAAAACTATGGAAGAGTTAATAGAAATAAGAAATACTCTTGTTGATGATATTAATAAATATTATAAAGAAATTAATTCAATGAGAACAAAAGAAATGTTATTAGCAATTCCAATCTTGAAAAATTTAGTTAAAGATAAAAATGTTAATGAAAATGTTGATATAGTTGAAGTAGTTATTAAAAAAGAGGAATATGTTAAGTATATAGATGAAATTCTTGCTAAAGAAAATCAAAAAATAATTGATGAAAAAACAAAAAATATTAAATAGAGGTGTTATATATGATAGATGAAGTAGAAATTAAAAATAAAATGAATAAAGTTGTTGAAACTTTAGAAAGTAGATTTACTACAATTAGAGCTGGTAGAGCTAATCCAAATATTTTACATGGTGTTATGGTTGATTATTATGGAACTCCAACTCCAATTCAAAGTTTAGCAACTATATCTGTTCCAGAAGCTAGAGTTCTTGCTATTAAACCATTTGATAAAAATTCATTAAAGAATCTTGAAAAAGCAATATATGAAGCTAATCTTGGAATAGCACCTACTAATAATGGTGAAGTTATTATGCTTACAATTCCTGAATTAACTGGTGAAACAAGAAAAAGTTATGTTAAAGATGCAAGTACTATGGCAGAAGAAGCTAAAATAGCTCTTAGAAATATTAGACAAGATGAAAATAATAAAATTAAGAAGAATGAAGAGTTAAGAGAAGACGAAAGAGACTTATGCTTAGAAACTGTTCAAGAACTTACTGATAAATATAACAAAATTGTTGAAGAAAAATTCAAAGAAAAAGAAGAAGAACTTACTAGTATTTAGTAAGTTCTTATTTATTTAAGATATTATAATAAAATAATATCTTTTTTGATGGTTTAATGTTATAATTTTATTAGTTATTTAGGAGGAAAAAATGAAACTTACAAGAACTGAAGCAAGAGAAAAGATAATGATTATTCTTTATCAAATTGATTTTTATATTAAAGAAAACATGGAATATAATATTGATGATGTTATTAAAGAAAATTTAGAAATTGATAATAAATATGTTAAAGATGTTGTATATGGAGTTTTTGATAATTTAGAAACTATTGATAATATGATTATTAAATATTTAGATGGTTGGGATCTTGATAGACTTGGTAAAACAGATAAGGCTATTTTAAGACTTGGTACTTATGAAATTTTATATTATGATACTCCTAAAATTGTAGCAATTAATGAAGCAGTAGAATTAGCTAAAAAATATAGTGATGATAAAGTTGTTAAGTTAATTAATGCTGTACTAGATAAAATTAGAGATAATGAGGTAGTAGATGAATAATGATTATATTACTGTAAGTGATATTAATAAGTTAATCAAATATACTATTGAAGATAATTTAGAACTTAGAAGTGTATATATAAAAGGAGAAATTAGTAATATTAAGTATCATTCAAGAGGACATTTGTATTTTTCATTAAAAGATGAAAGCAGTAAGATAAATGCAATTATGTTCAATTATGAAAGATATTTAAGAGACTTTGAACCTAAAGATGGTGATTCTGTACTTGTTCATGGAAGAATTAGTGTTTATGAAGCAAGTGGTAGTTATCAAATATATGTTGATGATATGCAGATGGATGGTTTAGGTAATTTATATATTCTTTTTGAAAAGTTAAAAAAGAAATTATCTGAAGAAGGTTTATTTGATGCTGAACATAAGAAAAAGATTAGAAGAGTTCCTAAAAGAATAGGAGTTATAACCGCACCAACAGGAGCAGCTATTAGGGATATTATTTCTACAATTAATAAGAGATTTCCAATTACTGAAATATATGTATTTCCAACATTAGTTCAAGGTGAAAACGCTGCTAGTAACATAGTTGAGGCAATTAAAAAAGCTAATAATTTTGAAGGAATAGATACTATTATTTTAGGGCGTGGTGGAGGTTCTATTGAAGACTTATGGGCTTTTAATGAAGAAATTGTAGCTAGAGCAATATATAATAGTAAAGTTCCAATAATTAGTGGTATTGGTCATGAAATAGATTTTACTATTAGTGATTTTGTTGCTGATTTAAGAGCTCCAACACCAACAGGAGCAGCTATGCTGGCTGTACCTGATATTAATGAGGTTAAGAGATACTTTTTTACAGCATATGAAAGATGTAATAATGGAATATTAAATACATTAAATAGTAAAACACAGGAATTATTTAAATATAAAACTAATTATATATTAAATAATCCTAGATCATTATATGAAATGAAAGAACAAAAGTTAGATAGTTTATATGATAGATTATCTTCTGCAATATTATCTAAACTTGATAGATCTACTCATATTCTAGATAAATTTAAATCAAATTATATATTAAATAATCCTAGTGTATTATTAGAGGGGTATAAGAACAAACTTGATAAGTTGAAATTAAAAGCTGAATTATTGAATCCAAATAATATACTTGATAAGGGATATTCAATAGTATATAAGAATGATAAAGTTATTAATATTAATGATGTTAAAGAGAATGATGAAATTAATGTTGTTATGAAAGGTGGAAGCATAGCAGCTAATGTTAAAGGAGTTAATAAAAAATGAGTGAAAAAAAAGAACAAACTTTTGAAGATGCAGTTAAAAATTTAGAAAAAATTGTTGGAGAATTAGAAAGTGGTGAACTTGATTTAGATAAATCAATTGTAAAATATACTGAAGCAATGAAATTGATTGATTTATGTGAAAAAAAACTTAATTCTGCCACAAAAACAATTAACAAATTAGTTGAGTCAAATGACAAAGTTGTGGATTTCGTTCCTGAAGAGTAAAAAAATGTATATAAATATGTAAATTTTGTTTACTTAAAATGAAAAAAATGATATATTTAATATGTAAATAAAAAAATAAAGGAGGACAAATATGTCAAATGTATTTTTAGCTGACCCTAATGTGTTAGATGCAGAGGGAAAGAAAATGTTAGAATCAGCAGCTGATTTTCGTGCTAATACAAATAAAATTTATGAAAATATTGCTGAGATGGTTGAAAGATCATATATTTCTGATGGAGCAAGAGCTATTGCTGCAGATATTCAATCTTATAAAGATGAATTAGAAAATATGGCAAAAGTTATCGATGATTATGGTAACTATTGTATCAGTTCTGGTGCAACTGTTGTTCGTAATGAACAAAATATTATGGATAACTTTAAAGTTAATGCACATTAATAAAGGAGGAATTAAATAATGCAAGAAAATAGTACATATTTATCATATCCACAAACTAAAGCTCATGCTGAAGAAATTGTAGCATGCAAAGATGCTATGAATGGAATTTTTGGAGATTTCGGTAGTGAAATGGCAAGAGTAGGTGGTGAAGATGCTTTTGTTGGAGATGCAAGTGAATCTCTAAAACAAAGATATGATTCTTTAAAACAAAGATTTGATGATTATTGTGCTTTAGTGCAACAATTTGCTGATAATATAACAGGAGCTTCTGAAGAAACTGCTTATATGGAAAGACAAATGGCTGCTCAAGCAGAACAATTACAAGGATAATTTCCAAAATAAAATTAAAAATATTAAGAAGTATGAAAATACTTCTTTTTATATTTAAAAAAATATGATACAATTGTAATGATAGTATATGATATTGAGGTGTTAACATGGAAGAAGATAAGGAAAATACTATAGTCGATGATAAGAAAGAATTCACTAAAAAAGCTGATAATCAAATATCATATAATAGAATTCAAATAAATAGACTAGATAATGAAATAGATTCAAGTAAAAGTAAAATTAAAACTCTTAATGATATGGAAGAGGGTTTTGTTTCGCTAAGTAAAAATATTGAAAAGTGTGTAGAATTATTAAGTCTTTCTATGAAAGGTAATAATATTGAAGGAAAACTTGGAGATATTAGTGAAAGCAATCAAATGTATCTTAAAAGAGTTGTTAGCACTATAGATGATGAAAAAACTACAACTAATGATAGAATAAAAAATTTATATGAACAAAAAGATAATTATGAAAAAGAACAAAAGAGATTATATAGAGAAATAGAAGCTCAAGATCATATTTATGATGATAATGAAGAAAAAGTAGAGGTTGAAAGAAATAAGGAAGTAGAAAGAATAGAACAATAATTGATACAAGATAAGAAGAAGAGGGGAAATTAATGCAGATAGTTGTTATTAAACATGACAAACTATATAAGTATCCTTTTCCAAGCGATAATGTAGATTCATATTGGATAAAGGATGTAGATGATAATGGAAACGAGAGGGAACTAATTTCAATGGAGAAAATAGAAGACTCTTGGTTTTTGTTGTCTAATAGTACTTGTTATCTTGAAATAAATGGTTCTAAAGTTGATAAAGTGTCTCTATCTTTAAATTCTTTTTATCCATTAAGAATTAGAGATAATAATGATAATTATTCTTCTGTGCTTTTATATATTTATAAAGAGAATGATGAATCGTATAGGATGTATAAAACTCTTCAACCTGGTCAACTTACTATAGGAAAAGGTCTCAACCAAAATATTATATTAAATAATGAATATATTAATGATAATCATGCTGTTATTAAAAGAGATGAGAATGGATTTTCTGTTAAGAGTGTTGATACTAAAAATGGTATATATGTTAATGATGTAAGAACTATAGAAAAAAGACTAGAAAATGGAGATATTATATTTATTTTTGGTTATACAATTATTATTTTAAATGATAATCTTTTAATAAATAATTATAATAATAAACTTAGAATTAATAGTGATAATATGGTAGAAAATATTTTACCTACTTATTATGGTGATAAAAAGAAAACTGAAGAAGATGATTCTGCTGTATTATATGTAGAAAATGATTATTATTCTAGACAACCTAGATTTAAAACATCTGTTACAGAAGAAAATTTAAAAATAGATAGTCCTCCTGGTAAATCAGAGCCAGATGATACACCACTTATTATGACATTAGGACCTATGCTTACAATGACTATGTCATCAGCGGTTAGTGTATCTACATCTGTTATGAATCTTATGAATGGTTCAAATACAATTGATAAAGCTTGGCCTGCATTATTAGTAGCTGTAGCAATGATAGCTTCTGTTGTATTATGGCCATCATTGACTAGGAATTATCAAAAGAAGAAAACTCTTGCTAAAGAAGCAGAAAGACAAAGAAAATATAGTGATTATTTAGCAGAGAAGAGAAGTAAAATATCTTCTATTAAACATGAACAACATCAAATACTATTAGAAAATTTCCCTGAACCAAAATATTTAACAAATGTAATTATGAGTAAAAATAGAATATTATGGCAAAGGAAGATAGATAGTGATGATTTCTTAGAAGTTAGAGTTGGTCTTGGTACAATACCACTTAAAATTAATTTAGCTTATTCTGTTGAAGATTTTTCAATGAGTGATGATAATCTTAAAGATGCATTAACAAATGTAGCTGAAACTGCAAAAGAAATACCTAATGCACCAGTTACTATTAAATTAACTCAAAAGAATAAATTAGTTTTAATTGGTGAAAAGATGTATAGTGAAGCTATGATTAAAAATATTATGCTTCAACTTGCTACTTATCATGCATATGATGATTTAAAAATAGTATTTATGATTAGTGATACATCTTCAGATATGTGGGAAGTATTTAAAATGCTTCCACATACATGGTCTGATGCTAGAGATATAAGATTCTTTGCTAATAATTATGATGATATGAATAAGACTTCATATTATTTAGAACAAGTATTTATGGCAAGAAAGAATGCCGCTGGCGAAAATGCAATTGATTATAGAAATGTTAGACCATATTATTTAATTGTTGTTGATAATATTAAGAAAAATAAAAATATTGAAATTATTTCTAAAGTATTAAAAGAAGGAACTAATTTAGGTTTCGGCCTTATAATACTTAATGATGGAATTTCTAATTTACCAAATGAATGTACTAATTTCTTAACTGCTGATGCTAAGAGTTGTGCTATTGTTACAAATGATTTAAATAAAGATAAACAACAAACATTTGTAATGGATAAATTTGAAGATATTAATTTACCACTTTTATGTGAAAAGTTATCTAACATTCCAATTAAGTCAGATTTAGTATTTGAAAACTTCTCTAAATCAATTGGTTTCTTAGAAATGATGAAAGTTGGTAAAGTAGAGCAGTTAAATGTTTTAGATAGATGGGCTAAGTCAGATCCAGTCAATAGTCTTAGTGTTCCATTGGGAATTAGAGGAGATGGAGCATTATTTACTCTTGACCTTCATGAAAAATTTCATGGACCTCATGGTTTAATCGCTGGTATGACTGGTAGTGGTAAATCAGAATTTATTATTACATTTATACTTTCAATGTGTTTAAATTTTAGTCCAGAAGAAGTGTCATTTGTACTTATTGATTACAAAGGTGGTGGACTTACAGGAGCATTTGAGAATAAACTTGCTGGTATTAAACTTCCACATTTAGCTGGTACTATTACAAACTTAGATAAAGCTGAAATTAATAGAGCTCTTGCTTCTATACAAAGTGAGTTGAAGAGAAGACAAGAATTATTTAATAAAGCAAAAATTAAATTAAATGAAAGTACTTTAGATATATATAAATATCAACAAATGTATAGAGATGGTAGAATAGATGAACCTGTTTCTCATTTGTTTATAATTTCAGATGAGTTCGCAGAATTAAAGAGTCAACAATCTCAATTCATGCAAGAGTTAATATCTACTGCACGTATTGGACGTTCACTTGGTGTTCACTTAATTCTTGCAACTCAAAAACCATCTGGTATTGTAGATGATCAAATTTGGTCAAACTCTAAATTTAAAGTTTGTCTTAAAGTTCAAGAAAGAGCAGACTCAATGGATGTTATTAAATGTCCAGATGCAGTTACATTAAAGAACCCTGGTCGTTTCTATTTACAAGTTGGTTATAATGATTATTTTGCAATGGGACAAGCTGCTTATGCTGGTACTAAATATATTCCTAAAGATAAAATAGCTAAAACAGTTGATAGAAATGTGTCATTTATAAATAATATTGGTGATACATATAGAAATATAGAAACTGTACATATAGCAGAAGGATTAAGTCAAGGTGAAGAGTTACCTAATATATTAAAATATATTTGTGATTCTGCTGCTTCTAAAGGATTAGTAGCTAGAAAACTATGGCTTGATAAGATTCCTGCTGAAATATTTGTTACTAACTTGATGAGAAAGTATGCATTTAAAGCAAAACCATGGGAGTTAACTGCTGTTGTTGGTGAATATGATGATCCTAATAACCAAAAACAAGGTTTATTAACGATTGATTTTGCTGATACAGGTAACACTCTTGTATATGGTGCTATTGGTAAAGAAATAATGCTTTCTTCAATTATATATAGTTTGATTATTAATCATGCTTCTGAAGAATTAAATATTTATATACTAGACTTTGGTAATGAAATGTTTGGTTCATTTGAAGGAGCACCTCAAGTAGGAGATGTAATATTTGTTAATGAAGATGAAAAAGTAGTTAATTTATTTGCTACTATTGCTAAAGAGTTAGAAAGACGTAAAAAGTTATTCTCTAATTATAATGGTAGTTACAGTATCTTTATTAAGAATAGTGGACAAACATTACCACGTATTTTAGTTGTTATTAGTAACTATGAAATGCTTGCTGAAACATATGAAGATTTTGTTGGAATTGTTTCTTCTCTTACTCGTGAAGGTGAGAAATATGGTATTTACTTTGTTATTAGTGCTACTGGTGCTAATGCTGTTAGAGGTAAAACAACTCAAAACTTCAGTAATACATTATGTTTACAATTTAATGATGATGGTGATTATGCAAGTGTACTTGGACCTGTAAGAGGACTTATACCTAGTGCTATTGATGGCCGTGGTCTTGTAAAACTTGATGGAACTGTTTATGAATATCAAACAGCTTATCCATATAAATGGGATGAAATCAATGTATTTATTAAGAATATATGTGCTCAATTAAGTGAGAAGATGAAAACTCATGCTAAGGAGATTGCTATTCTTCCTAACCATGTTAGAATGGAAAATGTTAGACCAAGAGTTACTGATCTTAAAAATGTACCAGTTGGTATTATTAAGAGTACTCTTGAAATTAGTACATTTAACTTCTATAAAAATCCAATTTCACTTGTTGCATGTCAAGATGTCTCAATGTTAGATAAGTTTATACCATCACTTGGTAAAGTTATAGCTGAAATTCAAGGTACTTCATTATATATGATTGATGTAGGAGAAACAGTAAAAGATCCAGATGCATTCTTAAATTATTATAATAGCGAAAATGCTACAGAAGTGTTAGCATTATTTGATAAGATGAGAGATGATGTTTCTCAAAATCATGTATTATTAATTCTTGGTATAGAATATTTCTTAAATGCGTTTGATAAAGATGGTCAAAAGAAAATTAAAGATTTCTTTGCATCACTTAAAAATATACCTAATATTAAAGTTATTATTTCAGATGCAGTTACTAAGATTAAACCACTTGAATATGAAGAGTTCTATAGAAATTGTGTTCAACCAATTAATGCTGTATGGATTGGTTCTGGTATAACTGATCAATTTACTATTAAGTCATCAACATATAATAAACAAACAAGAAGTCAAATACCTGGAGACTTTGGTTACAATGTAGATAGAGGAAATGCTAAGTTTATGAAAGTCTTAGATTTCTATTCAAAGGAGTAGTGAAATATGGACTTTAGAGTATATGTTATTATAGAAATACCAATTCTTGATAAAAAGTATGAACTATTAGTTCCAATTGATAGAAGAATACATAATTTGATTGATGTTCTTGTTAAAGCTGTTCCTGAACTTAGAGCAGATTATTATGAAAGACGTGAACCAGTATTGTTCAGTAAAACAAATGGAACTGTTTATGAAATGAATGCAGTTATTAAGAATACAGATATTAAAAATGGAACAAGATTACTATTAATTTAGTAATCTTGTTTTTTTATATAAAAAAAGAACATTAACATGTTCTATATTTTTAAATGGTGACCCGTACGGGATTTGAACCCATAAATGCACGCGTGAAAGGCGTGTGTGTTAACCGTTTCACCAACGGGCCATTAAATAAAATGGTGGGCCTGAATGGACTTGAACCATCGACCTTTCGCTTATCAGACGAACGCTCTAACCAGCTGAGCTACAAGCCCATTTTACCTTTTCTTTTGGCTTTCTTCATAATTTTATAATATTTTCCCTTATTTTGCAACACTTTTTTTAAAAAATTGTATAATTTTTTATTATTAATTGAAAAAATAAAAATAATATAGTAATATATTAATAGTAAGGTAAAGGGGATAGGATATATGTCTGTAACAACATCTAAAATGGTTGTTTTGATTATTGAGTTAGTATGGATACTTTCTATTGGTAGATCAATCATAATAATGATTGGTGGTAAAAATGTATTTAGAAAAGCATATAAAAATGAAAAATCTTCATTTATTCCTATACTTAACTTATTTTCTATGTTAGAAATAGGTGATGTTTCTACATTTTTTGGCATCTTATTTTTTGTTCCTTTTTTAAATGTAATACCTTTAATGCTAATGGGAATTGGAGTTGGTAAAAACTTTAAATGCTCTCCTGGATTTATAGCTGGACTTGTTATATTCCCATTTATTTTTTATCCAATGTTAGCATTTAGTGATAAGTCATATAAAGTTAGTGATGAAGAATACTTTAAGGCACTAAATAGCGTTAGAGGAGATAATATGGATTTAACTATTCAAGATGATGCATTAAATCAAATAAGTGCACCAATTGAAGAAAATAATAAAATAGATTCTATATTTAAGAGTGATTTACAACTCATGGAACAAGCACCTGCTTATAAAGCTCAAAAGATAGATAGTAATGTTTTAGATAACATGGATTCGCTTACAAATAATTATGATGAATTCGCACCAATTAAGAAGGTTGAATCATCTGGATTCCAAACATATGGAGAAGCGGATGATAGAGATAGTACTCCGATAAAAACGGATAATAAAAAAGAAGAAGTTGAAGTAGTTGACTTATAAGAAGTGTAAAGGAATGTTTACACTTTTTGTTTTATTGTGTATAATTGTTTAAGAAGATTAGGTGATGGGACTTGGCAAACTACGATGAAAAATCTATTAAAATATTAGAAGGATTAGAGGCTGTAAGAAAAAGACCTGGTATGTATATTGGTTCTACTGATAAAAGAGGGCTTCATCATTTAGTGTGGGAAATTGTAGATAACTCTATTGATGAGGCTATTAATGGATTTGGTAACAAAATAACAGTAACAATAACTAAAAAAGGTAGTATTATTGTTGAAGATCATGGACGTGGTGTTCCAACTGGAAAACATGAAAGTGGTAAAAGTACTCCTGAAGTTATTTATACTGTTTTGCATGCAGGTGGAAAATTTGAAAATGATGGTTATAAAGTTTCTGGTGGTCTTCATGGCGTTGGTTCTTCTGTAGTTAATGCATTATCAAAATGGATGAAAGTTACTATTAAAAGAGATGGTAAAATTCACGAAATTACTTTTAAGGATGGTGGACATGTAGATAGTCCACTTAAGCAAATCGGAACAACTCGTGAAACAGGAACTACTGTTGAGTTTTATCCTGATGAAACTATTTTTGGTAATATTAAATTTAGTTATACTGAAATATGCGATAGAATGCAAGAAAGTGCGTATTTAATAAATGGTCTTACTATGGAAGTAGTAGATGAAGAAGATGCTAAAGTTAATACTTTTTGTTATGAAAATGGTTTAGTAGCATATATTGAAGATTTAAATAAAGATCATAAACCTCTTCATAAAGTAGTTAGTATTAATGGTGAAAAGAATGGTATTGTTGTAGATATTGCTCTTCAATATAATGATTCTTTTAATGAAAGCGTTGTATCTTTTGTTAATAATGTTAAAACAGTTGATGGAGGTTCTCATGAAGCTGGGTTTAAAAGTGGTTTAACAAAAGCATTTAATGAATATATTAAAAAGAATTCACTTTTAAAAGGAAGTGATTCTTTAGATGGATCAGATACTAGAGAAGGATTAGTTGCTGTTATTAGTTTAAAAGTTCCAGAGGCAATATTGCAATTTGAGGGACAAACTAAAGGTAAACTTGGTACTCCTCAAGCTAAAACTGTAGTTGAAAATATTGTATATGATAAATTATCCTATTTCTTTGAAGAAAATAAAGAAGCTAGTACAGCGATTGTAGAAAAAGCTATTAAGAGTAAAGCTGCTAGAGAAGCTGCTAGAAAAGCAAGAGAAGAAATAAGGAATGGTAAAAAGAATTCTAAACAAGAGAAGAATTTAAGTGGTAAACTAGCTCCTGCTCAAGCAAAGAATCCTAAAATTAATGAATTATTCTTAGTCGAGGGAGATTCTGCCGGTGGTTCTGCTAAGGGTGGACGTGATAGAAAGTTCCAAGCAATATTGCCACTTCGTGGAAAAGTATTAAATACATCTAAAGCAAGTATGGAAGATGTATATAAAAATGAAGAATTAAATACAATGATATATACAATTGGTGCTGGAGTAGGTGCTGATTTTGATGCTAATGATTCAAATTATGATAAAGTTATTATAATGACAGATGCAGATGTTGATGGTGCTCATATTCAAATACTTTTATTAACATTTTTCTATCATTATATGAGACCTTTAATTGAAGCAGGTAAACTTTATATAGCATTACCACCATTATATAAACTTGAATATGGTAAAAAGAGATTTTATGCATATTCTGATGAAGAATTAAATGAAATAAAGAATAATAATACTGGTAAATATACTATTCAAAGATATAAAGGTTTAGGTGAAATGAATGCTGACCAATTATGGGAAACAACAATGAATCCTGAAACTAGAACATTAATTAGAGTAAATATTAATGATGCTGCTCTTGCACAAAAAAGAGTAGATGTTTTAATGGGTGATAAAGTTGAGCCACGTAAGGAGTGGATTGATGAAAATGTAGAATTTACTCTAGAGGATAATTATAGGGGGTAGTGAAAAATGAATGAAGCTTTAAAAAGAATACAAGAATATGCCCTTGAAGATATAATGGGATTAAGATTTGGAGCATATGCTAAAGAAATAATACAAGATAGAGCAATTCCTGATGCTAGAGATGGATTAAAACCTGTTCAAAGAAGAATACTTTTTGATATGTATAAAAATGGTAATACATGTGATAAACCATATGTAAAATGTGCATATACTGTAGGTAGTGTTTTAGGTAAATGGCATCCACATGGTGATTCTAGTGTTTATGAAGCAATGGTTCGTATGAGCCAAGATTGGAAACAAAATCATATTTTAGTAGATATGCATGGTAATAATGGTTCTATGGATGGTGATGGACCTGCTGCATATCGTTATACTGAAGCAAGATTGTCTAAAATAAGTAATGAATTATTAGAAGCACTTGATAAAAATACTGTATCTTGGGCTCCTAACTTTGATGATAGATTTTTAGAACCAACAGTTTTACCTGTTAAATTTCCAAATTTATTAGTAAATGGTACTAATGGTATTAGTGCTGGTTATGCTACTAATATTCCACCACATAATCTAGGTGAAATAATAGATGCTACTATTAAAAGAATTGATAGTCCTAATTGTAGACTAGAAAGTATACTTGAAGTAGTAAAAGGCCCTGATTTTCCAACTGGTGGTGTTTGCATGGGAACCAGTGGAATTGTTGAAGCATTTAAAACTGGTAAAGGAAAAGTAGTAGTTAGAAGTAAATATGAGTACGTTAAGAATAAAGGTAAAGAACAAATAGTTATTACTGAAATACCATTTGAAGTTAACAAAGCTTTAATGGTTCAAAAAATGGAAGCTATTAGAATAGATAAAAAGATAGATGGAATAGCTGAAGTTAGAGATGAAACAGATAGAGAAGGCGTTAGAATTGTTATTGATTTAAAGAATGGTGCAGACAAAGAATTAGTAACAAATTATTTACTTAAAAATACAGATATGCAAGTATCTTATAATTATAATATGGTTTCTATTGTTAATAGAAGACCTGCTACTTTAGGTATTTTACCATTATTAGATGCATTTATTGCTCATAGAAGAGAAGTAGTAATTAAAAGAACTGAGTTTGATCTTGCAGTAGCTGAAAAAAGATGTCACATATTAGAAGGTTATATAAGAGCACTTTCTATATTAGATGATATTATTAAAGTAATTCGTGCTAGTAAGAATAAAGCAGATGCTATTGAGAATTTAGTAAAAGAATTTGAATTTACTCATGAACAAGCAGATGCCATTGTTACAATGCAATTGTATAAATTAACTAATACAGATGTTATTGAATTAAATGAAGAACATGATAGATTATTAGAAGCAATAAAGAATTATAAATTGATTTTATCTGATGAGGGAGCTTTAGTAAGATTAATTAAAGATGAATTAAGAGCTGTTAGAAAAGAATATGCTATTCCTCGTAAAACAGTTATTACTGAAGAAACTGGTGAAGTTAAAATTGATGAACTTGATATGGTTAGTAAAGAAGACTTTGTAGTTGTGGTAAGTAATGCTGGATATGTTAAAAAACATTCATTAAAATTATTTGCTGCGAATGAAAAAGAGTATCCTCCTGTTAAAGAAGGAGATTATGTTGAAGGACTATATAAAGTTAATAATTTAGATACTATTGTTTTATTTACTAATTTAGGTAATTATTTATATTTACCTGTTAGAGAAATACAAGAATGTAAGTTTAAAGATTTAGGTACACATATATCTAATATCATTAAAATATCAGATGATGAGTACATTGTTAAATCTATTGCTGTAAGTAAATTTGATGATTCTTATGTAACAGCATTTACTAAGAATGGTATGGTTAAGAGAATGGTTCTATCTGAATTTGAAGTAAGTAGATATTCTAAACCAATTGTTATGTTTAAATTAAAAGATGGAGATGAAGTAGTTTCTATTAGTAGATGTAATAATGAAGAAATATTAGTTGTTACTACTAATGGATATTCTTTAAAATTTAAAACAGAAGAAGTTCCTATTGTTGGACTTAGGGCTAGTGGAGTTAAGGCAATTAAATTATCTCCAGGTGATAGTGTAGTAAGTGCTTTTGTTATTAGTTCACTTAAAGAATATGTTTCTATATTTACAGATAGAAATACTGCTAAGAGAGTACATGTAAATGATATTGCCTTATTATCAAGAGCTAAAAAAGGTAATGCTATATTAAAAAGTCCTAAATCAAAAGCTTATAAATTATATAAAGTATTTAATACAAGCAGTAAGAATATATTTGGTATTATTGCTGGAGAGGTTGGATATATTAAATCTAGTGATATTGGTATAATGGATACTCAAAGTACAGGTAGTTCATTTACTAAAAAGCATGTTGATAATATATTTGTTGTAACTAAATATACTGATATTACACAAGAAGATAAAAAAGATGATTCTAATGAGGGCGATGTTTCTGAAAAAATAGTAGAAGAACCTAAAAAAACAGTTGAAGAAACTAAAAAAGAAGAACCAAAACCTGAAGAAAAGAAGATAGAGATTAAAGAAGAAGTTAAATCCCAATTAACTATGAGTGATTTCTTTGAAGAGTTTAAAATATAAAGTGTGATTAAAATCGCACTTTTTAATTTGAATAAATTATTATATAATAATTATAGTGGTGATAGATATGTCTAAGGAAGTTAAGATTGATATAAGTAAAATTAAAAGAAGAGATTATAGCTATGAAAGTTATACCAATGAAGGTAAAAAATTACATAGCAATCATTATTCTGGAACAAATAACAAGAATAAGATAACTGGAGATAAAAAAGGAATAACAAGTGACAATCTTAAGCAACCAAATCCTTATATGAAACCATATGGATATCAGACTACTAATCCTAAAGACATTGATTTAAATAAAAAGCCTGAAGAAAAGAAAAAGGGTCCAATAATATTATCAATTGTTATAATAATAGTTGGTATTTTACTAGGATTTTTAATTGTTTTTCTTAGAAGAAATGGATTATAAGAGTACTTAAAAAGTGCTCTTTTTATGTAAAAAAATTGACTTTTTAACCATTTTGTGGTATAATCTATAGCGAACTTAGAAGAGGGGTTTTGAAAATGAAAAAGGGTGGTATTAAAAAGATGGCAGCAACACTAGCTGCATTACAAGCTTTTTCTTTAGGTGCACATTTTGCTCCATTAAATAATAATGCTATTATAAATCCTACTAATATTGTATGTAGAAGTAGTAATAGTACAAGTGTTGATGAAACTGGTAAAGTTATATATGATACTGTTACAGAAGAAGAAAATGAAAAACCTAAAGTATCTTTTTGGGAAAGTAATCCTTATTTAGATAAAGCTAATGAAACTATTTCCGACAGTCAAAGACCTGAAGATGTTTTATACAGTCTTAGTAACATTTATGTAAGTTATGAGGATCCAGAAAATCCAATTTATTTAAGATATAATCCAGCAACTGGTGAATATAGTCCTATATCTATTTTTGATGCTGAAAATAGAGCAACAGCTCAATATGGAGCTAATCAAAATGCATTATATGATAATTATTATCGTTTGATTAGAGATGAATATATATGGAATGAATTACAAAGATATTTTCCAGTAAGTGCATTTACATCAGAGGAAGCTGCTAAAGCTTTTTATAAAGAATATTTTGCATTAATTAAATTCTGTGGTTGTGGATATGCTGCAGCTATTGATAGTTTATTCCGTGCATATGAAGGTAAAGAGCGAGAATTTGAAGAAATGTTTGGTTACCCAATGTATACAGTTGATGAAAAAGGTAAAATAGACTTTAATTATGAAATTGCTATTCTTCAATTTTTCAATTATTCAATATTAAATTACTCTGAAGGATATGGAACAGCTGAACAAGTAATTAATGCTGTAACAAATGGAACTGCTGATTTTGGTATCTCATTAACTTATGAATTTGGTAAAATTAGAGAATATTTAAAAGAATATGCTCCTGAAGTAAGTCTTTCAACTTTCTGTTTACAACAAACCCGTGGTTTTCGTTTTAATGCAGATGATATTGTTGCTTGTGAAGATTTTAGTTTATATAAGGAAACTGATAGTGGATTACAATATTATACATTAAGTGACTTAGAAGCACATTATGTTTATGTAGTTGGATTTACTGAAGATGGTAGACCAATAATATCTTCTTGGGGTGAACAATATATTCTTGATAATGATGGTGCTAATTGGACATACCAAGTTACATTAAAATTAAAAGTTTAAATCGAATAGAAATATTCGATTTTTTATGTATTTTTATTATATTGAATGATATAATAAAAATTAAGGAGGAGATTATTTATGGAATTAAAAGGAAGTCAAACAGAAAAGAATTTAATGGCTGCTTTTGCTGGTGAATCTCAAGCAAGAAATAAATATACTTATTATGCTTCTAAAGCAAAAAAAGAAGGTTATGAACAAATCGCAGCTATTTTTGAAGAAACAGCTGGTAATGAAAAAGAACATGCTAAAATGTGGTTTAAAGAATTACATGGTGGAGAAGTACCT
>JAEEGL012531775.1_pt1 | contig 16936 bp, 16 predicted proteins | sample 9134231 | NCBI WGS metagenome assembly JAEEGL01 (sample SAMN16246548, study PRJNA631951) | gut metagenome | biome: gut microbiome; feature: rumen; material: fiber-attached | host: Bos | place: Iran: Karaj | collected 2018-10
GCCTGCGCCCTCGGCCCCATTCCCTTCTATCACCATTGGGAACAGCCCGACGGCTCGTTTCTCGAGTTCCAGTCCCCGAAACCAGAATATACCCTGCTGACCTACCACGCACGCATCCTCTGCGTCCTGGCCGCAAAAAACGGCCGTCTCGTCCAGACCGGTGATGTCTCCACTTTCCTCGTGGAACAATAAAACGCGGGACAGAAATCCCGCAAACAAGACAGAAGCCCGCAAACCCTTGACAGGTTTTGTCAGGGTTGCGAAAATATTGTATGGCCGGCAACACGTTGTCCGTGCAAAAACTACAACCCTAAAAAACAAGGAGAGCCTATGAAAACCATCCTCGCCATCTACACCATCCTTCTGGTCATCACGATTGTACTCGGCCTCTGCGTCAATCACCGCAGCCATCGCCTCGACTGCGGCATTCCATTGGCGGAGATAATCAGAGTACTTGGTACACCAAAGGTTTTGTTCCTGCTGATGCTCACCATGACCTTCCTGCTCCCGGTGACCCTGGTCGAGAATCTATATGCAATACTCCTCGACGACGCACGCTTCATCGAACTCGCCAACCGCCGCGCCATCACATTCTGAGCCGGGTTCGTGTGGTGTTCCACCGATAAACGAACCCCGTCAAGGGGTGATAGGACATCGACAGGTTAATAACCTAACTCATTGATTTAATTCCCCCAAATGACCTATAAAATGGAGGAAAATATCGGATTGAAAGCCTACTCGGATAAATAGGACGATTGAGACCCTTAGGACGAATGGGGCAATGGCTTTCGATTATTTTGTCCCACCTGTCCCAATTGTCCCAAACGTCCCACCTGTCCCAACCGTCCCAATTGTCCCAATTGTCCTAATTGTCCTAATTGTCCCACCTGCCCCAATTGTCCCAATTGTCCCAAAAATCTTTCGGGAACCAGACAAGTTATAGATATAAATTCCAATTCCCCTCATTTTTATTGCATCATCCCTGATAGGTTTATTGATTTCTTCCGTATATAGATTTATACAAACCAAAAACAGCACCGTAGTTTCACCTCAAACGGGTTCCCCGATGGCTCATTCTGAATTTAGTGGGAATTTTGGTGTTCCGCCTTGTATGCAGGGAAATTGTTGCGATGTTTAAGTTTCACGAACTGGACCGCAAGGTCTGCCTGACTTGCCAATACTTCAAGGGCAAGCGCAAACTCGAATTCATCGGACGACAGCTCTTCATCGACTACGAGAAGACCACTGGCGCCTGTAGGCTCTACCGCGACTTCCCCGTCATCATCAACGCTCCAGGCGACCGTTGCAGCTGGTGCCACTACAAACGCTGGGTAGAACTGTAAGGAAATTTGATTTTTGTTCGTTCAAATTGATCACATAAACCAAGGAGAACAACATCTATGGGCAGTACCAGAGTAGAGTTCATCGTTTACCGAAATGGAGTAAGAGTTTGCGAATCTGCTCGTGTGTTTTCAGGAGCGATAACAGAAAGTGCTGCGAAAAGCGAAATTGCCAGAACTTTTCGTGTCAGCACCGCAGAAGTGACAATCAAGTCAATGCAAAACCGCTAGAATTGGAGGCAATAACAAATGAGTTTTTTGAAGAAATTGGGTGCCGTAGCACTTGGAACTGCTTCTGCCGCAGGCTGGGTGGCTTCTGCCGCCATCAAGGCTGGTCTTGAAGCCGCAGGCGACAAGTTAGGAAACGGCAGCGCCACTTCAAGTTCAGGCAGGACTTACACCCGGAGTGATTTTCAGAACTCGGCAAACCAGGCGAAAAAAGGCGAAGGTTTCTTTGAACAGGGCTTCAAGGCAGCCGGGAAACTTTGGAACGATGAAGACTGATAACTGCATAATCGTTCTTTGTATCGAAAAGTTATACCTTATTTGGAAAGGATTTGATTTTTCGGTTGTTGCCTGTTGCCATTTCTTCTAATTTAATGAAAACAGTGTCAATAGTGTACGCACGATTTCATCACCTTTTCACGCTGGAGATTGACCAAGAGGATGTCAAGGACATTGCGGACATGAAAGTTTTCATTATGCATTAGGAGTAAAATTTAAGTGAGTTCAGTAACTTACATTTTCAAGGAGTTTTTCAATGGAAAATAATTGTTCAGAAAAAACGTCCGAACATACAAGCAATGCTGATTTGTGCGAGGATGCGCTTGACCGAAAACTAGAAAATCAATTGGAAGAACAAAGATCCTTGATTGACCGGATTGGTGACGTGTTTGCCAAGATGGTTAAAGGCATCTTTATTTTTGCCTTTTGGAAATTACCGAGCAAGCTCTGGGATCTTATCACTGATCTTGAGAAACTTAAGAAAGTGCTGAAATGGTTGAAAAGCATATTTCGCACGATTTTCTATATACTGCTTTGGATTGTAATCGTCTTTTTAGGGTGGTGGCTTTTCCTCAAAGAGAAGTTCATTCGTTTTTGGTTGGCAGTGCGTGACCTTCTCCAGCAGTTCTTCTTTCATACCTTGGAGTTTCTTAAAGCTAATGCAGGGTGGATATGGATGATTATTGCGCTAATGGGGTCTGCATACGGCTTGGCCTATGTAACTTTAAAGCACCATGCGAAGAAAAAGGGTAAGGAATTCAGAGGAGTTTTTGGTTGGCTACGTAGGAAAAAGAAAGATACATCTACGAATGAAATAAACATGAACAATAAAGAAAATCCATCATGAGCGTCGAATGTCCCAAATGTCATCAGCTTCGCGAGTTGGGTGTTGCGCTGTGGCAAGTGCCGCAAAGCCATGTGCAATTCCGCCCCCCACAAGCCAAAGGATTGCTATGGTGAAAAGCCAATCAACAAATTCGTGTCGCTTGTTAAGTTGAAGAATTTTTTACAATAGGAGCTTTCAAATGGGCTGGGGTAAGACATTAGCCGCTGGTATCGGCGGTTTCTTAATTGGTGGACCGGTTGGTGCAGCAATTGCTGCAAGTTCGGTCGCTGCGTATGGTAAACATCAGGAAAATGAAGAGATACGTGAGGCGACAAATCGTGAGGCTGGCCATAAAGAAGATTCGCATAAACAAATTAAGGAGTCGCATGATCAGCGCTTGAAAGCCCAAAAAGAACGTGAAGAAGCTGAAAAGCGCGAATTTGCTTCTTTGGAACAACAGCAAAAGGATGACGCGAAACGGGCATCAGAACGCGTTGCACAAGCTGCAGCACAACGTGACCAACTTATGATTGCCTGCCTGGCTGTAGGCATGGCGGCTGGAACCGTTGACGGGGCTCTTTCCGCAGATGAATCGGGAGAACTCCATGATTTGCTGAATAGTTTACGTGGCGACGAGGAATTTTCTCAAGCTGTTCAAGTCAAGATGCATGAGTACGAGGAAAAACCACCGACTTTTATGAAAGCCAAAAAAGAAGTAGATAAAGTGCAAAATGCCGATTTGAGATTTTTCCGAAAATTGATTGTCTGCATTATACGCAGTGACAACGAGACCTCGCTTGAAGAGATTGATTTTCTAGAAAAGTGGGATTACTTTTATCCTGAAACAGCCAAGTAACTTGTAACGAGGAGAGTAAAATGCAATTAAAAGAGTTAATCACGCAATTGGCCAATAAATACGGGTACGATAACATTAGCCAACGTTTAGTTGCTTTAGCCAATGCGCCGACGATCCGCATTGGGTTCATTGGAGAATTTAGCGCTGGGAAATCTAGTCTGATTAATTCCATTTTAGACATCCATTTGCCTACGAACATTGCTCCGACAACCAAAGCGATTTGCTTGATAGAACCCACTGTCGGTTTGGAAAGCAATCGTTACTTCAAAGAGCGTGGAAATGTTCGCGAAACTACTGACTTTACTGATTTTCGTAATATTCTCCGAGGTGAAAGTGACTACCAAGCTGCAGTAGTTCAAGTGCCTCCATGTGAGGTGTTGCCTTCCGGTTGCATTTTTGTTGACACTCCCGGTATTCACACGGCGACAGGTAGCGAAGCAGAACTGACAAAGGCTTACTTGAGCATGTTAGATGCGGCAGTAGTTTGCATCAATATCACGAATGGCGTAATCAACAAAGACTTGCTTGATTTCCTCTGTGACGCACAACTCAAACATCTGCAAAAGCATCTTGTTTTTGCTCTGACCTGGAGTGACCGCAAGTCTCCAGAAGAAGGCGAGATTGTCCGCAAGCATATTGTCCAACTCTTGCAAAAAACCGTACAGGAAGGGCGGATGGACATGGACAACTTAGATGCTAAAGTTTTCACCATATCTGCACTAGAACAAGGCAATGCCGAGAAACTTTATAAGGTGCTGAAACACGCTGTTTTGGAAGATTTGCCTGCTTTGCATGAGCAGCGTAAACAGCAAATGCTGAAGGGAATTGGCAAAGAACTGTTGGCAATGTTGCAAGAGCGACTCAAAGTTTCGCAATTTAACGATTCCGAGTTGGATAGCGAACTGGAAAACACTCAAAAAGAAATGAAGGGGTTGCAAATTGAATTGCGCAAGCGTGAGGGGCAAATGGATACCCTACAGGAGAATGTGACCCAGAAAGTGCAGAACATTTTGTCCAATCATTTGTTCGGCATAGGAGCGGCGAGTTCTCCCGCAGAGCGAGTGCCCCTACTCGAAACAATGAATCAAGAAATAACACAAACCTTGCAAGCTGAAGCGAAGACTTATCTAGGAATAAATAACTTTAGTTCCGCAGGCATTGGAAACATCGGTCAAGAAATTGAGACAAAGATGCAATCCATTGAAGCGTTCCGCAACATGAGTGTGACAATTTCAACGGCACTAGCGACAGCTTGGTTAATTCCAGGTGGTGCAGTAGTGGGTAATATTGCCCAAGCAGCAGGCGGAGCTGCTGTCCAAGGAGCTGCAAGCGCAGTATCCGGGGGGGGGGCTACTGGTTCTACGGGCAAGCAACAACAGACAGGTGCATTCGGGGCATTGCTTGGTGGAATTGGGTCTGCCTTCAAAGCCATTAACCCGTTCGAGCACATTGGAAACCTGGTTGCCATGAATGCCAAGAAGAATGCCTTGGAAAATATGGTAACCGAAAAAGCGGCGACAATTACCAATACATTCCTCTTATCTTTGGAGACTCCATTCCAGGCTGAAGTTCTGCAACCTTTACAGGAACAATTGGAAGAAAAACGCCGTCAGCTTTCAAGCCTGCATGATAAAGGGCTTCAAGCAATCGAGGAGTTCCGTAAGCAGAAGTCCCAAACAGAGCAAGAAGCAAAACAGCTACAAGAATTGCTGGCTTAAGCTTCTAAACATGAGTTCCCTCGCACTCTGCCACAAGATTATCATAGTTTTATGGTAGAGTGCATAACCCCTTTGTAAAGTCATGACTACTTCCAAGCTAAGTCCTTCTCTTGTCAAGTGCATCGATGGAATTCTAAACCAATATAAAGATTTATTGGGAGCGGATTTTATTCGCCGGACACGCAAGGGGATGGAACCGTTCCTGCAACAAGAAACGGCTGGGGGCTTGCGGGTTACTGATGAGTCCAATTTAAAGGTTGCTGTCGTAGGTGCGTTTAGTTGTGGTAAATCAACTTTTATCAATTCCATTTTGGGAGATACAGTTGCGCCTGTGGAAATTACCCCGAAGACTCACGGTGTTACCAGTTTTATCTATGGTGACAAAGAAACCTATGATGCTGATGGAGTAAACATTAACCGAGAGAAATATCAGGAACAAGTTCAAGACGGTAATAATCAAGTTAAGCACTTTATTGTTCATTACCCATGCGAACGTCTCAAGTCATTGGAATTCATGGATTCGCCTGGTTTTGGTTCAGTTAGCGGCAAAGCTGAAGAAGTCGCGAAGAAAGATACTGCTCTTAGCGAAGAGGCCGTCAATCGTGCTGATGTGGTATTTTTCCTCACGAATATAACCGAAGGTGTGATACAAGGTGATGCTTTGGAACGTCTTGAAGGAATTTGCAATCAGAAAGAAGGAATGGTGAATCCCCACCGCCGGATTTATGTCATTTTGACATGGGCAGATAAAAAAGCACCAACAGAACGCTTAAATGTTCAGCAGAGCATTCAAAAACTATGTTCCGAACATAAATTGCCAATTGAGAGCGTATTGCTATATTCTTCCTTATCACTGGAGAAATTCAAATCTTCGCAACAGCGTGAGTTCTTTTCTGCTGCACGAGAAAACTTATTCCGCATTCTATTAGATTTGCAATCATTCCGCGTGGAGTTGATGGCTTATCGCCAAGCGTTGCAGTCCAAATCGGAACAATTGAAGATTCAGCATTTTTTGAACAATTTCCTGACGGGGTGTCGTCAAATCATGGCGACTCAAAAAGAAATTCAGACCCATGAAATTCAGCGAAACAATCTAAGAAATTGGACTGGATTCCGTGAAGAGGCCGCTGATTGCATTTATAAGGTTTTAATGGAAAAATATGATGATAATAAATATTTAATGGGACATGCCGAAGAAATGAAAGTATTTTCACCCAGCCGTGTAGAACTTTATTGTCATGAAGATGTGGTATCATTGACCGAAGACGAGTTGTCAACGATTACAGATAATATAGTTGATATCGGCAAAAAATATAACTATAAAATCACGACAACAGGCAATTCTCCATTTGCGAATTTCTTCAGCAAAAAGTCGGAGGAAAAAGAGTTGCCCTTGTCTGGAAATGAGGAACCGTATAATCATCTTATGGATTATATGTTTACTTCTGACGAGGTCGAAGTATTTCCCGCTGGTTCTTTACGGGACTTATATCTTAGACTATGCGTGGAGATGATTCTTTCAGTTGGCGGTCCATGGATGTATGAAGGGGCTAAACCAGATGAATTTCTATATGAAAAACTGGATGAACTTAAATTGTTGCTTGATACTGAAGCCAAAGATGGTTTCGCTGGAATTATCGATAGCGAAATGAAAAGTGCCTTGACCAATGGGGTTTTGCAAAAATCCCTGGAACAGATGGAAAAGCAATTTACCTCTTTGAATAAGGCGTTAGATAAGATTAAAATCGAATCTGTTGATGATACTTTGGAGGATATGTCTTTAGAAGAATTGGCTGCCAGCATTGGTGCAGAAATTACATGCCCAACGGCAGATGTTTCATCAGCAGAAGACCAAGAAGTGGTAGATGATGATTCGTTGCATGATGTGATTGTCAACAAAGTTGGACCGAGATCTCTGTGGGTTGCCAAGACAATTAATGTTTTAAATAGGAAAAATTTGGAAGATATTTTAGAAGGCTTGGAAACCCCACCCCTGACATGTTTACAAAAAGTATCATTGCCGGAAGCAGTGCGGGCTAAAAGTGCTTTGGAAAAAGTTGGGGCAGAAATTACTTTAAAGCAAGTCAAGGCAGCAAATCGGTCTGCTTTGTCTGATACAAAGAAACCAACTACGCAAAAAAACTCCAACGGTGATAAAAAAACTAGTGAAGCCTCTGAAGCGACTTATAACAAGTTGGCTAACGCTCATAGCGTATTGGCGTCTGTTTTGGCAAATAATGCTCAGCAAAAAGCTGGTATATCGCCCAAGATAAGTATATCAGAACAAAAAACACCTAACTCAAATTCGGCGGACATGTATGCAATTACGATGACATCTCCAGGAGCTAAGGTGATGTCGGTTGGCCGTTGCCTAGTCCGTCTAACCGGGAAAGATTTGGAAGACTTACTCGAGAGTATGGAAGAAATGCCTATGGTTATAGCAGAAAAAGCAACTTCAGAGCAGATGGAGCAATTCAAGAGCGAGTTGGAACCACTTGGTGTGACGCTTGACATCAAGGAACTAGAGCATAATCCATTGGTAACAGTAAGTTGCAAATTGCTGTTAACGGGGACAGGACCCAAAATTATGAAAGTCGCCCGCTTACTAGTGCCGAAAACTGGTCTTGAGCTAGAAAGTGTTCTAGAAAAATTCGAGGAATTGCCATTTGTCATAGCATCTGAAATGAAAATGGAAGATGCAGAGGAATTGAAAAATCAGTTGGAAGAACTTGGTGCTTCTGTTAACTTGGAGAAAGAGGAGATTCACTTAAATCCCATTACATATTCAGTTGTTTTGACAGATACTGGCTCCAAGATAATGAAACTGGGCAGGTTGGTTGTAACACTTACAGGAAAAGAACTTGAAACGGTTTTAGAAGCTTTTGAGAATATACCTTATATAGTAAAAGAAGGTGCCACCCCCGAAGAGGCAGAGCAATTTAAGGCACGGTTAGAAGAACTAGGGGCGAAAGTTGAAATTAACGAGAATAAAAATCTTGATTCCAAGAATGTAACGAAAACAGAAGCTAAGGACATTATACAAAACACGGGAAACGAAACAGTTGTGCTCTCTCAAAATGCGCCGATAAAGAGTGAGAAAACTCCTCAAAAGCGAGGAGACAAAGTTAAGAGTGAAAAATCGCTTCAAAAGCAAGGAAATAAAGTTAAGAGTGAAAAAATTCCTCAAAAGCAAGGAAATAATCCTTCTCCCAAACTACCCCGACCGACTAGTTCATCCCCAATTGCCGTTGAAAAACAGTTTTCGATGAATGAGCCATCTCATTCAACAAAAACTTCCTCTCCTAAGGCAGTTAAGAAGGAGCCGATTGAGAAAGATGCCTCCCAAACGATAGATACTGACCTCATCTGGGAAAAAATAGAATCAGTTTTGTCTAGTATCCACGATGACAATGTTTTTGTTCGTTCTAATTTAAATTACAAAAAATTGGGGAATGCAATACAAAAATATGCATCAGGTGCGCAAAATGAAGCAGTTTTACTTCAAGTCGATGATACCGTCTTCGGGGCGGCAGACGAAGGTTTAATAGTCACTAACAAGGCGGTGTACTGGCGCCATACTTTTATCGATCCAATTCGTACTCTTCTTAATAGGCGGATTAAAAACATTGAATTGCAAGAAGGGAACATTTTCTACTGTGACAGGCAAAAAATAGGTGAAATAATTTTGCCAGATAAAAAGACCACGAACCCCAAAATCCTTGAACTTCTTCGTTTGGTTGCTAAACTGAATCCCTAAAAATGAATACTCAATACACTCTTATTTTAAATACAGTCGGATCCAAATTCTTGTCCGTTGCCAAAGTGGTTTCAAAAGTAACAGGGCAAGAATTAGAAGAGGTGCTGGACAATCTGGAAAACCTTCCTTATACCATTGGTCAGAACTTCTCGCAAAAAGATGCAGAGACTTTATGTCAGCAGCTGACTGAGATAGGTGCGAGTGTCGAACTCTTGGAACCACCTAAGCTGGTATTGAAATCTTTAGTCTTAAATGCTCCTGGAGCAAAATTTTTGAAGGTTGCCAAGCTGATCTCCTCTGTAAAGAATATTGACCTCGAACAGGTTATGGATTCTATAGAGGAGTGTCCTTATACGATTGGCGAGTTTCCCGACGAAGAGTTCATAAAATTGAAGGAACAATTGGAAGCATTGGGGGCAGAAGTGGCTTCTCAAGAGGCTAATGTTCAGCCTGATGACTCGAAAAAGGCTGACTTAAAAGTTTCAAATTCTGCCCAATCTACAGCATCTGTGATTTCTGATTCTTCAGCACAAAGTACGACTATTCGTGAACCAATTCCTGCAAAAACTTCTTCTAGCAAGCCCCGTCCAGTCTCTGACTCTGCATTGACTTCAAAGTTTGAAGAAAATTGGAATCTTTTGGAACAAGAGGCAGAACGTATAAAGCAGGAGCATTTGTTGCCATTCAGTTTCACAGACATTGACGGGACGACGGCGGAGCGAACGGCCGAAGAGCTGGATGCCCAGATGGATAGCCTGAAGAAAGAGAAATTCACTATTTCCGTTTGTGGCATGGTCAAGGCAGGAAAGTCTACCTTCTTAAATGCTCTTCTTTTTGGAGAAGATATTTTGCCTGCTTTTGATACTCCTATGACCGCTAAGTTGAATTTCATTGAATATACTGAAGAAAAGAATCATTTTGTAGTAAATTTCTATGATGCAAAAGAATGGAAAGAATTGCTGGGGAGCCTAGACCCTGAGAATCTTTCGCAATTGAATGAGCGAATTCAGCTTTGCGCTGAGCGTCATGGAATTGACCAGGATGAGTACATCGGTGCTCCTCCTTGTAAAGAAATGGATCTAAGGAAATTGGAGGAATATGTTTCGGATCCCAAATCCAAGAAAGGGAAGTATACCCCATTTGTTAAAGATGTACACATTTTTGTTCATAATTCGAGCATTAAAGATGTACGTATTGTTGATACCCCTGGTTTGAACGACCCTAATGTCATTAATTCCAGAGAAACTACTAAATGGATTAAAAACACTCATGCCTTAATCTTTCTTTTGCCTAATAAGGGCTTAGATGAGAGTAGTTTAAAATTCTTTGATACACATCTTCTTGGCACCCGACCTAGCAACCGCGTTTGGGTGATTAACAAAATCGACGACATTTCTGATGACGATCTGCAAAAAACCAAAGCATATATACGGCAGCTTGGGCAACAAGAGGAGTTCAAGCAGAAGGATCTGTTTGGTCATGATGAGAAAGTCTGTGGCTATTCAGCCTTGGTTGCCATGTTGAGAAATATGTATAAGAAAGGCATGGAACTTAACGAAGATCAGATGTATCACTTGGATAATGTCGGTGATGATTTTAAACCGGATCCGGACAATCTTGGTGAGGTGATTGGGGAGAGACTGTATCAAAATACTGGTATCAAGAGAATTGTAGCTGGTTTTACCGCGATAAATACCTTGTATTCACAACATATCAAAATTGCTGAGAAGACCATTTTGAATTGCGAAATGATTATAGATGATGGCAAAAAAAGCGACGAGGAACTACAAGACGAAATTAAGATGCTTGTTGAAAAACAGACATCGTTCCAGAGGCAGCTCGAAAATTGGAAAATGGATTTAAATTCAGCGGTGTTTACTGCCGTCAAAACTGAAATTGATGACAAAAAGCAAAAGCTCGTTGATAGTCTCGGGCGCAAAATGCAGATGCGTGTAGATAGTTGCAATTCAGTTGAACAAATGAGAGGGTTGGCATATGAGTTCCGTGATGAATGTACCAAGGCTTTTGGACCGTTTGGTCCTTTGGCAGAAGGTTTAAATAATTGTACGATGGCCTTGCGTGACGAACTGGGGATGGCAGTCAAGAGAATCCGCAATCTTTTTGCTCAGAATGAAATAGAGGGCTGTGTTGATTTTGCACCCTTGGAAAATCTAAATGAAATTGAACTTTCGCTGGATGATTTGATTGAGGACGCAGATTCCAAAATCGGTAGTGCATTGCCAGATGGTTTCTTCTCTGAGTTATTTACTTCCAAGGAAACAATGCGCGGTAGTACTAAAAGTGCTTTTTCTGAACTAGTTAACAATCTTCGTAAAGAATTGACTGACAATTCAAAAGAGGTCCAAAATTTGGTGAATAAGCAAATCGCGGACTCTTTCGCGGAGTTTCACAATAACATTGAAAACAGCATTCTTCAAAAGCGTTCCTACCTTGAGTCGGGTAGTGCCGATCGACGCAAGGCACTTGAGGAAGCTCAAAAGGAACTTGCGAATGCGCAAGAGCTGAAAGAGCGTGTTGGGGGGCTACAACGCGAATTTAAATATCAATTCCCGCAAGAAATTTCCATGAACAACTAATAGTAATTCCTTTTCATCCTTTTAACCTCCACTTTTTTTTATGAAAACTTTTTTATTTGGTCTTTTGGCATTTGGTGCTGGATATGCTTTGGCTACATATCTTCATCAAGGCAAGAGTAATGAATCTCCTACAAAATCTTCCCCACGTCCTGTAAATTCTTCACAACCACAATCCCAAAAGTTGTCCGAGATTTCAACTGCTGCGCAAACAAAACCAGGCAAAGAATGGTTTGAAACGCAAATGAAAGCCTTTGGCAATTCGATGTTCGCTTACTATATATCCCAATTTGCGTTGGAAAAGAATCTTCCTGCCGCCAAAACAATGGAATTATATCAAAAATACGGGCGTGCACCCCTGTTGCCAACAATTCAAGAATACGAGGCTGGATTTCGCGAACAAAAGTTGACTTTGGAAACCTTGACCGAGGTGGCTTTAGAATGGATGAAAATTAATGGGATTGAAGGCAATGCCAATAATTGGGAACAGAAAATTTCCAATTATATCGAAAACAGTAAAAAGACGGCGGCTCTGAAAGTAGTTCAAGAATGCTGCAATGCATAACATGACCATTCATTAGTTTCATCAATAGTTCTACAATTGGAGATTGCTACATGAGATTTTCAGTTCAAATTGGTGCTTACTACCCAAATTCGAAATACCCAGTTCGGCAAACTTACGATATGGATTTGCCAAAATGGAGTGAAACTGAGGCAAAGAATTGGATGAAAAAGATGAATTTGCATCGTCAAGCAGTTAAAATCGAAATACTCGGTCATCGCCCATGAGAAACGTTGCTCTAAGTACCAACTCCTTGCACTTACTTTTAGAGTCGGCCTATTTTTAATCTCTTTAATTGAAAATACTAAGGACTAAACATGTCGGAAACAAAATTGTACCATCTCCCTGTTGGCATATCTTCCAGACAAATTGCGTTAGTTGTCGAAGATTTCCTTTCCAATACCAAGAAAATGACCACCCAAAAAATACAAGGTGGCGATAGTTGGGTGATTCAAGCAAAAGAGGAGGCAACTTGGAAAACAATTACAGGCATGTCTTCCGCGTTAACAGTCCAGGTCAAACCTTTTGGCACGGATTCTGTCAATGTAGAGATTGGCAATGGCAAATGGATGGATAAACTTGGTGCGGGGGCTGCTGGAATGATTTTCTTTGCACCTTTGGCTTTAACAGCAGCTTTTGGGGCCTGGAAACAAAAAGAACTTCCGAAACAGGTGTTGGCAAAAATTGATGAATATCTTCTTAACGGTGGTGTTAATACACCAAAAGACGAAGATGAAATCAGAACTGAAAATGCCCAAGCTACTGCCAAAGCAATGGGTAAAGTTATTTGTCCCCAATGTGGATGTGCTAATGAAAAGGGCACAAAATTTTGCGAAGAATGTGGTGAGAAACTATCACTGGCTTGTCCCCAGTGCGGTGCTATGCTTCCTGTCGGGAAGAAGTTCTGTCCTGAATGCGGAGCTTCCGTAGGCGGCCCGGCAAAGTGTCCCAATTGTGGCGCAGAGTTGGTATCAGGGAAAAAGTTCTGTGCTGAATGTGGAACAAAAATCGGTTAATTTTAGTCTTGCACATGGATGAAACGAATTTCTGGGCGTTCGTTGAACCAGCAATTACTTTGCCCACCAGAACCTCTCGGGAGAGAAAAAACCAATGTTCTTGCTTTTCCTTCTGTTTGCTTTCGGCTTCGTGGTGTTTTTGGGAATCATGGGGAATCTATGCCGGAAGCTCAATCTTGCTCCCTCGCCACGCTTGTACTTTTACTTCATAGGCTGGTATATCGGTGCGGCGGCACTGTTGATTGACATCGTCTGCAATAGTGCATCCTGCAGCATCCGCACCATCTTCATCGGCTTCCTGGCACCGATTGTCATCTATGAAATTCTGCGTCTGTTGCGCCGATTGCTGTCATGGAGTTTCAACGGGCTGGGACACTTCAAGTAGCCCTTGCCCTACAGGAACATCGCCAGGAAGACCGGAAGCTTGAGCAGACCGGGGTCGTCATCCAGGAGTTCTTTTGCATAGACCAGGTAGCTTTCCCGGATTCGCGAGGCTAATTTCTGTCGAAAGGCATCAGGGCGATTGTCAGCAATCCATTGCATATTTTGCCAGTCGGGACTTAAAATCCCGTCCATGTGCTATTGTATTCATGGTAACTTGGTTGGCTTGTGATTCGTATGCTCTTTTTTGGGGAATTATATCTTTAACTTGCCTAATGGGTAAATGGGACGGATGGGACGGAGGCTTGCGATCACCTTGTCCCGCTTGTCCCGCTTGTCCTGTGTGTCCCAGATGTTTTTCGGAAAACAAGCAAATTAACGATATAATTCCCCAACTTTTCTGGTTAATTGTTTGAAAATCTCATAATCTTGAATCCGTGAATTTTACTCTGTGCTGGCGTGGCACCAGCACAACGCATTATCTGTCGGCGAGGGCGCCGGCAGTACATCCACCCACAATTCACGGATTCAGGTTTTTATCTGAAGAACTCTGCCGTTGAGTTGAAAAATCACCTGAATCTGTGAATTTCCCTTTGTGCTGGGGGATGCAGTGCAACGCAATTTCAATGGTGAGGTGGCCTGTTGGGTGTCCCTTGGAAAATACAAGCCATTCCTTTATTGTTGAAGAATGATTCCCTTCCGTTAGACCCTGACACGTTTTGTCACGGCTCTAGGATTAAAATATATGTAGTAACCAATGCCTCCTTTGCATGGGATGTACGTGGTTGTCTTTTGAACGATAAGCAAAGATTCTCAAAATTCGGAGGAAAGAATGAAAAAAGTTGTTTTCGTGGTGGTTATTCTGTTTGTCGCATTGACGCTTGCATGGTGTGATGAAATGGCAGGTTGCGGGACAATAGAAACGCCAGAGGCCGTAGCCACGGAGGAGTACGACCTGGGCGTTATCGACGGTGCGCATTTCGTCCGTATTCTCGGCCGGATGTTCAACGGAGAGGAACAACTCATGGCCCGCGAGCTGTACGCGAAAACCGAATACCGTGTGACGTATCTGGACGACCACATCGCCAGCTACCGTCTGGTGGAGTCAAGTTATGTGGGCGGTGCGCACGGGATGACCACCATCGAGGTCGGCACCCTGGTCGCGGGACAAAAGAATGGCACACCATTAAGACTGGCCGACATCATGACGGAATCGCAACGTCCGCAATTGACGGCATTAATCCGCGCGGCTTTGTGCAAGCACTTCAAGGTGGAAACCGATGCAGAATTGGATAACTGCCTGCTCAGCAGCCCACAACCGACGGACAATTTTTACTACGACGGGGATGGTCTGCATTTCGTCTATAATGTCTATGAAATTGCGTGTTTTGCGGAAGGACCCATTGAAATCTGTGTCGAATGGCCACGGCCCCCTTGCGCGTTGCAGACTTTGCCTGAGAATAACACCGAGCTAAAGCCATAGTTTGCCTTTGCCCATAAGAACCCCTCGGGAGAAAATACGATGTTCTTGCTTTTCCTTCTGCTTGTTTTCGGCTTCGTGGTATTCCTCGGGAACATGGGGCATCTGTGCCAGAAGCTCAATCTTGCTCCGAGTCCACGCCTGTTCTTTTACTTCATAGGCTGGTATATCGGTGCGGCCGCGCTGCTGATTGACATTTGCTACAATGGTGCCGACTGCAGCCTGCGAATCATCTTCCTTGGCTTCCTGGCACCGATTGTCATCTACGAAATTCTCCGCCTGCTGCGCCGATGGCTGTCATGGAGTTTCAACGGGCTGGGGCACTTCAAGTAACCACCAAGCATGCTCCATTTAGATTCCGCCCCAGTTGCAAATCTGCAATTGGGGGCTATATTAAATAAACTTACGAATTTTCGCGCGCATAGTTCAGTTGGTTAGAACGCTACTTTCACACGGTAGAGGTCACAGGTCCGAGTCCTGTTGCGCGCACCACCTTATTCAAGCCCGTCCAACGGGCTTTTTTTGTGCAAGGCCATACATACGATGACCGACCAGATTGTCCAACAACTGCGTGACACCCAGACTCTTCCGGATGACGCGCTCACTGCGCTGCTGGAGACCGCCGACCACGACGCGGAACTCTTCGCGGCGGCGGACGCCGTGCGACGCGAACACTACGGCGACGCAGTGTTCCTCCGCGGGCTGATTGAATTCACCAACCACTGCCGAAACAACTGCTATTACTGCGGCATCCGGCGGGACAACCTCAAGGTTCAGCGCTACCGCCTCACTCCAGAGGAAATCCTCTCCTGCGCCGGCGAGGGCTATGCGCTGGGCTACCGCACGTTTGTGCTCCAGGGCGGAGAAGACCCATATTACGCCGACGAGCGCCTCGTTGAACTGGTTTCTGCACTCCACACGCGCTTTCCCGACTGCGCGATTACGCTCTCCGTCGGCGAGAAGCCTCGTGCAAGTTATCAGGCATTTTTCGACGCCGGCGCCAGACGCTATCTCCTGCGCCACGAGACCGCCAGCGAAACGCACTACGCAAAGTTGCATCCCGCCGAGCTGAGTCTGGCGCACCGCAAGGAGTGCCTTTTCACCCTAAAGGAGATTGGCTATCAGGTCGGCGCGGGCTTCATGGTCGGATCGCCCTATCAGACTACACGCGAGCTGCTCTGCGATCTGCGATTCCTCCAAGAACTCCAGCCGGATATGATTGGCATCGGACCTTTCATCCATCACGCCGACACGCCATTCCGCGACTTCCCCAACGGCACGCTGGAACTCACGCTGCGCCTCCTGGCCATCCTGCGGCTGATGTTCCCATACGTGCTGCTGCCCTCGACCACCGCCTTGGGGACTATCCATCCGGAGGGCCGCGAGCTGGGCCTCAAGGCAGGCGCAAATGTCGTGATGCCAAATCTCTCGCCCGTGGCCGTGCGGTTCAAATACAAATTATATGACAACAAAATCTGCCTGGGCGAGGAGTCCGCACAGTGCCGCGGATGCCTGGAACGGCGCGTCGCAGCAGCAGGTTACCGCATCGTCACCGACCGCGGCGATGTACGCAGGTGATTCCGCTCACAGCGGCTTATGCGTGAAGTGCGCACGTCCGTCGCAGAACGGAGCGACGGTCTGGCCGGAGCCATCCAGCAACCACTTGTAAATCGTAAGTCCCTCCAAACCAACCGGTCCGCGCGAGTGGATTTTGCTGGTGGAGATGCCGACCTCAGCGCCAAGCCCGAAACGGAAGCCGTCCGCAAATCGTGTGGAGGCATTCCAGAAGACATCGGCGGAGTCCACGCGACGCTGGAAAAGCCGGGCGGCGGCGGGGTCACTGGTCACGATGGCATCAGTATGATGCGAGCCATAGCGATTGATGTGGCCTATCGCCTCAGA
>JAEEGL015537560.1_pt1 | contig 16936 bp, 11 predicted proteins | sample 9134231 | NCBI WGS metagenome assembly JAEEGL01 (sample SAMN16246548, study PRJNA631951) | gut metagenome | biome: gut microbiome; feature: rumen; material: fiber-attached | host: Bos | place: Iran: Karaj | collected 2018-10
CCGTCTCGGCGGCCTCGTCGATGTTGCGGCGCATGGCCTGACTGCGCGCCTGCGCCACGTAGCTGGCCTCGCGGGGGGCGCAGTCGGTGCAGAGGCCCTCGTCCTCGTTCCAACAGTCCGCGCAGACCCATTTGTTGCAGGCCGGGCACTTGCGGAACTGCGGGCGAACCTCCTCCTGCGCCTCGTCGAAGGCGGCCTCATATTCCTTTCTCCACGCGGGGCTGCGGTCGTCGAAGCGGTTTCCCAGCGCGCTGCTGCCGCGCTCGAGCGCCCAGCCGAGGTCGCTGGCCTTGCCGCCGAGCAGGCTGCCCACCGTGGAGGCCAGATTGCCGAAGCGCTCCGACTTCTGGCGCTGGCCGTAAGTGCTCGAGCGCCGGAAGCTGCTCTTGAAGCCGTTGCCGCAGCAGTCGCAGTAAAACTCGAACTGGAAACCGGCCTCCGTAGACAGATCGTTGTGATTTCTGGTGAATGAGTGCAGCATGACGAATACCTCCTTGATTGAGCGGTTAAGGGCAACAGCTCACATGTGTTTCCATACTATCACAGCTCCGCGGGGTTTTTCAAGTCACCAAAGATAAGGGATCACTTTGTAGCGTACCCGTTCCCGGTACTCCGCGTAGCCCTCCAGCCCCGCCTCCAGAACCTGCTCCTCGCTGCGGATGCGCAGTGCGATGATGGGGATGTAGAGCAGCAGGATCGCAAAGGAGAGGATCGAGCCCAGCACGAGCCCCATCGACAGGAACAGGAGCAGCGTCGCGGCGTACATCGGATGCCGCACGACGCCGTAAAGCCCCGTGTCGACGACTCTCTGGTTCTCCTGCACTCTGATCGTCCGCGACAGATACGCGTTTTCGCGCAGCACCTCTGCGTACAGCGCGTAAGCGCCCAGAAACAGCGCCGCGGCAGCCCAGGAGACCCAGCGCGGCAGGAGCAGCCATCCGAAGCGGAAGCTCACCCCCGCGACGAAGAAGACCACCAGAAACATCATGGCGCTCAAGAGCACGACCATCTGCTGCGCGGGCTCCTCCTCCTTCGCGTCGAGCCGCTTGCGCAGCAGCTCCGGGGCGCGCACGAGCATCACGAGCCCCGCGCAGAGCATCGGCGCGAACAGGATCGCGATCAGGAGCCAGGCGTTGAAGAAGCGCAGCGTCCCGGCAGGCGCGAACAGCAGCAGCGCCACGAGCGCGAGACCGAGAAAGAATTTCCCGATCGCCTGAAGAAACAGCTTCTTATCCATCAGGTCTGCCTCCGAAAACGATTTGCAAAGACCCGGACCGACTCGCGCAGCCGCTGGTGCCGGATGCCGGTCGCGTCGAAGCGGACGGTGCGGAACGCCAGCTGCATGATCGGGCCCGTGCCGAAGGCGCACAGGACCGTACCGATCCCCACAGGCCCGCCCAGAAGCCAGCCGATCAGCGTGGCCGTGCCCAGCAGCGCGACGCTGACCGCCCCGATGGGCACGCGCTTTACGCGCTTTGCCAGCCCCACGAGCAGCGTATCGCGCGGGCCGCAGCCGAGCGACGCGATCATGTACGTGTACTGCGTATAGGCGATGATGAAAAGGCCCGCCAGCAAAACGGGGATGGCCGCGAGCAGAGAGGTGCAGCGCGGCACGAGGCCTGCCCAGTTGAAGAAATCCACCGCCTTCCCGACGACCACGGCGTCGATGAACATGGCGATGCCGATCGGCTCCCGAAGCAGGATGTCGATCAGCAGGATCGTGAGCGACACGGCGATCGAGGCGTTCCCGTAGAGGATGCCGAGGCTTCCGGAGAGGCCCAGGCTGAGCACGTCCCAGGGCGAGGCGCCGATATCGGCCTGGATCGTCAGGTAGATCCCGAAGCCGTTTACGAAAAGGCTGACCGCCGCCAGGAGCATGTTCAGGAGGATCGCTCCCGGCGTGCGGTTGAAGCGCAGGTCTTGTTTCATTCGTTCTCCATTCGTCCGGTCCGCGCGCCGGCCTTCCCGCGGCGGCACATCGCGATTTCCCATTTTGAGTATACAGCCGCCGGTGCGGAAATACAAGGGCGCGTTTTCGCCGTCGGCGGCGGCGATTTCGTGAAAAAACCGTTGCGGTTTCGGCGCTCCGTTGCTATAATGATATAATGTGGTAAAGTATAAATATACCGGGCTGTATCGCGGTTTCGGCGCGGAGCCTGCGCAAGACTGGAGGCACCTGAAATGGATTGGGTAATCGTTGTGGACGACGACCTGACCAACCTGAAAATGGCGGGTCACATCCTGAGCAAAAACGGGCTGCGTGTCAGCGCGGTGAAGTCCGGGCAGGCGATGCTCGACTACGTCGCCGCCAACGGCGCCCCGGATCTGATCCTGCTGGATATCAAGATGCCGGGGATGGACGGCTTCGAGACGCTGAAGCGTCTGCGGGAGCAGGAGGCCGGCGGGCATGAGACGCCCGTCATCTTCCTGACCGCGGACGAGAACGAGGAATCGGAGACGACAGGCCTCTCTCTGGGCGCGATGGACTTCATTAAAAAGCCCTTTATCCCGGACGTGCTGGCGCTCCGGGTGCGCCACATCATCGACCTGAACCACCTGCAGCAGGATCTCTCTCTCGAGGTGGCAAAAAAGACGCAGGAGAACGACGCTCTGTTCATCCACGTCGTCGAGGCGCTCGCGGACGCCATCGACGCCAAGGACACGTACACCAACGGCCATTCCGGCCGCGTGGCGGCCTACAGCCGGGAGATCGCCCGCCGCTGCGGCTACAGCGCCGCGCGGGAGCGGGAGATCTACATGATGGGCCTGCTGCACGACGTCGGCAAGATCGGCATTCCGGACGCGATCATCAACAAGCCCGCCAGACTCACGGAGAGCGAATACGACGTGATCAAGACGCACACCGTCATGGGCGCGAAGATCCTGAAAAACATCCGGGAGATGCCCGCCCTCGTCACGGGCGCGCGCTGGCACCACGAGCGCTATGACGGCAGGGGCTACCCGGACGGCCTTTCCGGCACGGACATCCCGGAGGAGGCGCGGATCATCGCCGTAGCGGACGCCTACGACGCCATGACCAGCCGCCGGAGCTACCGCGACATCCTGCCGCAGGCGACCGTGCGCGGCGAGCTGGAGAAGGGAAAGGGTACGCAGTTCGACCCCGGATTTGCGGACGTGATGCTCGCGATGATGACGGAGGACCCGGACTACGCGATGAGGGAGCACTGATATGAAGGGTTCTTCGGAAAAGAACGCCCTGTTCAAGGCCTCGCACATGATGATCCTCTCCACCTATTCCATCATGTGCTGCGCGTTGATCGCGGAGACCTTCCTCATGAACTGGGAGAAATGGGCGGTCATCGTCATCGTGGCGGCCATGGGCCTGTGCTGGTATCTGCACATCCGGCAGCTCTATACGGACCGCAGCCGCCTGACGGTGTACGTCGCCTGCATGATGCTGACCGGCTTCTATTACGGCATCCACCCCACCAGCATGTTCGATCTGGCCACGGTCATGTGCATGTGCATCCTGCTGTGCGCCACGACGGGGATCAAGTTCCTCGTCACGCTGAGCCAGATCACCTTTTTTGTGACCTACGGCTACGACGTCGTGGCCATGCTCGTGCGCGGCGAGACCTTTGACGGCCTCGTCGTCAGCCGGATCCTGCTGCAGGTGCTGCTCGTGATCCTGACCGGCTGGCTTGGCCGCAGCATCATCGAGCGCTGGAACCAGGTGCTTGAGCGCTCCCGGACGGAGATGGACGCGCTCACGGAGTCCACCGAGCGCCTCAACGACTTCCTCGCCAGCGTCTCCCACGAGATCCGCACGCCCATCAACGCGGTGCAGGGCCTCTCGGGCATCTGCCTCGAGCGAACGGACGACCCGGCGCAGCGGGAAAACCTCCTCGCCATCCGGGGCGCGGGAAGCCGCATGACGGAGCTCGTCAGCGACATCATGGACTACTCCGACATCGACCGCGGGCGCATCTCCGTGACGCCCGAGGACTACATGCTCTCTTCGGTGCTGCACGATCTGGTGACGAATCTCAAGCCCTACATGCGCGGCGGCGTGGAGCTCATCATCGATGTCGACCCCGCCACGCCCGCGGTGATGAACGGGGACGTGGGCAAGCTGAAAAAGATCCTCTGGCATCTGACGACCAACGCGCTCAAGTTCACGAAGGAGGGCGGCGTCTACGTGCGCATCACCTCCGAGACGCACGATTACGGCATCAACCTGCTGATGGATATCTCAGACACAGGCATCGGCATGTCCCCCGAAGTGCTCGACCACCTCTTCGAGGGCTTTTATTATCAGGCCGATTCCAGCCGAACCCGCTCCAGCGGCGGTCTCGGGCTTGGCATGTCCATCGTCTACGGCTTTGTGACCGAACTCGGCGGCTTCATCAAGCTCGACAGCCGTCCGGGCGAGGGTACGACCGTCCATATCTGTCTGCCGCAGAAGGTTGTGGATCCCACGAGCTGCATGTCCGTCCGGGATCGGGAGCATCTGGTTCTCGGCGCGTATCTGCACTTCGACAAATTTGCCAACCCCGCGGTGCGGGAGTACTACAACACCATGGTGCGCGACATCGTCCGCGGCCTGGGCGTCCAGATGCACCGCGTGGACACGCTGGAAAACCTCAAAAAGCTGGCGGAGAGCATCCGCATGACCCACCTCTTCGTGGGGCAGGAGGAATATGAGAGCGACGCGGCCTGGATGGAGCGGCTGGCGCAGAGCGTGACGCTGACCGTCGTCGCGGCGGAGGGCTTCTCACTGCCGGAGAACTCCCGGGCGCACATCATGGAAAAGCCCTTCTACTGCTTCCCCGTGGCGGTGACGCTCAACCGCGAGCCCGGAGAGAGGCCGCACGAGCACTATATGTACTGCCGCGGCGTCCGGGCGCTGGTGGTGGACGACGAACCGCTGAACATCACGGTGGCGCGGGACATCCTGCGCCGCTACGGCATCGAGGTCACGTCCGCGGCCTCCGGGACGGAGGCCCTTGCCATCTGCGCGCAGGAGAGCTTCGACGTGGTCTTCATGGACCACATGATGCCGGGGATGGACGGCATTGAGACCATGCGCCGCATCCGCTCGGACGGCGCCGGCAGATGGAAAAGCATCCCCATGGTGGCGCTCACGGCCAACGCCGGGAGCGTCGCCCGCGAGAGCTTCCGGCAGGCGGGCTTCAACGGCTTCGTCGCCAAGCCCATCGACCTCGAGGAGCTGGAGCGGGTGCTCCGCAGCGTGCTCCCCGCGGCCAGCATCACCTATGAGGACACGCCGCACGCCCGCGGCCTCCGGGACACAAAGCCCGCGCCTGCGGCGAAAGGCTCTCCCCCCGCGGACGCGTACGCCCCGCTGCGGGCGCTGGGCGTAGACATCCGGCAGGGGCTCCGCTACTGCCAGAACGACGACGCTTTCTATCGGACGGTGCTCGGGCAGTTCGCCGCCGAGGCGGGCCCGGGCCTAACCGAGCTGGAGCGCTTCGCGCGGGAGCAGGACATGCCGAATTACGCCATCCGCATCCACGCCCTCAAGAGCACGGCGAAGATGATCGGCGCGAACGCGCTCTCCGAGCAGGCCAGGGCGCTTGAGGAGGCCTCCAAGGCCGGGCGGACGGAGGAGGTGCTCTCCGGGCATCCCGAGGCCATGGCGGCGTACGAGGCTCTTACGCGGGCGATCTCCGCCGTCGTCGGCGGCGCGGCGCCTGACTCCGGCGAGCCGGAATCCGAGCCCGAGGTGCTGGAATTCGATCCGGAGGAGGTGACGGACTGATGTTCGGCAAGTGGAAAGACTTCTTCTACGGCGACGAGCGCGACATGCAGGAGCGCCTCTTCGTGCTCGTCACGACCGTGCTGGCGGTTTCGTTCACCTTTTTCGTCATCGTCGACATCCTCAGCGGCGCCTCGTTCTGGAACGTGATCCTCCTCACGGTCTTCGTGGCGCTGCTGGGCGTCATCGCCGGGGTCTCCCTGCGCAGGAAGCGCGTCCGACTCGGCGCGGGCATCATCTCCGCGCTGATCATCTTCCTGCTGCTGCCCTACATGTTCTTCTCCTCGGGCGGCATCTACGGCGGTCTGCCCATCTGGTTCATCTTTGCCGCCCTCTTCGTGAATCTGATCCTCACCGGCAGGGCGCGGCTGATCTTCCTGATCGCGAACCTCCTGGCGGCTGCGTGCTGCTACGCGCTGGCCTTCACCAATCCCTCCCTCGTGCACCAGAACACGACGCTGGTCGCCTACATAGACTCCTACGCCGCTCTGTTCTTCATCACGCTGGCGGTAAGCGCGATGCTGCGCTATGAGATCGTGCTCTACCAGAAGGAAAACCGGAAGGCGGAGCAGCAGAAGCGGGAGATCGAGGAGCTCAACGTGGCGCAGAGCCGCTTCTTCTCCAGCATGAGCCACGAGATCCGCACGCCCATCAACACGATCATCGGCCTCAACGAGATGATCCTCCGCGAGGACGTCTCCGAGGAGGTGGCCGAGGACGCCGCCAACATCCAGGCCGCGAGCAGGATGCTTCTACACCTGATCAACGACATTCTGGACATGAGCAAGCTCGAATCCGGCAGCATGCAGCTCACGCCCGTGGCCTATAAGGTGGGCGACATGCTCTCCGAGCTGGTGGGCATGTTCTGGGGCCGGGCGCAGGAGAAGGGGCTGGAATTTCGCGTGAACATCGCCCCGGACCTCCCCGCGGAGCTCTTCGGCGACGACGTGCGCATCAAGCAGATCCTCATCAACGTGCTCAACAACGCCTTGAAATACACGCAGGAGGGCTCCGTTACGCTCGCCATCCAGTGCGGACAGCAGACGGGCAGCCTCCGGGAGATCGTCTATTCCGTAAGCGACACCGGCATCGGCATCAAAAAGGAGAGCATCCCCTATCTCTTCACCGCGTTCAAGCGCGTGGACGAGGAGCGCAACCGCAGGATCGAGGGCACGGGCCTCGGTCTGAGCATCGTCAAGCAGCTCGTGGATCTGATGGGCGGCACCGTCTCCGTAAACAGCGTCTACACGCAGGGCAGCACCTTCACCATCGTGCTGCCGCAGCAGGCGGCCGGCGAGGAGACGGTGGGCGCGCTCGATCTGGAGACCAGAGCCGCCACAGGCCGCCCCGCCTATCACGCCCGCTTCGAGGCGCCGGAGGCAAGGGTGCTCGTGGTGGACGACAACGCCTCCAACCTGATGGTCGTCTCCAAGCTCCTGCGGGGCACGAAGGCCACGGTGGAGACCGCCTCCTCCGGCGAGGCGGCCCTGCACCGGACGCTGGAGAACGCCTACGACGTGATCTTCATGGACCACATGATGCCGGAGATGGACGGCATCGAGTGCCGCAGGCGCATCCTGAGCCAGTCCGGCGGCAGATGCCGGGAGTCCAAGGTGATCGCCCTCACCGCCAACGCCGACGCCGAGAGCCGCGCCCTGTACGAGCGGGAGGGCTTCGACGGCTTCCTCACCAAGCCCATCGACGGCGACGCGCTCGAGCGCGAGCTCTGCCGTCAGCTGCCCGCGGACAAGGTGCGCAGCCTCGTAGAGGAGGACGGCGACCTGCTCAGGGACAGCGTCGCCTGGATCCAGGCTCCGCAAAGGAAGCGGATGGTCGCCGTCTCCGCCGAGAGCACGGCGGACCTGCCGCAGGAGCTTCTGGAGAAATACGGGATCGCGCTGATCCCCCACCGCGTCGTCACGGAGTACGGCGTCTTCCGGGACGGGCAGGATCTGGAGGCAAACGGTCTGCTCGCGTATATGGCGGATCACGACTGCCGGGTCGAGGGACTGCCGCCGGATGTCGACGCGCTCGAGGCCTTCTTTGCCGAGCAGCTCAAGCGGGCGAACCATCTGATTTTCATCGCCCTGTCCTCCAGAGTCGGCAACAGCTGCTATCTCGCCGCGATGGAAGCCGCGAAATCCTTCAGCAACGTCACCGTCGTGGACTCCGGCCATCTCTCCAGCGGACAAGGCCTGCTGGTTCTCGAGGCCTGCCGTCTGGCGGAGGAGGGCAAGGCCCCCGCGGAGATCGCCGAAACGCTGGAGGAGACGAAGCAGCGCATCCACACCAGCTTCATCGTTGACAATTTGGACTACCTCTCGCGGGCCGGTCAGGTCGGCGTCCGGACGGCCAGGCTGACGAAAGCCCTGTCGATGCGCCCCGTACTGCGGCTGAAGGACGGCAAAATGGGCGTGGGACACATCTATCTCATCAGCCGCAGGCGCGCGTGGAAGAAGTACATCGACGCCGCCCTCTGCACGCCCCTCGACATCGACACGCGGATGCTTTTCATCACCTACTCGGGCGTCTCCCTGCAGGAGCTGAACTGGATCCTGGAGCAGGTGGAGGAGGACGTGCATTTCCAGAAGGTGTATTTCCAGAAGGCCTCGCCCTCCGTTGCGGTCAACTGCGGCCCCGGCACCTTCGGGCTTCTGTTCCTGAACAAGGAGCTCTTCTGACGCCGGAGCAAACGATTTTCCTCTGTCCGACTTCCAAAACGGCGCCGTTCCGGCTCCGGCGGATCGCCGCGGCCTGCGCGAGCCGCTCGAACAGCAGCCGCCCGTCCGACATAAAAATGGAGAGAAACACATGAAGATTCTAAAGGTCTCGGAGGAAACGCCGGACTTTGAACAGTTCCGGCGCGACAACCGCTTCAAAGTGAATCATCTGCTCAACCGGATCCTCTGGTTCTGCATTCTGGCCGGGCCCGCGATCGCGCTCGGCATTCTGGGCGGGGTGTTCCGGCAGACCTCGTATCTCGCCTGCATCGTCATCTCCTGCGTGATCGCGGCGGTGGCGGGGAGCAATTCCCTGATCCTGAAGCGGCATCCCTACAGCTATTTGCCCGGCATATTCGCGCTGATCGCCGTGGACTTTCTGCTGTGCTACATGAACGCCGCGCACATCTCCATCCGCCTGACCTGGTGTCTCGTCCCGCTGCTGAGCCTGCTGCTGTGCGATTCCCGGGTGTATGTCGGCATCTCCCTGCTGAATTATTTCGTCATGGCGCTCGGCACCTGGCTCGAGGCCGGGCACTACGCGCAGGTGCGCGTCGACTTCGCCACGCCGCTGGCCGGCTTCATCAACATCCTCGCCGGCTGCACGATCGAGGCCGTCATCATGTTCATGGCGGGCTTCGCGCTCAGCAGAGCCACGAACAACTATTACCGGAAAATCATCGGACAGTACGCCGAGGTGCAGCGCGCCAGAGAGGCCGCGGACCGGGCCAGCGCCGCCAAGAGCGAATTCCTGGCGAACATGAGCCACGAGATCCGCACGCCCATCAACGCCGTGCTCGGCATGAACGAGATGATCCTGCGGGAGAGCCTGCAGGCCGCCGCCCACGCTCCGCTGGAGAACGGCGGCCTCCGGGACGTGCTGGCGAACATCAGCGCCTGTGCCGGAAACATCGACAGCGCGGGGAACAATCTGCTCTCCATCATCAACGACATCCTCGACTTCTCCCGGATCGAGGCCGGCAGGATGGAGCTTGCGGAGGCCGATTACAAATTCAGCTCCGTGCTGAGCGACGTGAGCAACATGGTCGCCTTCAAGGCGCGGGACAAGGGGCTGGACTTCCACGTGGAGGCGGACCCCGGCCTGCCCGACGGCCTGTTCGGCGACGAGGTGCGCGTGCGCCAGATCATCACGAACCTCCTCAACAACGCCGTGAAATACACGAAGACGGGCGGCGTCACGCTCTCCGTGCGGATTGCCGCGGACGCGCCCGTCCGGGAGGGCGAAGCCTTGCGCCTCGTGATCGCCGTGCGGGACACCGGCATCGGCATCCGCGAGGAGGACATAGACCGCCTGTTCACGAAATTCGAGCGCGTGGATCTGCGGCAGAACAGCACCGTGGAGGGCACTGGCCTGGGGCTCGCCATCACGAAGAATCTGCTGGACAGGATGGGCGGCAGCATCCGCGTCGAGAGCGAATACGGCAAGGGCTCGGTCTTCACCGTCGAGCTGCCGCAGAAGGTCGTCTCCGCGGAGCCGATGGGCGACTTCCGCGAAAAGTTCGAGCAGAGCATACGGCAGGCCGGGGTATATCACGGCGCGTTCCGCGCGCCGGACGCCCGCATCCTGATCGTGGACGACACGAAGATGAATCTCACCGTCGCGGTGGGGCTGCTGAAGAAAACGGAAATGCAGATCGACACGGCCGGCGGCGGCGCGCAGGCCATCGAGCTGGCGCGCGGCACCCGCTATGACCTGATCCTCATGGACCAGCGCATGCCGGAGATGGACGGTACCGAGGCGATGACGCAGATCAAGGCGCAGGCGGACGGCGCGAACGCCGCGACGCCCTTCATCTGCCTGACGGCGGACGCCGTGAGCGGCGCACGCAGCCGCTATCTCGCCGAGGGCTTCACGGACTACCTCTCCAAGCCCATCGACAGTCAGGCCCTCGAGGCGATGCTGATGAAGTACCTCCCCTCGGAGAAAGTGCTCCCGGTCGAAGAAGCCGAAGACGACGCAGCCGCGCCCGACGCGGACGCGGACGACTTCGCGCCCCTGCGCGCGGCGGGGCTCCAGCCGGAAATCGGCCTGCGCTACTGCCAGAACGACGCGGATTTCTACCGCGCTGTGCTGATCGAGTACGCGCGGAGCGCTCCGGAAAAGGCGGAAAGCCTGCACGCGAGCTTCGCGGCGGAAAACTGGAAGGATTACGCGGTGTTCGTCCACGCGCTCAAGAGCGCCTCGAAAACGATTGGCGCGATGGAGATCGCCGAGCTCGCCTCGCGTCTGGAGGCCGCCGCGAACGCCGGAAACGGCGAGGCGATCCGCGCGGAGCACACGACTCTCATGCGAGAATACGACGCGGCGGTCACGGCGATCCGCGCCGCGGCGCCGGATTCGGACGCGTCCGCCGCGGGCGGCGGAGACGTGCTGGAATTTCTTCCGGAGGATGAGCGGCTATGATCCGGTATGTTCGGGAACTATGGGCGGAGCTGAGCCGAAGCATCTTCGTGGGCGACCGCTACGAGAAGAATATGCGCGGCCTGTCGATCGGCGCCGCGCTGATCGTCGTGGTGAACCTCATCACGGGCTTCATGAACATCCTGCAGGGCTACACCATGGGCGCTGTCAGCAGTCTTGTCCTCATCGTCTCCTTTTCCATCGTTTTCTTCTTTATCGTCGTCCGGAAGGAGCGCACGGTCGCGCTGACCATCACCGTGATCGCCGTGATCCTCATCTACAGCTACGACGTCGTCACGGTGACGACGCCCATCATGCCCGTCTGGACGATCCTGTTTCCCTGGGCGTTCTGCTATCTCGTGAGCGTCAAGGTAGGCATCGGCATGTCCGCTTACTTTTCCGCGCTCTATCTTCTTCTGTTCTACACGCCCCTGCAGCAGTTCGTGGAGGGCATGTATCCGGAGATGATCGTCGAGCGCTTCCCGATCCTGTACGTGGTGAATGCCGTGCTGTGCATCTACATCATGGTGCAGTACCACCGGAACACGCTGCACCAGATGGACTACGCCGGTCAGCTCGTGGAGGCCAAGGAGGCCGCGGACCGGGCCAACGCCGCCAAGAGCAGCTTTCTGGCGAACATGAGCCACGAGATCCGCACGCCCATCAACGCCGTGCTCGGCATGAACGAGATGATCGAGCGGGAGAGCATCTCCGCCCGCGAGGAGCTGCCGCAGTCGCGCGAGGCGATCCGGGAGGTCTTCTCCAACATCAGCGGCTACAGCGGGAACATCGAGAGCGCCGGGCGCAATCTGCTCTCCATCATCAACGACATTCTCGACTTCTCCAAGATCGAGTCGGGCAAGATGGAGATCGTGGAGGCCTACTATCAGTTCAGCTCCGTGCTGGGCGACGTGAGCAACATGATCCTCTTCAAGGCGCGGGACAAGGGGCTTGCGTTCCGCGTGGACGCGGATCCCGGCCTGCCCGACGGGCTGCGCGGCGATGAGGTGCGCGTGCGCCAGATCCTCACGAATCTCCTCAACAACGCCGTGAAATACACCAAAGAGGGCGGCGTCACGCTCTCCGTCCGGCTGGAGGAGGGCGCCGTCGTCCGGGAGGGCGAGACCGTCCGCTTCCGCATCGCCGTAGAGGACACCGGCATCGGCATCCGCGAAGCGGACATGCAGCGGCTGTTCAAGAAGTTCGAGCGCGTCGATCTGGAGCAGAACAGCACCGTGGAGGGCACGGGCCTGGGTCTCGCCATCACCTACAATCTGCTGGAAAGGATGGGCGGCAGCATCCGCGTCGAGAGCGAATACGGCAAGGGCTCGGTCTTCACCGTCGAGCTGCCCCAAAAGGTCGTCTCCGCGGCGCCGATGGGCGACTTCCGCGAAAAGTTCGAGCAGAGTACGCGGCAGGCCGAGGTGTACCGCGGCTCGTTCCGCGCGCCGGACGCCCGCATCCTGATCGTGGACGACACGAAGATGAACCTCACCGTCGCGGTGGGACTGCTGAAAAAGACGGCGCTGCGGATCGATACGGCTGGCAGCGGCGCGCAGGCCATCGAGCTGGCGCGCGACACCCGCTATGACCTGATCCTCATGGACCAGCGTATGCCGGGGATGGACGGCACCGAGGCCATGGTCTGCATCAAGGCGCAGGCGGACGGCGCGAACGCCGCGACGCCCTTTATCTGTCTGACGGCGGACGCCGTGAGCGGCGCGCGCAGCCGCTATCTCGCCGAGGGTTTCACGGACTATCTCTCCAAGCCCATCGACAGTCAGGCCCTTGAGTCGATGCTGATGAAGTACCTCCCCGCGGAGAAGGTTCTCCCGGTCGAGGAGACGGCGGCAGCCGCGCCCGACGCGGGCGCGGACGGCTTCGCGCCCCTGCGCGCGGCGGGATTCCAGCCGGAAATCGGTCTGCGATACTGCCAGAACGACGCGGATTTCTACCGCGACGTGCTGATCGAGTACGCGCAGAGCGCTGCGGAAAAAATGCAGGGCATGGCGGAATCCTTCGCAGCGGAGGACTGGCCGGAATACGCCGTTCTGGTGCACGCGCTCAAGAGCACCTCGAAGATGATCGGCGCCTCGGCGCTGTCCGAGCGCGCGGCGCGCATGGAGGCCGCCGCGAACGCCGGAGACGCCGCGGCCGTCCGCGCGGGGCACGAGGCTCTTCTGAGAGAATACGACGCGGCGGTCACGGCGATCCGCGCCTTTGCCCCGGAGGCGGCAGAAGCCGCCGCGGACGGCGGCGTGCTGGAATTCTCGCCGGACGACGGCGTGCTGGAATTTCCGCCTGAGGTATAGGCCTTCTGTTCTCTGGAAGGAGCGAATGATCCATGAAAGAAACCGCCTCCCGCACAAAGGTCATCGTAGGCATCCTCGCCGCGTCGTCCACGCTGGCCTCCTTCAACTGCCTGATGCCGCTTCTGGCCGAGATCCAGGCGAGCTTCCCGGAGCAGTCCGTCTCCCGCGTACAGATGGTCTATACGCTCATCTCTCTGGTCGCCGTCCCCGTCATGCTGCTGTCCGGCAGCGCGACGCGTCTCCTCTCCAAGAAGACGCTGATCTCCATCGGGCTGGTCGGCCTGCTGATCGGCGGCGTGCTCCCGCTGTTCATCCCCGGCTCATTCTGGGTGCTCTATCTCTCGAGCCTGCTGATCGGCGCGGGGACGGGCATCATGAACGTGATCAGCTCCGCGCTCATCTCGGATCATTTCCACGGGATCGACAAGGGCCGCGTCATGGGACTCCAGTCCATCGCGCTGAGCCTCGCCGCGGCGCTGCTGTCCATGCTCAGCGGCGAGATCGCGAAGTCGGCGCACTGGAGCCGCTCCTATCTGCTGTTCCTCATCGCCGCGCCGATCCTCGTTGTGTTCCTCTGCTTCATGCCCGCGGACACGCGCACGCCGGTCCAGCCCTCCGCCAGACAGGTCTACAGCCGCAGCCTGCTGGTCATGGTCGCGCTTACGTTCTTCTGGAACCTGCTCTATACGAGCTTCCAGACCAACATCGCCATGTTCATCGCGGAGACGGGCTACGGCGACACGGCCTTCTCCGGCCTGGTCAGCGCCATGTTTATGCTCATCGGCATCCCCTGCGGCCTGTTCATCGGCGCGATGATCCGATTCATGCGCAAAAGTATCCTCGCCGTCTCCGTCCTCGTGGCCGGCGCCGGGATGCTCTGCACCGCCTTCTCCGCCGGCCCCGTGCCGGTCTTCCTCGGCTCTCTTCTCGTCGGCGCGGCCTTCGGCACCTACGGCCCAGCCGCGATCACCGCGGCCGCCACGATGGTGCCGCCGGAGAGCGCCGCGGCGGGCATCGCGATCGCCAACTCCTTCGGGCAGCTTGGCCGCTTTCTCTCCCCGCACGCGCTCAACGCCCTTTCCGGCGTCTTCGGCGGCGGCTTCCGCCGGGTCTTTCTCATCGGCGGCGTCGGCCTGCTGATCCTCGGCGTCGTCTTTCTCCTCGTCAACCCCGTGCGGGACGAGGACCTGCTGTAATCCGGGCGCCGGCAAAGCTTTGCCCGGCTCGCCGTTTCCCGTTGCTCGAAAATCACAATTCGTTTCGGAACCGTTGAAAGGAGGCCCCCCATGTCCAAGAAGATCATCGCCGTAAACGCAGGCCCGCGAATGGGCTGGAACACCGACACGCTGATCACGGAAGCGTCGAAGGGCGCCGAATCGGCAGGCGCGGAGGTCGTGCGCTTCGACCTGTTCAGGCTGGAGCGGTACACCGGCTGCGTCTCCTGCTTCGGCTGCAAGAAGGAGAAATTCAAGGGGCGCTGTATCCGCCGGGACGGCCTGACGCCCGTGCTGGACGCGATCCGGGATTCGGACGGACTGATCATCGGCTCCCCCAATTATCTGAGCGAGCTCACGGCTTCCTTCCGCGCCCTGTACGAGCGGCTGGTGTTCCAGAATCTGACGTACAATCTGGAAACGCCGTGCTGCTGCGCGCGTCCGGTGCCGGTGCTGCTGCTCATGACCAGCAACATGCCGGACACCGGGTACCTCCCGCTTCTGCAGAACTATCAGAAGACCCTGAGCCGTTTCGTCGGCCCGACGGAATTCTTCGTCGCCGGGGACACCCTGCAGCTGAAGGACTACGGCGCGACAGACTGGCCGTGGTCCATGTTCGATCCGGAGGCGAAGCAGCGCCGCCATGAGACGGCGTTCCCGGAAGAGCGGAAAAAAGCGTTTGAAATGGGCGCGGCGCTGGCGAGATAACGTCGCCGCAGGCGTGAGGAAAGCGAAAGACGCCGCCTCTCGACAGCCGTTATGCTTTACGGCAAATCAGGCTTCCAAAGGAATAAAAGCGAAGGAGACGGGACGGACATGGATCGGACGATAATCCTCCCCGGCGGCCGCATGCACGTTTCAATCACCGGAAACGGATACCCCATCGTGCTGCTGCCCGGTTTCGGAAACGCCGCTCCCGCGCTGCTGACGAGGCCGTTTGCCGAAGCGCTGTGCGAAAGGTATCAGGTCGTCACCTGCGAGCCCTTCGGATACGGGGAAAGCGATCCCGCCGCAACGCCGCGAACGGTCGAAAACATCTCCGAAGAGCTGCATCAGGCGATGGACAGACTGGGCATCGGCAGATATGCGGCGGCAGCGCATTCCATCAGCGGCTTGTACGCGCTCTATCACATGCACCGCCGCCCCGGGGAGATCACCGCGTTCATCGCGCTGGATATATCGACGCCGCAGCAATTCCATAACGAATTCGTCCGGGCGGGCCTGGCCGCTGCCGAAAAGAGCCTGGAGGAACAGCTTCACGCCTCCTCCGGGGAATCGACGGAGGAGATCAAAAGGAGCGCGGTCCGGTTTCTTCGCGATGTCGCAGGCTATCCGTATACCGGGGAAGAAATCCGGCAATACGAGAGAATGGCCGTTCGATACGCGCACGATCCGACCACGCTGGATGAGCTCCGGCATATGGAAGACAACGGAAAGAAGACGGAAGACTTATCCATCCCCGACGATCTCCCCGCGCTGATGCTGATCGCGAGAGAGAATACCAGGCGCCTGCCGGAATGGGAAAGCTGGCATCGGGCGCTCTGCGGCGCGAAAACCGAGACGCATATCATCGAATCCGACCACTACGTCCACCTTCAGCAGATCGGACAGGTCGCTCGACTGATCGAACGACTGCTCGGCTGAAAAGATGTTTGGAGGGGCTGCGGCAAAACAGCCAGAAACGACAGGAGACCGGGGCGACTGAAAACAGTCGCCCCGGTCGCTCCCTTTCGAAAACGCAGCGCAATGTCGATCATTATCATAGACCTTTACGGTCATTGCCTCACACAGTCTGCACAGGATCATGAATCCAAGTCTATGACGCAACGGATGAGCGTCCGTCCGGAAGCGGGCGGGCGTGATCCCTCCGCTTCGCAGACGGAGATCCGTCACTCTATCAGTCCCTCCAAAAGCAGCATTTCAAGGACTCGCGCCTCCCGTTCAAACATCATCGGGTTATGGGGGCTTTCCCTCACCCTGCGGTTCTTTGCAATGGCCAGAGCAGGTTCTATGTACTCCAGCTGATAGGATTCTTGTTTTTCATATTCATCGAGGTTTTGCGCCGCCTGACCGCCCACAGCGTCGCATAAATAGTAATAGTTGTCCTGAACGAAGCATTCTGCAGGGGAGTAATCGCTTTTCTGGATTCGATGTACATATCCGTATTCTTTTACGGTTTCCGGAAGAACTGTCAGTCCTGCTTCTTCCCGCGTCTCCCGGATCATGGCTTCCATGGGGCTTTCTCCGTTCTCGATACCGCCGCCCGGGAATTTGTAGTAATCGTATTTCTGACTGTGAATCATGGCTATCTTCCCGTTCCTGATAATGATGCTTCTGGCGGAATCCCGCTTAAAGGTCTGTGTGCATCCGCCGTAATCCTTTTTATCCATTTCAAACAGCAATCTCATTTGCCATCACTCCACGCATCGCGATTCAACGGGCTGAGTATACCACGCGGCGATCATGATAACAACAAGAAACCTCTTTTGCCCCGGTAGACAAAAGAGGTTTCTTTCATGTGAAAGAGC
>JAEEGL015710056.1_pt1 | contig 16936 bp, 14 predicted proteins | sample 9134231 | NCBI WGS metagenome assembly JAEEGL01 (sample SAMN16246548, study PRJNA631951) | gut metagenome | biome: gut microbiome; feature: rumen; material: fiber-attached | host: Bos | place: Iran: Karaj | collected 2018-10
CCTTCTTGGGCTTCCAGAGCACGAAATCAAATTCATCCTCTTTACCGTCCTCACCGGTCACATTGATAAAACGGTGACCTGCCTCCAGATCCTCCAGATTCTTGTGGGAGAGCTTTCCGTAATCCTTAAATCTGTGGACTCTGTAATACACCGTTCCGTCAGGCGCTTTATAAGCGTAGCCCTTGTCGATCAGGGTCTGTATCATATCGATCATGCCCTGGATCTCCTGGGTAGCCTTGGGATGGGTCGTGGCCGTTCTCACGTTCATCCCCTCCATATCCTTTTTGCATTCAGCGATATAACGCTCGGATATAACGGATGAATCCACCCCCTCTTCCATGGCTTTTTTGATGATCTTATCGTCCACGTCCGTGAAATTCGATACGTAATTTACATCGTAGCCCTTATACTCCATATATCTGCGGAAGGTGTCGAAAACTATCATGGGACGCGCATTTCCGATATGGATCAGGTTATACACGGTAGGTCCGCATACATACATGCTGACCTTACCGGGCTCGATGGGTTTGAATTCTTCTTTTCTTCTTGATAATGTGTTGAAAATCTTCATTTTTTTCCTGTCACTTTTCCTGATCGATCCTATTTTGCTTCACTTATCTGTAACTAATTTATGTATCCTTATCCTTTGTCAGTTCTATACATCCTATGTCATTCTGAGGGGCCTGCGACGAAGAATCCTGAATTGTTTCCCTTTTAGATCAGCCTGCTATTTCATGACTGTTTCCTGTTATCTCGCATGACAGAGGATCAGTTCTTCCCCACAGGACATCCCGGGCAGCCGTCACAGTTTCCGCCCACCGCCACTTCTCGCATATATCCTCCGGGTCTGTCTATACTGCAGATAGCCTGGGAAGAAATACCCTCGCCGCTTCCGGTAAAACCAAGTCCTTCCTCAGTAGTGGCTTTTATATTTATCTGATCGGTATCGATCCCCAAAGCCGCCGCTATATTTTCCTCCATCTTTGCGATATGAGGCCTCATCTTCGGTGCCTGGGCTATGATGGTGGCATCGATGTTTATGATATAATAGCCCGACTCATTCAGAAGCTCTCCCACTTTTTCCAGAAGCTTAACGGAGGATATCCCCTTATAGGCGTCATCCGTATCGGGGAAGTGCTTCCCTATATCACCCAGGGATGCAGCCCCGAGCAGGGCATCCATAATGGCATGAAGCAGTACATCTGCGTCCGAATGACCCAGCAGTCCTTTTTCATGGGGTATCTCCACGCCTCCGATAATAAGCTTTCTGTCCGCGACGAGCCTGTGCACGTCATAACCCATTCCGACTCTCATATCAGTCTCTGTCCTTATCGGATTCCATGGCGATCTTCCATATATCGTTGTTGTAGTCTGTTATCGTCCGGTCTGAAGAGAAGAAACCGGCCTTTGCGATATTCACCAGGGACATCTTCTTCCATTTTTCCCTGTCATAATAATCAGCCAGAGCCTTGTCCTTTACCTTAATATAATCTTCCACATCAATGAGGGTCATGAACCAGTCATCGTTCACCAGCCTGTTGTACAGCCGTTCCAGACGTTCCTTGTGTCCCAGTTCCATGACTTCATCGCTGATTATAAAGTCTACGGCTTCCTTTATCACTTCGGAGTTTTCGTAATACTCCTTTGAATCATAATCGGACTTGGCATAGTGCTCCATGGCGGTATCCGCATCCACACCGAAGATATAGATATTGTCGTCGCCTACCAGCTCATGTATCTCCACGTTCGCCCCATCCTCAGTCCCGAGTGTAACGGCACCGTTCAGCATAAATTTCATATTTCCGGTTCCCGAAGCCTCCTGGGATGCCAGGGATATCTGTTCGGAAATATCACAGGCCGGGATCAGCTTCTCTGCATAGCTTACATTGTAATTCTCGACCATCACCACTTTCATGTAAGGCGATACCTCGGGATCACTGTTGATCATCTCGGAAAGCACCAGGATCAGATGGATCACATCCTGAGCCAGCGTATATGCAGGCGCCGCCTTGGCACCGAAAATAAAGGTCACCCTGGACTCCGGCTTTTTGCCGGCCTTTATCTCCAGATATCTGTGAATGATATACAGGGCATTAAGCTGCTGGCGCTTGTATTCATGCATACGCTTGATCTGGATATCAAAAATGGACTCGGGATCGATCTCAACCCCCTCTTTTTCCTTAATATATGCGGCAAGAGCCTTTTTATGCCCCTTCTTCACCGCCTCAAGCCTGTTCAGGAAATCAGCGTCGTCCTTGAATTCAAGCAGCCCCTCCAGCTCGTCGGCATGCTTTTTAAAACTCTCCCCTATAGCCTCGCTGATAAGCGCGGTCAGTTCCCTGTTACAGGACATGAGCCAGCGGCGGAAGGTGATACCGTTGGTCTTATTGTTGAACTTTTCGGGATATATCTCGTAAAAATCATGAAGGGCCTTGTTTTTCAGGATATCCGTATGAATAGCAGCCACGCCGTTCACGGAGAATCCGTAATGTATGTCGATATTGGCCATGTGGACCCTGTCCTCATTGTCGATTACCCATACATTCTGATTGGTGTACTTCCTGGCAACCTTCCTGTCCAGCTCCTTTATGATGGGAACCAGCTGGGGCACCACTTTCTCCAGATAATCCAAAGGCCATTTCTCAAGCGCCTCGGCCAGAATGGTATGATTGGTATAGGCACAGGTCTTTGAGACCACCCTGATGGCCTCGTCAATCTTATAGCTGTGCTCATAAACCAGGATACGGATGAGCTCGGGGATGACCATAGTGGGATGGGTATCATTTATCTGTATGACCGCATGATTGTACATATGATGCAGATCAAGCTTCTGTGCCTGGAGCTCATCTATAATGAGATGTGCTGCGTTGGACACCATGAAATACTGCTGGTAAATTCGGAGCAGACGTCCCTGTTCCGTGGAATCATCGGGATACAGAAACAGAGTCAGGTTCTTTGCTATATCCTCCTGATCAAAGGTGATACCCTCGGAGATAACGCTGTCGTCAATGGTCTCCAGATCAAAAAGATGAAGCTTGTTGATGCCGTTATTATAGCCCACCACGTCTATATCATACATGACCGAACGGTACTTCTTGCCCGCAAGGGTCACCTCGTAAGATACATCAGTCTTCTGAAGCCAGGAGGAATCGTCGATCCATTCGTCCTTTACCGCAGTCTGCTCTTTATCCTTAAACACCTGCCTGAAAAGACCGAAATGATAGTTAAGGCCTATGCCGGCGCCGGGCAGACCCAAAGTAGCGATGGAATCGAGGAAGCATGCGGCCAGACGACCCAGACCGCCGTTTCCGAGAGAGGGTTCCAGCTCGGTCTCTTCTATGGCAGACAGCTCCTTACCGTGCTTCTTAAGGATCTCCTCCACCTTCTCATACAGTCTTAAATTTATAAGATTATTGGACAAGAGTTTCCCGATCAGGAACTCTGCCGAAATGTAATATACCTTTTTATCACCGGATATGGGGGGAGTATTCTTGATCATATCCTTAATAAGCTGCATAACGCAGACATATACTTCCCTGTCAGTGCACTCTTCTATACTCTTGTTATAATTGTTTGCGGTGAGTTCTATTAACTGCTGTTCCAGATTCCCCAGCATAACCTCACGCTGCATCATAGTCTCAAGTGTCATGGCACATCTCCTTTTGAACTAATATCAAAAAACCGGAGATAATTATACCATATATTGTGGAAAAGTAAAAGAAAATATAATATGTTTGCACAAGAAGAGTGCAAGTAAACAGAGGGGGCAAGGTTTCTTTTTGTTTTTTCGGACTCTCTTCGTGGATGGTCTGCACAGAACAACTCTTGCATCTGATCATTTTTATTTTGCAGACCATCCGTCATCGAGTCTGGCGCTTTCGCGCATCAGCCAACCATATACTGAACAATTCCGCTTCCGGCGACTTGCATTTGCAGTGCGACACGGTGCACTCGCTTATCGTCGAACTTCCTGCTAACTCCGACTATGCGTGCGAGGCATTCGCGCATAGTTCGAAACGCTCTTACCTCGCACGCCAAGTCTACGTAAGCAGCTGATTTCGACTTGCGAGGCACTTTATTGTGCCTGCACTCGCAAACGCAAACTCGCCTCACGCTACTACAACCATCAGCGAACATATAAACAAACACTCTAAAGCACATTTAAATATCTCTGAAAACAGCTTCTCATACTCTCTCCTATAATCACTACGACTGGCAGTCATATACCTTTTTCTGAATCAATTAACACATCAGTTTATCGTATGAAGATGTTCAAATATTCAAATTAATATTTTCCTTATCCGTCCTACAACCCGCTACGTATCAGCAAGAATTAACGGCATATTTACATATGCTTTTTTCCATTCTGCGATTTGCTTTCCGCTCCTCGCTGACACGTTTTTTCTGGAATACGATCCCCCGATCATGCTCCGCCAACAGTTTTATTGCCTACAAACCTCCCTGTTCCGCAAGTGCCTTGATACTCCTATATTTCTCATAATACATTAAATACACCTTCCTCCACAGTATTCCACCTTACATCAAACAATTCTATAAATACTCATTTATTCTGTTTATTCCAAAACAAATCAATACAGCATTTCCTTAAATATCTTTTGCCTCTATCACCTATTGTCTAGCAAATTAAATTATCATACCAAAATGCGGCAGCCTCTTCAGACTACCGCATTTTTAAAAATCAGTCTACTCCCGGATCCCCTCAAAAATACACAATGCGGGTCTTTCCCTGTTGTAAAACTCTCTTATTGCTTCATACAGATCTTTGGTCAACTGCTCATCCTTGTTTTGATCCTTTTCGGGAAGAGGTTCATACATTAATCCGTTTTCACCACAGTTTTTTTCAAATTCCTCCTCACTTACTTCTTTTTGATCATCATAATCCGTTCCATCATATCTGTAATACTTATTTTCCGATGGCGGATCCATATACTCTCCAATTTCAAATATATATGTAAAAGAATCCGCCACCTTGTTACCATGAGTATATTTAATAAATTCATATTCCTTGCCCATGTTACCGGATGCCGAATAAACCCAATATGCATCATCAAAATAGGCAATACCATTCCAGCCCATGCCATAAGGGCCGTATCCTGAGACTGCCGTGAGCACATCTCCTGTCATATCAAAAAACAAGCCTTCATATACACCGCCTCTAAGATAAAATTCATCTATCCCATCATTGTCCCAGTCAACTTTATTCAAATGATATAAAAGCGATCTGTCTGCCATTGGTTCGGAAAAAGAATAACAATATGCATAATCCTCTTCCCCCACTTTATCTTCTTCCTTAAACCACATCCAGTTATATCCAAGAGCTCTTGGAGAAGCTCCTTCAAATATGTCTGACTCGTCCAAAAAAGAATTAATGAATTCATGCGAATACTCAATTTTATCCTCTGATGTTTCAGATGCAGAAAGGTTTATCGCTTCGTCCACGTTCTTTTGATTTAAAGCAATACCTTTTATTTTTCCTCCGTATTTTTTTTCAGCCTCATCGTATTGACGGTCATATTCTGCCATCTGTTCAGCTGATATCTTCTCATCCCCTTTATAATAACCTATTACCTCATTATCATCCTCATCAAATGTATACAGTAAAGATACGTCTCCGTTTTCAATGGAAAATAATGAATAATGTTCAAAGACTCCGCCTGTATGTCCGTAAACTATTTTATTATCAGGATCCAAAAAAGATATACGTGCATCGAATAAATCTTTTACTCTTTTTTTCTTACTCAGGGAAAATACCTGCCAGGACCTGTGATCTTCTTCCTGATTGGATGTGATCCACAATTCCGGAATTCCGTCCCCCGTAATATCCTCTAACGCAAAAAAAGCAGTCCGATCTGTCTCTCCAAAAGTAAACGCCTCGTAAAAATCGGTTATACACTCTATGTCCGCCATAACATCATACAAATAGTTTTTATATACGATCTTCCATGGCTCCGCATCTTTGTATCTTTCCGTATCCTTTTCCGTCCGAAGCTCTCTCAGTTCATCGAGTATCTCATCATATGTCTTGTTATCGTTATGAACCATATCAGGGTCAATATCGCGGCGTTCATCATCTTCCATAAAAGTAACAATTCCATCTTTTACTCTATATATCTCGGCATAACCGTCATTTGTCAAAACCAGTGCCGGTATTTCCTCATCCTGCAGGTATAAAAGCTTATAGCCCATCTGATCATATGACGGGGTATCCTTTCTCCACCAATCGGTCGAAAGGCACATATAATCACTTATCCATCTGTAATCATCTTCTGCTTCCTCTGTACCCTCTGTCTCCTGTATATCTTCTTTGATCACTTCATCAGGTTTTTCTTTTACAGACTCATCGTTTATCTGTTTCTTTGTTTCTTCGGGTTCCTCCTTCTTTTCTGTCTCCTGCACTTCCACGATATTTTCAACAGGTTCTTCCTTTTTTCCGCAACCTGTCATACACACAAGAGACACCGTAATCAGGAATAAAATATATGAGCTCATTTTCATAACACTCATTTTCATCTTATACTTCGCTTTCATATCCATATTATAATCTCCGCCAACTTCACGCTTTTTTTTGCACGAAAACAGACATGCAATGATTTATGATCATTTTTTATCCGTTATGACCAACTCATCCGGTTCTACATGGCAGGTCAGAGGCAACACCTCCACTCCGATTTCCATTGCATCACCAAGAGCCCTGCCAAACTCAGGATCTGTATCATCGTTGGCTCTGACCTCGCTCACACCATCCATCTGGATCACAAAGGCAAGCACAGCATGATATCCTGCTTCCTTTGCCTTTATCAGCTCCCGGATATGCTTTACTCCCCGCTGTGTCGGAGCATCAGGGAAATAACCTGTTCCGTCAAACTCCAGCGTGCAGCCTTTTACTTCCATAAGAAACCGCTCTTCGCCGCGCTCCATATAAAAATCAATGCGAGAGTCACCATATGTATATTCAGGGATCACCAGATCATAATCCTGTTTAGCCAGCCACTCGTTTACCACCTTGTTGGGTGCCTGACTGTCTATGTTAAAAAGGATCCCGCTGTCCTTCCTCACCGCCACCAGATCATATTTTGTCTTCCTGTCCGGCGTGCCCGGCGCGGTAAGCCATACCTCACATCCCGGTATCAGCAATTCCTTGCACCTTCCGGTGTTCTTCACATGCACGATTTCTTTCTTGCCGTCTATCTCCACCTCAGCAATAAACCGGTTCGGACGATTGATAAAGACAGCGCGGGTAATATTTTCATATTTCATTTTTCTTTTCCACAGCACTTTGTTTTCTTATTAGAGATCTAATGAAAAATTCATATGATCAATCCACTCCTACCATGAACGTCAATTTTACCAACTCTTACGAAATAAAAACTGTCGGCATCTTTATCAAGCACCGACAGTCTACACTTTTATAATTACAGAGAATGACGTCATACATGATATTTTTTTATAATCACTGCAAGCCATTTTCGACCAACCTAAAAATAATACTATTTTTATCGAAAGCTTCATTCATCCAACAATTCCGCCATAAGCTGTTCCTGATACTGCTTATTCTTTGATGCTTTGATAGCATCATCAATCCGACCTGACTCCAAAAGAATCTCATTCAAAATATTAATCCTATCACGAACTTCTTCTCGAACCTCTTTACGAACCTCTTCTCGAACCTCTTCACGAACCTCTTCTCGAACCTCTTCACGAATTTCTTCTCGAAGTCCGTCTTTATATGCTTTTTCATCAAAAGTTGTAAGAATCTCTAACATAACAGCCGACCTCTCTTCCAATAAAACGTCCGCCAAAACACCTTCTTCGATACACTCCCTGACTGCACGGTCAACCGCCTCATCTATGCTCAAAAACCGATTATATCTTCTAACCTTTTCAATAAAAACCATATAATCGCGAAGCGGCTCACATTGATCCATTAACTCCTTGTTCATCCCCGGATTAATATTATAAACAATAGCTGTCCATTCAAACTCACCATCTGAGGCTTTATTCAGAAACGCATCCGACAAACGAAGTTTTGTAACTTCCGGGTATTTATCTTCACCGTTATAGAAAACAACATACTGCGGTGTCAGAATCTTCACCAAGGTTTTTCCATAGATATTAAGCGTAAATGATAGCACATCAAATACCCTGACGCAATAAAAATCCTACTGTTCAACCAACTCTTTGTAGCACATGATGGCTATCATCGTCTCATACCTCTATCTTATTCATGATCTTGCCTATGCTGTCATGAAAAACAAGGTTTGCCTTTCCTTCCATCTTTGTCTTACCCTTATTGATTATCACGAGATACTTCCCATGATACATATGGGCAAGCTGCGCAGCCGATCCCACTTCCAGAGATGTACCGCCAATAATAAGCAGGTCCGCATATCTAATCAGCGCAGTGGATTCCTCATATGCCCTCTGTGGCAGGAATTCACCATACAGCGTCACGTCCGGTCTGACCATCTTCCCACATTTAGGGCAATGAGGTATTTCATCCGTATTTTCAAAAATAAAATCCTGACCATAGTTCGCACGGCAACTCACACAATAACTTCGAAGAGCGCTTCCATGAATTTCCCATACCTTACGGCTTCCGGCTTTCTGATGCAGGCCATCGATATTCTGTGTTATCACGCCGTCCAGCTTACCCTTCTGCTCCATCTGAACTAGTTTACGATGGGCATCATTTGGTTGTATGCTTCTACAGTCAAGATTCTTCCTGAAATAATCAAAGAACACGGCGGATTTCCTGTCAAGGCAGTCATAACTGAGCAGATATTCCGGCTTATAACCACTAAATCTCTTATCCTTTTTATGATAAAGCCCGTCTTTACTCCTAAAATCCGGTATCCCACTCTCCGTAGAAACTCCTGCACCTCCAAGAAACACAATATGCTCCGACTCCTCCACCATCTCATTAAGAGCATCTATCTTCTGCTCGGCATTCAGTGCACGAAAATACTTTTCCTTTTCTCTTTGAGATCTAAAATCAGGCAACATCATTCAAAACACCCGGTATCCTTCAAGTTCTACTTGCAGTTTATGAAAACAAAAACTTTAAAAATTCTTTCCCAATTCCCAAAATGCCACAGCACTAGCAGCGGCCACATTCAAAGAATCCACGCCGGCGGCCATGGGTATCATCACTACATGATCACATTCTTTAATGCTCTGCTCAGTCAGGCCATAACCCTCATTTCCCAGGATCACAGCCTTTCTATTTATATTTTTCAAAACAGGATCATCAAGTCCCACTGCATCGGGAGAAAGGGCCATGGCTATAGTATCAAAGCCCATATCCTTAAGCACACTGATGTGATCGCACTCACCCGGAATTACCGCCCATGGGATATTAAACACATTTCCCATACTCACCCTGGCAGCCCTCCTGTACAGAGGATCCGCGCAGGCTGATGTGAGAAGGATGGCCTCAACCCCCATGGCTGCAGCCGACCGGAAAATGGCGCCTACATTAGTAGGATTGGTGACATTTTCCAAAACTGCGACAAAGCGCCTGTTCCTGCAGATATCTTCTATATCCGGCTCTTCCTTTCTTTCCATGGCGCAGAACATACCTTCAGTAAGGGCATATCCTGTTATTGATTTGAGTACATCATCGGGCGCCAGATAAACAGTCACATTCCGGCACGCATCAAACACAAAGGACGCATCCTCATTAGGCTCAGTTATGGACGTGAGCAATGATATCGGAACATAATCCGCTTCTATTGCTCTGCGGATCACCTTCGGGCTCTCCGCGATAAATATGCCTCTACCCGGCTCGTTTATCCGCTTTAACTGCACCTCATTATAAAATGTAAATATCTCGCGATCACGCCCATCCATTTCAGGCAGGCTTGCTATTTTTTTCATTCACGCTAACCCTTTTTCTCCCAAGGATTTTTCTTCTTCCATTTATCCAGTTTTCATAGATCTCCCGTCCCATATAAGAGCATCCTTAAGTACTTTAGCATACATTCATCCTGTTTTCAAACAACACGTTTCCATCTGTTCATTCCCTATAGACAATCCCCGGAAAATCATTTATCATTAGATGAAATATTCAAATAAAAGGAGCTCGGATTATGATTAAGAACAGTATAAGATCAATTATTTCACTGTTAATGATTTTTGTATTATCAGCAAATATTTACGCGGAGGAGATCATTTTCGATTCTTTTGAAAATGCTCCCATAGACTACACAGCGGAAACAGAAAACACCGGAGCAGCAAAAAATGCCTCTGAAATAAACTATAAGGAAACGGCAAGCGACAATATTGTTCCTGAGAGACAATATGTCACATCCCTGAACGGCGTGCCCATCATAGTGGCTAAGCAGAAGGTCGACATTTCCTCAGAGTTTTCATCTGTGGGGCCGATAAAGAAGTATGTCGTAGAGCCCAGGGGATATGCCAAGGTTTCCAAAAAGGGAATCCTGGTAGGCAAGAAGCCGGGAAAGATCACCATAAACGCAGTCGACACCTCGGGCAACATAGTAAAGACTATCGAACGTGTAGTTTATCAGCCCAGGTTAAGCCCCATGACAGCCACCAAAATAGGCGAGATCATCTATGCCGAGGATTATCTCAAAGGAGATTCAGACTACCTCTATAAGCCCACCAGGTGGTCTATAAGCAAATCGCTGGCCACCATCGACTACCAGACCGGCAAGATCGTAGTCGGGCAGGAAGGCAAACATGGGAAAGCTGCTGTCACTGTGTACTACGGTGAGGGCAAAAATGCTGCAAAATACAAAGCCACACTTAATGTGAAACTTCCTTACTTAAGTGTCACGAAGCTCACCATGAAGGCCGGTACCAGTAAAAAAATAAAGCTTTACAATGCTCCGGCCGGGGTTCCGGTTTACTGGGATTCATCAAAAGAGAAAGTCGCCACGGTAAATGACGACGGCAAGATCAAGGCAAAGCGTGAAGGTAAGTGCGAAATAACCGCAAGAGCCGGTGAATACGAATACACCTGTAAGCTGACTGTAAAGGATGATGATTGATAAATATATCTGTTCCAATAAATTAAAGGCTGTCGCTCGATGATCCAATCATCAAAAGCGACAGCCTTTTTATCACCTATTCCTCAAACAACGTGATCTTCCCTCACAAACACTTCCACACTTATCCCGTTCTCGAGATACTCCAAAGATACGATCTGACCGGTCTGCTTAAGATGCTCGAGCTGTGAGCCCTGATCATAGGTAAACATCATCTTTTTAAGCACATAACCGTCTCTAACGACTTCTCCCATGACCTCGAAGAGCTCATCCATACCCTTTCCCGACAGGGCCGATACCCTGACGCATTTTTGCGCACGTTCATCCTTCAGATAATAACCGATCTCACTGTCCTGCTCATATTTATCAGCCTTGTTAAAAACCGTTATCACCTTTTTACCCCGTATATCGAGCTCATCCAGAGTCTCATACACAGTGCTCATATGAAGCTGGAATTCAGGATCCGAACCATCCACCACGTGGAGAAGGATGTCGGCGTATCCGGCTTCCTCCAGCGTGCTCTTAAAAGCATCCACCAGATTATGGGGAAGCTTGTGGATGAATCCTACCGTATCCGTCAAAAGTATGTGCTGTCCCTGTGGCAGCCTGCAGTGTCTCGTAGTGGGATCAAGGGTCGCAAAAAGCTTATCCTCGGCGAGAACACTCGATCCGGTCAGCCGGTTTAAAAGGGTGGATTTACCCGCGTTAGTATAACCCACTATTGCCAGGACCGGGATATCCTTATTGTCGCGCTTTTTTCTCATGGTCTCGCGCACACGCTTCATATCGGATATCTGATGGGACAGGGCCGTGATCCTTTTCTGAAGGCGTCTCCTGTCCGTTTCCAGCTTTGTCTCGCCGGGGCCCCTGGTGCCTATTCCGCCGCCCTGTCTGGACAGGCTTTTTCCCAGGCCCTGCAGATGTGAAAAGCGGTATTTGAGCTGCGCCATCTCCACCTGGATCTTGCCCTCATTTGTAGAAGCGTGAGCCGCAAAAATATCCAGGATCAGGATCGTCCGATCTATCACCTTACACCCCAGGATATCCGTCAGATTCCTTATCTGCACAGGGGACAGTTCATCATCACAGATGATGCCGGTAGCCTCATACATATCCACACAGTTTTTTACTTCTTCCGCTTTACCTTTTCCTATATAGGTCTGGGGATCAAATCTGTCCAGATTCTGTATCACCTCAAGGACTGCCTCTCCGCCCGCAGTATCAAGAAGTAACGCCAATTCATCCAGGGAAGCCTCTTCCCTGTCATACCCGTTAAGCGCCACTCCGACCAATATATATCTTTCCGTTTCACTAATATCTGTTTTTGCCATAAACGATCACTTATTTATACAGTTTCTGAATCTTACCATAACCGTTTTCGGTAAAAACTACATTGCATTGTCGTTTTTGCCGAAAAAGAACAACCTTTTTGTATTATATTTACAGGAGTTTCCTTCGTCAACATCCGATTCCAGGGTCTTCCCGAAGGCGGCTCTACACAAAAAATGGCGACAACCCGCATAGGATCATCGCCATATAAATAAACAAATTTATATTCATCGGAGTATCTGTATCCTTTCAGCAGGTGATGAGCAGATGCTCGTTTGCTATATCATTAAACACCTCGCAACTCCTGTCCGACACATCATACACGTGAACAATATCCGACAGCTCTTTTTCCGATCCGAGTTCCTCGACAATGTCCTTTGATGTTTCAAGCTTTTCGGGCGAAAAGTGCAATGTTTTTTCGTTGTTGAATACAGCGGTATAAAGTATCTGTGCCTCCACCAGGTCCTGAAAGATATGGCTTCCGTAAGACAGTTCCGGGTTGTAACCGGCCTTTGATTCTTCCGTCTCACATATGATCTCAAATGCACTTATGTCCGAAAAAGCTGTCGGCACCCCAAGCTCCGGCGATGTAGTTCCCACCCTTCCGGGAACGATCAGCATCATATGCTTATTCATATCACGAAAATGCCAGTTGATCTTTCCGATCAGTTTTGCCACAGCATCCTTTTCCTTATAGGGCATATTATAATATTTCACCGGATCCACATATACTATCAGGTCAAGCGACGTTGCCTTCGACATGCCCATGGATGCCCCCCGGCTTTCAAGCAATATCTTTTCTTCCGGTATGTCCTGAGGGATGACTGTTCCGCTTTTTCCTTTCATGACCTGAAGCGGCCGGCATTGGAGCAGGTCTATCGAATACTCACCATCCTCCGATATGTTGATCGTAAATTCAGTATCCACAGGATATTCGTATTCATCCTGGATACATCGCAGCATTCTTTTCATCTGTTCCATAAGAGTCTTATTTGCCACAAGCCCCTTGCAGGATATGAACTTTACATCTCGATTCCTGCCCATTTCCCTGAGCCTTGACTCTGCATCAAAATCGTGCTCCAACAGTATCCTGTCAAGGTATTTGGGAATATCCGGTTCCATTGCCTCAAGAGAAAGCCGCTTCAGGGTCTGTTCGGTCATATTGATGACCTCAGCTTTGCCCTGAGAAAATTTATGCTTATCCGCTGATGATGAATACGAAGTTTTCTCCGGCATATCAAGGTTCACGATGCGCGGATACGACCCCTCCGTCCTGTCCACCGCCGAAGTACCCAGGCCCATCACCAGCCTCAGCATACCCTGAGTAGGATCCGCATCTTTCATAACACGATAAGGACTGTACGAATAACCTACACCGGCGGCACAGGGCATATAATTCACTCCGTAATATGACCCGGATACCCTTTGTATCAAAAGCGCCATCTGTTCATCTCTTTTATCGAGCCCGCGCCTTTTCCTGTAATCCAGTGCCGAAAGACTCATGGAACTTGCATAGACCACCTTTATGGCATGCTCAAATTCAGCTATCCTCTCTTCAAGGCTGCCCCTGTTCACACAGAAAACCGATTCATATTTTCCGGCAAAGGCATTCCCGAATCCATCCTCCAGTATACTGCTGGAGCGTATTATGTAAGGATCCTGCCCGTAATACTCTATTATCCTGACAAACTGTTCTCTCATGGCATCGGAAAACGCACCGTTCATCAACTTTTCGGCAAAGTCTCCCGCCAATTTAAAATACCCTTCCTCCGTTCTCTGCCTTATTCTGGTATCCCAGAGATTATTGTCAACAATGTATGTATAATACAGATCCGAGCCCACATAAAATGAATCATGGGGCTCAAGAACGTCGCTGATATCAGGTTCATTATTTCTGATTATCGCCCTGGCAAGCAGCATGCCGCAAGCCTTTCCGCCTATCATGCCGGTACCCACCATGTGATCCCTGACAGCAAAATAATCCTCCGGTTCGAAATGCTTCTTTACCATCTGCCGCATCTTTTCATCACGGGTCATCATGACATTACACATCCGCTCACATTCAGCTGTGATATCCATACCATTTTCCCTCATGAGTTTCGTACGATTGAAAAAACGGTCCCAGGAATCCGAATACTGTTCTTCGGCGGATCTTTGAGCCAGGCCGAGTGTCTGGTAAAAACGGCTCGACCTCACGCCGTCCAGGATCGGCCTGAACTGACCGGTTTCCGGATCATAGGTATGCGGCAGGAACATCGTATCGGAATTCCTGTTCCAGACTTTTTCCGGACGGACATAAATGTTATTTTTGTTATCCGAATACACGTCAAAGAAAAGCTGTGTGGTATTCAGGATCTTATTCACAGCCTGCACGGAATGCTTGCCTCTGATGATCGGAAAGAAGGCAACGGTATCCAATATGAACAAAAACGGACATGTTACCCTGAAAAAATTTCCCATCATCAGATCAGTCGCCCAGGCCGTCTGCAGCTCAGACAGGCAGTCAAACACATAAAAGACGTCCTTTCCTTCTGCCTCAATGGCATTGTGTATATCCACAGTAAAATTTTCAAATCTGTGTGAAAGCCCAACTTCTATTCTTTTTACCTCGGGACGATCCTCGATAAGAGGTTCATGACTTGCGAACCGAAAGTAGATTATATTCCGCTTATCCTCGATCGCCTGCCTGATATACGGTTCCATAAACAGCCTGAACTGTGATAATTCCGATACTCTCCACACCACATTATCACCCAGCCTGATATTATCAAGAGCTTCATCCATCTCCGGGATCCCGCTTTTTACCTTGTCAAATGCAGCCATACCTTACCCCCTTAAAAAATAACAAAGGGCGTTCCATCTTCATCAGATGAAACGCCCTCGTTTCCATACATCAAACATCTTTATGATATCATCAAATCAAAGCGAAAGCAACATTTTTAACGAATTCAGATACACCTGCAGGTTCATTCACCGCATACCACATCTATCTGGCAGCATTTCATAGCATTGAGAGCGGTTTCATGACTATCTTTCGTGACGCATGCACAAAGATCGGAATGAACATAGATCGGTGTCTCCGGCGAATACGCCTTTGCAAGGAGAGCATTGGATATCACGCAGATACCTGTACATACACCGACAAAATCCACTCTGTTGAAATTCCTATCACGGATATACTTTCCCAGATCCGTATCACCAAAAGTATTCTTTATAAAAATCCTTGCATCCTTTGCATAGGGAAGCAGCTTATCCACGATCTCCCAGCCCGGCGTCCCTTCTATGCAATGTACAACCGGCAGTTTCTTTCCCTCCTGTGTATCCAGATATCCTTCATAATGTGTATCCTTGGTAAAGACCACTTCGCCGTCATAATCCCGGATAAAAGCCTCCATTCTGTCTACGATAGCCTCAGCATCTTTATTCGCAAGGCTGCCGGTCACAAAATCATTCTGCATATCAACTACCACAAGCAATTTATTCTCCATTACAATCTTCCTCCTTATATGACGTACTTTCAAACGAACCATCAAAGCGATTTAATCTCCATACAATCCCTCCTGTTTACAATCGGGTATTACTTCTCTGCTTCCATCTCAGCATTAATGATATCCTCACTTGCAGCCATAGCCTGAAGCGTCATTTCAAGCAGTTTGTCCAGCTCCCACCCGAGCTGATCTGCGCCACGCTCGATCACTTCCCTCGAACATCCTGCCGCAAAGCCTTTACTCTTGTACTTCTTTTTCAGAGACTTAAGTTCCATGTCCTTGGTACTCTTTGAAGGCCTCATGAGAGCAGCTGCCCAGATGAGTCCTGTGAGTTCGTCTGCAGCAAAAAGAACCTTCTCCATCTCATGAATCGGCTCTACGTCAATCGTTGCGCCGCATCCCACTGTAATACCATATCCGTGAGAACATACGGAATGAATGATATCATCGCTTACGCCGCCTTCTTTTAGAAGCTCCGGTGCCTTAAGACAATGCTCCTCAGGATATAGTTCAAAGTCGATATCATGAAGAAGTCCTACGATGCCCCAATGTTCTTCTTCATCAACATACCCAAGTTCTTTCGCATACCATTTCATAACAGCTTCCACAGTCAGTGAATGCTGGATATGAAAAGGGTCCTTGTTATATTTTTTTAAAAGTGCAACTGCTTCATCTCTCGTGATCATCTTAATAATCCTTCTTCCTGCGAATCATCATCTCTTCTGTTTCATCACTGTCCGTATCCTCAAAAGCTATCGCTGTAAAATTCGACAAGCTCTTATCATAATAGCTTATCCAATGTAAGTTCCCCGTCAATCTGCGTCCGTACAATCTTTTTCACAAAAGCATCCGCCGGGAAATCGTCATTCCATCCCACAATGGATATGGCGTGGTTTCTGGTTCCCGTACTGTAGGGCATGTAGTACGAAGAATCCCCCTGATCATTCACAAAATCATTATAATACAGCGGGTAGGAATAGTACAGTGCAAATACAGCTCACTCCTCTAATATCCCAGTCCTGCTATCCATTCGCTGACTTTTTTCCTTACACTTCATTACGCCTTTTCAAAATCAGGTTTCCAGCCTGC
>JAEEGL015927008.1_pt1 | contig 16936 bp, 18 predicted proteins | sample 9134231 | NCBI WGS metagenome assembly JAEEGL01 (sample SAMN16246548, study PRJNA631951) | gut metagenome | biome: gut microbiome; feature: rumen; material: fiber-attached | host: Bos | place: Iran: Karaj | collected 2018-10
TAATATAGATGCTGAATTTAGTTGCGATAATCTGATCTGCCAAACAGGTAGTCCAGAGAGACTTTGAAATAGCCGGCAATGAGTTCTGCAATTTCAAGAGACGGCAAGTAATTCTTTGAAAACCATCTTGAAATCAAACTCTTATCAAAGCCACAATCTGTACCTACTCTGTAATGCGTGACGGATTTTTCATTACAAAGTTCGGCAAATCTATCGCTAAAGGACTTATTGTTCGTAGAAGGGACAAAATCATTTTCCGTATCATATCCGAGAAGATAACTTAAAGACACCTGAAAATAATCTGCAATTTTAATGAGTATTTTCAGCGTAGGAATAATACCGTAATTTAACGCATTATTAAATGAAGAATTTATTTGCATCTTATTTTTAAGTTCTGTTCTGGATAAATCGGAATCGTCAGCCAATTCAACTATTCTTTTTTGAAAGTCTGATGAAATAGCCATAAAAACCTCACATCTTATTAGGTGCTGTGTTATATTAAACACCTATTTCAAGTATAGGTTTTTATTATGCGAATATAAGTGTTCAATGCGACAGAGCAAATATAAAGAAGGAGAGAAAAAATGAAGATTTTGACGAAACAATGGATGCAATATGATAGGCAGGTTATCCTTGCCGGACAAACAAAAGCAATGGACGGATTAAAAGATAAAGCGACAGATGAATTGTATAACAAGGTTTACAATCAAAAACTTGAAGACTTTATGCAATTAGAGAAGACAAATCCCGTATATGAAGAAACAGAGTCGGGCGTTAAAAACATTTTCGACGAAAACTACGTAAAAAGAATATTTGAAGCCAGAACCCAATATAACGAGGCTTTAATTAAAGCATTACCTGAAAACACGTTAAAGCATATCGTAAATTATAAATTATTAGGGTTAAAGCATTGTTCTCAAAAAGAACTATTATTTTTACAAACGTTTTACGAAAAAGGTTTAAGCGAGATAGAAGAAGCGGCTCAAAAAGCACGAAATATAACAGAAGATTCGGCACAATATTTAAGGCAAAACATTGACTTTGACTTTTTTACTGAAGAAATAATTTACGGCATAAAGGCTGAAAATGGCAATCTTCTAATCAAATTCGATGGCTGTTATTTAGTCGTTAAAAACTTTTCTATAATAGAAAAAGAACAGGATAACGTATGCGACTTTAACGTTGACGATCCCTATTGTGGTATGACGGTTCTACACGCAATAGAGTTATATTATGATGAGAACACCTATACTTTCGAGTTCCATTTATTGTTAGACAATATAGACAATCTGGATATCCCAACGTTTTGGTATTTAACAGTAAAATGCGACGACATTTATACGCAAAAAATATAACATATAAAAAGAGAGCCATTTAACCAATAACAACACTTTGGCTGCAGTGAGGTTAAACGCTCTCTATAAGTATTATATTAAATTCGTATAGAAATGTCAACCATATAAAAACGGGCAGATGTGTTAGCAACATCTGCTCGTTAGTTTAATACTTAATCATACTCAATATAATCGGGAGCCCAATCAACCCAAGGCTTAGGATTGCGTCTATCGGAATTATGAATTTGCTGGTGAGTTTTGTGTTTAGGGTTTAACTGATTAGAGCGGTTATCAATGTTTGCTTGATATGCCTTATTATTTGGATTATGCTGATTTGCCCAATCATTTAACTGCGCTTGAGTATGCGTTTTACCTGAAACCTTACCTTTTGCCATATAACACCTCCTTCTGAACCAAAAAATCCATGCTATATGGTGCATGGACTATAAAAATGCTAACTATTTTTGCCTTACACCACAAAAACAAAGCCAAGGATTGATTGGCTCAATATTTTGTCGTGTAAAGCAATGAAACGTAGGGGGACTACTTAAAAGTCACACGCAACTATTTTTCTCAACACCCTAACGAGCATTTTAAGTAGGCGAAGATGAGTTTCATGGGTTTACCGTTGTTTTCGTGCTTAAGGTTTCGCCTGAGTAGTTTTTCACACGCTCATTATGTGAAAGAACAAACTGTCTTGAACATATAAAAGCACTTAACATAGATATAATACCAAAAAGAAGCCAAAAAGTCAAGATAATTGAAAGGATAAAAACTGTTATATATATAGGACACTATAATTATATTTATCTGTCAAATAACATACTTAACAATATCTAAACTACTACTTTGAGTGTAGGGCGTGTGCTTGTCTTGATACAAGCGTCGGGGCTTCGCCCCGCCGGACAAGCACACGCCCTACAACCTGACCGACAGACCGATAAACTTAAAAAAGTCAAAGGGTTGCGAAAAGCCGCCCGCTAACCCGCTTGTGCGATCTTTTCGCAACACCGCTTTTTCCTTTTTATGCCTTAATTTGCTTTTGGCATTTGTTTTATAACGGCGGGGCTTACTTTGCCTATAATTTCGCCTTCGTCTATACAGGTAAAGTCGTCGAAAAGTAGTAATTTTTGGTCGTCTTGTCCTATGGGGCATACAATATCTTCATCTAAAATATCACAGAGAATATATTGAGATAGCCCCCTTGAAGAAACAATTTTCTCGCCACTTTTTTCCAAGTATTTTATTAAGTAAGATAAAGATTCGCTTATAAGAGTTTTATTCGGTATTTCCTTAAAGTCGTTACGTCCGAAAGTGTATAAAAAGTACACATTTTGATACTTAACCGTTTTTTGGTGAGTTTTATAATCATAATCTTCAACCATTTCCAAATCGCCTCTTAATTGTCCTTCCGGTATATGAAACAGTCCGTGAAAATGCAATCTGTTAGTTTCTTTACCACGCTCCCATACGCCTATATATTCCCAGCCATATCTGGTCTTAAAATTAGATAACGTTTTCAAAAGCGTTTTTCTAAAACTTTCTTCCGTATGCAGTTTATCGTCATAGGTAAACGTACAAAAGTAATTCATATCGTTTAAGTATGCTTTTCGGCAAAGCCTTATACGTCGGCTTATTAAATTCCGTATTTTACGCTGTATATTAAGTTCTACATAGTCCTTCGCCGTTTCTTCATCCTTAAATAAACCTTTCATTTGTTCCAAAATATACCGTTTACGTTCCGCTCTCGTTTTATTACTTGTTTCAGCATATAGTTTTTCAAATATTTCTTTACGTGAAATCTTTTTACCACGGCTTACTTTTTTCTTTACAGGTACAAGTTCGTTTCCTACTAATTTCACTTCCGTAAGCACCCGTCCGCTCGGTAATACCAATTCCGAAACTTCTTCCTTTTCTTCCACAACCTTATTGTTCTCGTCAACAGTTATTAAAGGTTCAGGCTTTGTTTTTCGTGGTTTTTGGGGACGAGTTGTATGCGGTATCGCTATAAAATGATTGCCGTCTGAATATACCTTCGCTCTTCCGTAATCAGGCATAAGTCCCTCCTTTGTGCATAAGGAAAAGACGGCGTTATGGATTAAGGTTTACGCAGAATTATCGCCGTCATTATCCTTATACAATGAATTTATAAAATAACTGTTCTGCTTTTTGAGTTCCTTTACACTCGCTTTACTTGCCATATATTCCATATAATCGTTTAATCCTTTTTTCGCCTTTACTGCTAAATCATTAAAATAATCCGAGAAACAGTCAGTAGAAAACCTGTCCGAATATATCTTGTAATTGTTAAGATAATACTTTTTCTTTTCCTTCTTTCCGTCCATAGTTCCGCGCTCTTTTAAGATCGTTAGCACCGAAAACCCGTATCGGTTATATATCCTTTCGTTCCGCTTAAACAAATACGCTGCCATCTTCTTTAACAGATAAACAAGCAGGGTATTATCCCCGCGTAAAAACCGCAGGTCGTAATAAAAAGATATGAACTTATTAAACGCCCACTCGGTAAGCATTTCTTCTATGGTATAAAACGGCAACGCAAGTTTCTGATCGCCGCTTTTATCTATCGTTATAACGTCGCATAAATCTCTTGCGTCAGCACCCCAACTTTCCGGTCTTTGCTCGTCACAAAACACCTTTATAAACGGGAAATTATCTACCGTCGCGGAGTGCCTACACATTTTAAGCCAACTGTTAAATAAATCGTTCTTTTGGTTCGTTTCTTTCGCTTCCTTTTTAATTTCCTTTAATTCCAGATTATTGCCGCGCTCTTTGCCTATTTCGGTTATAGCCACAACGCCGAACTCGAAACTACCCGCTTTGTCGTTATTCTGTATAACTTTCCTGCCTAAACGCAAAATATCGAAATCGAGAATATGCGAATTCCGACTTGCTCTTTTATGCCTTGAAAAAAAGTCCGTATTCCACATAGGGAAGTTCCCTTCGGTGATTAGTGCGTTATCTTCACGTATTGCATAATTACTTACTATCAAACTGCTCTCTAAAACGTATATAAAATACAACTGTGCGTAGGTAGATAAAACATCGAAAAGCGTTTCTTCTTTTAACCCGCCGTTATACGTAATCCCATACCTTTTAACGTCATACCCGTATAATTGTAGTTTTATATCCCCGTGTGCATTAAACCGTTTTTCTTTTAACTTTACCCATTTCTTTACGCTCGCAAGGTTATATATAACACCGTATTCCATACACCGTAATATCTCTCTTTCAAAACATACCCAAGGGAAATATGGGAACTTCATATCCGCTTTTTGTAATCTTAAAAGGGCTTCTTGACGAAACATAACCGCTTGGGAAAGTGCCATATCCGTTATTAAAGTCGTCTTTTTCTTTCCCATACTTCCGCAGGACATTGACGAAATAGAAAGCCCTTTAATAAACCCGCAGTTTTTTGCCTCAAAATGCCGCAATTTATTATTCGCTATCTTCTTTCTCGCTCTATCCCAAAGATAAACCACTAATATTACCCACAAAACAACGGGTATCGTTTTTACCGCTACTTGCAGGTCTATTATTAGTTTTGCAAGTTGTATAAACAGACTCGGTATATCGAAAGAAAGCGTAAAGTAAAAATAGTATGCGAAAAACGCTATTACTATCGACGCTACGTTTAGGTTAAACGCCCAAATCAATATCCAAATAATTTTCAGCCACCGTTTGTCTTTAAGAAAGTCCAAATATCCACGTATAAAGTTATATACGGGTAAAACGGCTATCTTTATAACAAACTTAAACGCTTTAAGCGGCACGGTATCTCTGTTATATTTGTTATTAGGCTTACGGTACGCCCGTTTTAACAAAACAAATAACAACACGATTATAGGCAGGGCTATAATAAACACTTCCATAACCACGCCTAAAACGCTAATAATACCGTTTGCCCAAAGCATAAAGTTTTCTTTATCAATAAGCAGCGAAAAAAATGTGCTGAAAAATTCCTTTATCTTTTCTAAACTGTCGGGTAAATATCCGCTCCAAGATAAAACGCCTGAATAGTTGTTTACCGTCGGCGAAATCCCCGTAGGTAAATAAAAAATCGTCGCACCGTAAAACACAATGCTTATATATAAATCCTTTGCCGTTTCTATTAGCCTTAAATAACTGTTACGAAAAGTGAAAGCCCCAAGCAATATAAAGCCTGCCGTCAACGCTATTGTAAGTAAAACATATATAATTTTAATCTTCTTCATAGATCTGCTCTCCTTGTGTATCGAGTATTTCAGCAGTTCGGCTACACGTATTTACCGTATAGCCGACCGCCAAAATCACCAAGATAAGAAGAACAACCGCTATTATTCTCTTTATCTTCTTCATTACTTTAATTCTCCCGTTCCTTTCGTTCTTTTCGTTTTCGTATTGCGTTACTCATCTTTTTTATCGCCCACCCCAACAATCTGAACGGCAAAAGAATAACATATACTATCGCTTTTAAGATAAGCGGTAATATTCCCGTCGCCGCAAGAAGTATTAGGAGCAAAATAAACAATAAATAAGTTAAAAGTAATTTCCACCAACTCGTTGCCTGTTTCGGCAGCGTTATATCGTTGTAAATGTCGATAGGGCTGTTTACTACGGGTATTACCGTATATACGCCGTCCTTGTTAAAGGTTAATTGAATAATATCGAAATTAAGGAAAACACTCTCGGACACAACGTAAGTCGATTCGCCGTAGTCCGCGCTGTCGAATAATCCGTTCTTATCCAAATTCTTGCCTGTAAACCGGTTGTAGCACATTACGGGTAAACACATATAATCCGTTTGAGCAAACCTGAATAACACTACCGTTTCGTTATTGCTTTTCGCAGTATTATAAAACGCCTTAAATGCGTTCAGTTCGCTTTCGTTCCCGTTAATAAGCAATGTTCTCGCTATGTCCGCTCTTGCCATATCGTCGTCTGTTACTATCCGAATAGGCGAAATGCCCTTATAACTGTCGTCGAGTTCTCTGGGGGCAAGCCCAAATAAGCCTGCAAAAAACCTTTGCCAACCACTGCTCGTGTCCGTGTAGTTCAGCATATCGAAAGTATCGCCAGCGTCAAAGTCCACAAGTTTATGATGGACGTTATTACCCATATACGACACGCTTGTCCGTCCCGAAGAAAGTCCGCTCTCAAACAAGTCCGCACTTATATTCTTTCCGGGGACGTCGATGCGTCCGTTCTTATACGTTTTCGTATAACTTTCCACATAGTTTTTAATTCTCTCGGACGATAAAACATATTCGGATATGCTCTTACCTTCGGTAGAGAACAAATAGTTTATCTCGTCGCATCGGGTATTTACCGCGTTAGTATAATTACAGTTATACGCCCAATCGTATTTATCATAATGTCCGTTACTACCTACCATTTCCTGATAGCCCGTGTATAGTTGCAGGGCAATATCCGTATTCTCATTTACGTTTACGCCCAGATAGGGGTAAAGTAGGTCATATACGGAAGAATTCGAAGTTATTACGATAGGCGTCGTTTGGTACTCGTACCACTCGGCTTTTATTTTTTGCAATGCCCCGTAGGTCTCGAAGAACCTATTAGGCACGGAAAAATATACGCTCGTTAAATCGTGTTTGTGGTCTTTCGCATACTCGCCCGTTCTGTAATATGTACTATGAGTTGAAAGGGTAATCGTCTCTAACTCTTTGACTTCCGAGTTAAGAGTACTTTCGGCATCTTCGTCCGAACCGTAACCTTTTGCATAGCCCGTAAATCTAAAACTGCCTGCTACGTTATATTCCGTAGCGAGATTGCTACCGTAATTTAATAACTCTATGCCCGAAACGTCATATCGCCGTTCATTACTGTTTACTCTGTCAAAAAAGGTCGTGCCGTTTATCTCTCGGTCTATTACTTTGAACTTATAAAAAAGGTTTTTGTAATTACTTTCTTCCGCTTTACTTAAATACTTTAACCCGAACTTTTCGTAATCCGTGGGGTTTCCGTTATCGTCATAACTTACAGCCATTTGTATAAAGTTAGCGTTTCCCGTATCTAAATTAAGCCCTTTCGGGTTATATACGTAAACATAAAGTCCGTAATTATTCCGCATATTAGCGCGGAAGGAATAACAATATTCCACGAAGTTTATTATCTGTATATCTTTACTTTCGGTAAACGGGTATTTTAAGATATTAAAACCTTCCGAACTTCTTAGATCGTCAAGGACGTTGGTATTGTCAAATGCGTTTCCGCTGTCCGCATTAGCCTGAACGGGAACATTTACCACCGTTAGCAAGGAAAGCAAAACGAGAAGAAATACTATAATTTTTTTATATAAAATTTTCGTCATAATTTCACTTCCTCCTTGTCGAGCGATATGCCCGTTATTGTATGCTTAATGGTAAACAATACCGTCACGGACGATTCGCCGTTATACGAACACACTGTAAGGGTAAACATATCCTTAAACTCTTTGTTTGCACAGTCGCTTATGGTTTTGTCCGGATATACCGCGTTTAAAATATCGTTTATATATCCTTTCGGTTTTAAGATAAAATAATCTTTGCCCGTGATAATATCGAACCCTGCGGTATAGTCTTCGCCTGTTCCGAAAGAATAAGTATTACCGTCAACCGTAAAATCAAAATTGTTTTCCTTATCATAGTTAGACGTAACTTTTACCGAATAGTATTTTTCCGTATTTTCCGGCGCGCCGAAAGTGTATTTTACTTTAACGGTAAGCCCCGATTTGGAGCTTACCGTATAACCGTTTGCGGAAGACATTACTTCCTTATCGTTTATCGTTAAATAAAAAGTCTTTAAATCCTCGTTAAAACCGTTGGTAAATTTATACAAAAACGAACCGCCTAATACTATTACTGCTATTACTAAAAGAGCAGTCAAAACGGAAAGTATATTTCCAGAAGATCTCTTTGTCATAATTCACCTCCGAAGCGTTTTTAGTTTATTTTTGCAGTTGTATTATTTAAGTACACGTTCTCTACGCTAACGCGAAAAAAGAAGGGAATTGTCACGGACGCGCCGCTTAATTTATCTCTTACCGTCGCGGTAAAGTAAACATTTTCCAGCCTTTCGAAGTTTTCAGTTGCTCTGGCGTCATAATCTGTTTCAAAAGTATCCCAATTAAACGTACCGTTATCGTAGAAATTGTCGAGAACGTAATAATACAAATGGTATTCGTCCCACTCAACGCCGCCGTTGTTATACTTATACGTGTACTGCGACTGGTTGTCTTCAATATAATACTTACCCATAGTTATAGTTAAGGTATTACCGCTTATGGTCGCAGTAGCGTATTTATCTATACGGCTCTCAATGCTTTGCAGCGTTACGTTTCGCCAAGTAGAATAACTGTTTTCGTCAGTCATCTCGTCACCAAAATATAACTCGCCGTGACCGCCTAAAATAACTTCGTAATCTGTTGCACCTACAACGCCCCAAGTATTTGTAGCACCTATGTTGAACGTATAAGAAGCGTTTTTATTCATAGCGTAATACTGCCCGCGTTTAGCCGTTTGGACTAACGTAGCAGTCGTGCCGGTAATATTAAGTCTTTCCGCAAGCCCTATAAACGACACCGTGCATGTGGCGGAGAACCCACCTTCTTCCGTAGTAACAGTTATAAGTATCTTGTTATTTAGGAAAGCGTGTCTGCAATTAACGTAAAACTTATGACTGTTGTTCGGATCCACACTGCCTTCAAGATAATCTTCCACGGGTTCGTTTTTCAGCGGCGCATCGTCAGCCCAGCGTATATTCCAACTCACGTTCTGATTTTCAGCATTTTCGGGATAAACCGTCGCCACTAATGTAACGTGAACGCCGTCTTGCCCACTGCGTTGAGCCTCATAAAGCGACGCCGTTGTAAACGCCATGGTTTTAGAGAATGCTACTACTTGTCCGTTTTCCGCTATGGTATCGTAATGCTCGGTAGGTGTATTCGTAGTATCGGCAGTATTTCTGTTCGAGCAAGCAAAAAGCGTGCCGCAAAGAATAGCCGATATTAGTAAAACGGAAACGATAAAAACTAACCACTTATATTTTTTTAATGATTTTTCCATAATCTTGCCTCCTTACCAACCGTAGTAATCGTCTTTTCTCTTTTTACAGATAGAGACGATACCGCAGATTATCGCTATTAAAAGAATACCGCCAGCCGTAATGCCTATTATTTGCATAAAGGTTAAGCCCGTTTTTTCTTCAATGCTCTTTAATTGCGTGTTTTCTGCGGTAAGGGTGTCAATTTGCGCCTGCAATTCAGCGACTTCCGCATCGTGAGACGCTTTGGTTACGAATTTAGCCGTATCTATTGTGCCGTCTTCGTTTATGGTTGCCGTTAACTCGTCGATCTTTGCCTGCATTTTACTTTTAAGCGTTAAGTATTCCTCGTTAGTTCTATACTGCGAAAGATCTATTTCGCCGTCCTGCGTTAAAGTCGCATACGATGCTAACTTTTTAGCAAAATAGGTGTAGTTTTCGGTAGTCTTATCCTGAACGTAAAATACAAAGTAGAACTGTAACCCCACGTTTTGATCTTTAATATTCGCTAATCCGAAACGGACGAGCGTTCCGCCTGTCACATCGTAATGACCATTGCCTTGAACGTTGAGATACTGTTTTTCCTGTTCGGTAAATTCTCTAACGTAATCGTCCTCGTGTATAAAATTCTCGTAATACGCTTGCGGGAAAATGATAACGCCGTAAGTATAATTGTCGGGGGAATAATACCCGTCGTTTATAAAATAGTTAGCAAACAACGCTCTGCCTACCGTTTCGTTTTCGCACTTATTAAAACCGGCAAACCACGTGTTATTAAGAGTTTCCTGTGCGGTAGGAACGAAAACGATTTCTTCGTCCGTTACTTCGTCCGCTTTTGCTGTTTTTACTGATTGCATACCGAACATAAGCCCTAAAAACGTTATGCTCGCTAAAAGAACAGATAAAATGGTAATAAACCACTTGTTTTTTAATAATTCGTTATTAGTCATAATTCACCTCCAAAAATCAATATGCGTGCGTACTGGTCGCTGTAATATCCGCATATAAAACTATATCGCCAACAGTACCTACGGGAATAACGCCGTTAAAGGGAATTGTCTTGGCACTGTCTAAATACCAACCATTAAACTTATAACTTGCGCTTCCATAGCCACTACCCGAATGATAATCTCCGCCGGGGCCGCTACAATAAAAATTAGTTTTAAGATTGCTAATTATTACGCTCTCGCCAGAAGTATAGGTTTCAGGGTAAAAACCACCATCTTGTTTACTTAAACCGTATTCTGAACCTATTTCGAACAAGGTTTTACCATTATTAGAACCTGCTTTCATATAGGTAATGTTATAAGTTTCCATATCCTCGCTAAAAACAAGTTCCGTAGTGCCTACGGCTACATTTTGAACCCTTAACTGATTTTGTATCGCCGTCGTATTGATGGTAAACGTGTAGGTCGCTATAACAATCCCGTTAGTATCAGTAAAATTAAAAATTACGGCATTACTTTTATTGCTGTTAATTGCCGAAATAACGGAATTTGTTTCGTCCGGTGTTAAACCATCGGTAAAGCCTTTACTTAAAAGGTCAAGACTGAACCCTGTTGCGGTTTTAGTGATAAGCGGTAATTTCGCACTATCCGCTTTAACAGCGTTTAATGCGTTAGTAAATGCGTCTTTATACGAAACAGTAAGAACGGGCGCGCCTATATCGTCGTCATTTACCGCAACAGTGTAAACGTCTGATTTAAGATAGGTATAATCGACAATAAGCGGATTTTCGTTATCGAAGTCCGCAAATACTGTACCTCTCTTTGTAGAGTTGTTTACCGTAGGTTCTGTGCCTTCCTGCGATACGGATATTTCCATACCCGTCAGTTGCTGTTTGTAGTCTATAAGACAAGATGCATTCGCCTCGGGGTTATCCCTTGACGTAACCGTAAGCCTTATTTGTTCGCCAAACGCCTGATGACAAGTAACCGTAGCCACAAGTGCGCCATCTTCTTTTGGTGTAACCGTTACATAATCGGAAAGTGTTTTATCTGTCGCCCACTCGGAATTGCTATTTACGAATTCAAGCGTCCAATCCACCGTTTTGTCCTTTGCTTTCGCAGGGGAGATTTCAGCAGAAATTATTGCTTCTATCGTATCGGGTTTATCGCCTTCACCGAGAGGCACTGAAAAAGACCTTGCCGCAAACAACATATTGCTGGGCATAGAATGAATTTCCCCGTCATTTAACACTTCGCCTTGCTCGTTAGTTGCAATATCATCTACCTGCGCGGTGTTATTGACAGCGGGGTGTCTGAAAAACGCCATATATGCGCCACCGCATAACCCGATAACAACGATAACCGCCAAAATAGATAACAAAATGCTTAATTTATTATTTTTTGTGTTATACATAATAATTCTCCTTATAATTTTTTAAAAAAACACGGCTCGAATTAGGCTTTTATACCTAAAACAAGCCGTGTAAACTTGGTTAAAGATTAGTCAAGCAACATAGAAAGTAAAGTCTTATCCGATGACCTTGCAGGTTTAATCGTGCATTCATAAACCTTGCCGTTTTCGTCAACCGACTTTACGCCGTAAGAGTTGCCCTTGATAACGTTTCCGCCGTCGTCTTTTATTTCAAACGGCTTAACCGTAAGTTCCGCGCTCATTGCGTTTCCGAATACGATATCCAAAACGACGTATCCGCCTTTATCCGGAGGAACTACGCCCGCTTTCACGTCCTTACCTCTAACGTTCCCTTTGACGAAATACGAGTAAAACTCTTTTTCGCCCATCTTAAAAGTTTCTCTTTCTACTACGATTTGTTTTTTAGCCATTTTCTTTTATACCTCCCGTTTTTTATTTGGCTTTACCTTTAATCTTGGAAATTTTCCTTGCTTCTTCCTTGCTCTTACCAGCCTTTATAGCCTCGTGGTACTTATACGCACCGGCGTGATCGGACTGACAGAGAAGATAACCGGATCTTAAACCCTGATTATACGAATCAAGTTCCTTGCCTTCGTCCTTACCTCTCATGTGGACTTTGGACTTGCGTTCTGCCGCGTAGCCTTTCGCACGCTTAGAAGGCGTCATCCATTTTCTCTCGTTGTTGTTATATTTAGGCATATCCTAAACTCCTTATAATTTATTTACCCGTATAGCCGATAGCGCAGCCTTTTGATGCCCGTGTTGCCGTTAGCAAAGCGAAAATTGAAATATTAAATTGTAATTTTTGCAACCGTTAACAAGGACTTTAATAAAACACTACGTTTCCTGCGACTTGTCTTTCGGAAGGTGGCCACCTTTATCTGAATTCAGTCCGCAAGAGAAATAGTCGGTTTTTTGCGCCTTGCTCTTGATTGCGATTTTAGTATAGAACACTTTTTTGCCCAAGTGTGAGAGTCTGTCCGTGTACTTTATGACACCTTTACAGCCCCAAATAGTGAACGTAGGGTAAACTAAAAGTGTAATACTTCGTTTTTAATCAACGTAGGTACGAGTAAACATTGCAGTCTTAATACGCTTGCCGTCGATGTTTTTTCTGTCCGCAAATAACGTTTCATAGACATAATCTCTTTCGTCATCTCTTGCGTAATAAGTATCTATGCTAATTAAAAAATTGCCGCAAGCGTCTTTATTACGAAGAATTACTCTCTGTTTGACGATATAGTATTCAGTTCTATATACATTATCCGCGTCTATACAGAAGTCCGGTTTTTGAATAATCATGCGTCTTTTACCTCCTTGTTGATTTCCGCTAATATGAAGTCATACATTTTCTTACACAATTTTTTTATGTATTCAATGCAAAACCCCCAATCGTCCGCAACCACTACTTGCGAGTTGTTGTTTACGATAAAAGCCAAATATAAATCAAATAATTTCGGCGGCGCATTTTTTATAATGTTTATATAAAATTCCGCCTTTTTAATTACCGAAGATTCAGCAATGGTTTTTGACGCATTGTCAAATTCTTTTTGACGAGAATAGTAATACCTAATATCTTTCAAATCGTTTCTGATCTCTTCTATCGTTTTCATTACTTTGCCCTCGGATTTTTACTAAAAGATTTTAAGATTGACGTAAGAACGGCGGCATCTTTGTCTGAACAGGTCGTTATTACTTTTTTAAGCGTTTCTTGCTGTTCGATATTTAAATAATGTTTATATAAGTCGAACCAATCTTCCATATACACGCCACCGCCCGTACCTTTTTTCGTCGAAACAGGATAAGAGAGTGAAAGTATAAGCAAATCGTTTTTGATAGTGTTTCTGGACACGCCGAATTTATACGATAAGTTATCTATCGTATCAAAACGCTGAACGTTAAGATATTCGATTATATCTTTACGACGTTCCAAAGCACTTTGCACTCTCAAAAACCTCCTTTTTTTCTTCGATGGCTACACTTTATCAACCTAATAGCCAACCTAATTGGCCATTAGAAAAATATTTTTAAATTTTTTTAATTTTTTTGAAAACAAAAAGGCCCGACAAACAGACTTCTAACTGAAATCTGATTATCGAGCCTCTCGCTTTCGCGGTTCAACTTAATAATTTTCTACGAACAGACCTGACTTTGGATTTACATTTACCCGATGCTTTTTCAATCGACAGACCAAAATCGTCGTTATCCGGTATTAAATTTTTCTGAATAAAAACATTATATAATTGTCGCTATTTTTCAATATCGTCGCAGGGGAAAATTTCGAGAACAACATACCGCCTGCTTTTTACTTTTAATTTATAGTCCGTAAGGCAACGATTACAAGTAACTTTTACTATACCGTTTTTATTGCATACGCCGAAAAGTCTTTTACCACAGTTAGGGCAAAAGAATTCTGATATAGACCAATGCGCCAATCCAATGTCAACCTCCCCGTCGTAAATCTTATTCCCAAAATGCAAACAAATGTTCGCATTTAGTGTTCTAATTATACTCGTTTTAAGTTTTAAAAGTCAATAGGATTTAAAAAATAAAGTTGAGAAAATTTTATAAAAAAATGTCATACAGACCTTGACAAAAAATAAAATATTTAATCTTTTTGTCTTTCTCTTTTTTGGGAATTGCGTATCAGAAAACTTGCCGTCCGTCAAGTAAAGGGCGAAGACTAAAACGGAAATATTTTAATCAAAAGAATATATCGGAAAGGGAATAAATTAAGTCCCCACGATATATTCTTTTTCTTTTCCTTGACTTCCGTCTGCGTTTCCTGATTTTCGTTTGTTGTCGAAAGACAAAAAATAAAAAACAATGGAGAAAAATATGCTTTTATATACTTTTATTCCACCATAAGTACACCTTTTAGAAACATAAACGGGACTATTTGTACCCGCGGAGGCTCTCACACTTATTTGTTTTTTTATGTAAGAATATATGCGTAAAAGGCAGTTGCAACGCTTAATTATCAACAAGGAGGTTTATTTATGAACGACAATAATCAAGAGATGTTTGCGAACTATCCCGACGTTTTGACTTTGGAAAACCTTATGGAAATGCTCCAGATTGGTAAAGTCTTTGCATATAAACTCGTAAAAGACAAAAAAGTTAAAGCAATTAAAATAGGACGCGAATATAAGATTACGAAAGAAAGCGTCATAAAATTATTCAACGAAGGAGTTAATTAAAATGACAGGCAATTTATCAACAAGAAACGGTCTTTGGTATTGCGTTTTATACTATAAAACCATAGACGGTCAACATAAGCAAAAGTGGGTTTCAACAGGCTTAAAAGAACGTGGAAACAAAAAGGAAGCACAGGCTATTCTTCAACAAAAGATAGAAGAGTTTTCGCACCTTGAAAACGAAGAACGTCTTATAGACAAACCCATAACGAACAGTAATGCCGGAAAAATTCATTGGCTCGATTGGCTGCAAAACTATATAACCGATATAAAGGATTCGTTATCGCCTTCCGTATACCACGTTTATAATGGCTCGTATATGAGAATTTTTAGGTTGTATTGGGGTAAGGCAAATCCATACCTTGAAGACTTGCAAACGGAAGATATTATAAAGTTTTATGACTACTTAAAAAACGACCGTAAAGTCAAAAATTTAACCGTAAAACACTATTCAAACGTAATTCGCCCAGCAATTAAACGGGCGTACAAAGAAAAACGGCTAAAAGAAAACATTTATGATTTTGTGCCGACAATTAAACGGGAAAAAAGTAAAGTATCTTTTTACGACCAAGCAGAATTAGAGCAGTTATTTAAGGCAGTAAAGGGCGAAAAAATAGAATTACCCATAAAAATGCTTGCGTATTACGGCTTTCGTAGGTCAGAACTTATAGGCTTACGGTGGGAAGCGATAGACTTTATAAATAAAACCATCACTATAAACCATAAAGTTCTTGTTTCTGAAAAAGAAGTTTTCCTATCTGATACGCTTAAAACCGCATCCAGCGCAAGAACTTTGCCGTTAATGCCGGAAATAGAAAAAGACCTTTTGGCGTGGCAAAAACAAGTACATAAAAATCAAGAATATTGGGGCAAGTCGTATAATAATACATATTTGAATTACGTATTTGTTCACGAAACGGGCGATTTAATGTATCCTGATTACTTATCCCACGCCTTCCAAAAGGTCCTTATAAAGAACAATTTAAGGCATATTCGGCTACACGATTTAAGGCACTCTTGCGCATCGCTTTTACTTGCAAAGGGTATTCCGATGAAGGAAATACAAGATTGGTTGGGGCATTCAGATTATAACGTAACGGCTAACACATACAGCCACCTTGATTTTTCGGCAAAAATACAATCTGCCGAAACAATATCTGCGGCATTAGGCTCAAAAACGAAAAACACACCCGAAGAAAAAATAAAGGAACTTGAAACCAAAATGAAAGAAATGGGAATAAACTCTATTGACGACCTGATTACGCTATTAAAAAAGTAAATCCACAAAAGCACTAAAAGGCTCGGAACTAAAAATTCCGGGCCTTTTCTTTTAGCACAAATTATGCATTTTTTAAGTCCAAAAGGGTAGCCATCAAATAGGCGCAAAAATCAAAAATATTTAAGTGTTTTTATTGATTATTAAATGGTTTTACTTAACACCCGTGCATTTTTTTTGCATTTTTCTTGCAGAAATTATGCATTCTTTTTAAAAACGCCGATTTTGACGTTTTCAAGTTTTTCAAAAATTTAGGTCGCGTGGTCTTTTTTGTGCATTCTATCTTGACTTTCAGGAAACCTACTATATAAGCGCACTTTCTAACAATGCATATAAAAATATGCACTTTATCGTAGCAGTAAACCTTTGGTCCTATAATAAAAAATCGTCAGTAAAATACTGACGATTTCTGGCGCGCCATAAGGGACTCGAACCCCTAACCTTCGGTTCCGTAGACCGACGCTCTATCCAATTGAGCTAATGGCGCAGGTGATATTTAATTGTATTTTTTTTGCATTTTGCCCAACGGTCAGAGACCTGAATCCCCCGAGAAGCGTAGTTCTTTGAACATTGGTTCCGTAGACCGACGCTCTATCCAATTGAGCTAGTGGCGCATAAAGATATTAAGTAATATTCGGGCAGTATCCTTTCTCGTGGCGGATAAAAGCCGAAAGGCGATAATACCGCCCGAAAACAAGCCTTTATATTGTATA
>JAEEGL014140008.1_pt1 | contig 16935 bp, 16 predicted proteins | sample 9134231 | NCBI WGS metagenome assembly JAEEGL01 (sample SAMN16246548, study PRJNA631951) | gut metagenome | biome: gut microbiome; feature: rumen; material: fiber-attached | host: Bos | place: Iran: Karaj | collected 2018-10
GGGATACCGATCACGATCGACCAGCCACTGAGCAGATGGCAGAAAACAGACGGAAGCTGAAAGCGTTCCAGGTCCACAGCTGTCAGCACAATGCCGAGCACAGCAAAGAAGCAGACGACCCCGAACAGCACCCAGCCGAGTGCTCCGCTGACACCCACCAGGGACACCGGGATATAGGTGCACAGCACCAACAGGAAAACATTGCAGTGGTCAATCACCCGGAGCACCTTCTTCCCTGTCAGCCTCGGAGAAAGAGCATGATAGATACAGGAGATCGTATAGAGAACGATCAGCGCTGAGCCAAATAGCGTAACCGTTGTGATCTCCAGCGCGCCGTGTGCCCGGACGATCATCAGCACCAGCCCCGCAATGCTGAGCAAAGCCCCGATACCGTGGGAAATCGCATTGAAAAGTTCTTCCCCCAACGTATAGTCCGGAATCCGGATCCCGCGTTTTTTGATAACTGCCGTATTGTCCATCCTGTCCTCCTTACGTTTCCGGTGCCTGCTTTTTCAGCTCTTTGGCTTCTGCCTTGACCTGCTTCTTCATCGCATCCAGATCGCGTCGGCTCCTGCGGGCGGCTTCTTTAATCTCAGAGCGGAATTCCTGTTCCGCCTCTTTATAACCTTTGATTTCCTTTTCCGTCCGCTCTTTGATGCGGCGGTAAAAGGTGTTCGGTTTCAGATCAAGCTGTGCCATAGCCTGCCGCGCTGTGATATTCCCGCTCTGCCAGCTTTCCATGACGGATTCAAAAAGCTCGTCGTCAACCGCAATGGGCTTTCTGCCTTTATACTTACCCTCTTCCTTCGCGCGTTCTATCCCGTCACGCTGCTTCTCCCGGACTTCCGAGCGTTCCAGCTCGGACAGCGCCTTGCACAGCGCCAGGATGCCCGGCTTCTGTTCGCCGCGGGTATCAATTTCTTCTTCCGGACTGACAAAATCCGCTCCACGGGCAGTGATTTTCTGCAGGAGGGAGAGCATCTCTCTGACGTTTCCGGCCACTTCACTGATGCGGCTGATCTGAATGCAGTCTCCTGCTTCCAGCTGCTCCATTTTTTTAAGCAGCTCTTTTTTATTCTTAACCGTATAGACGCTCACACTTATCCCTCTTTCATTCCTGATAAACAGACTATAGCACAGCTCTATATATGTGTCAATAGAGTTGTTTTATTTTTGAAATATTTCAAAAACACAGATGCTCTAATGAAACACATTGCTGCCCGGTAATATCGAATTGTTGACACAAAACAGAACACGGATTAAAATGAGCTTCGCTGATTGGAAATAATAAGGATCTCAATTAAGGGGGTTGATTCTTTGAAGAAAGTCAAATTCTGTGTTTTTGCGCTGATCATCTGCGCCTTTCTGACAGCTTGCGGGAAACCTGCAGCGGATAACATCAGTATCGATTACGGCCAGATTAAAGGGGATTTTTCCGGCATGACAAAGGAGACGGCAAAGGCTTATCTGGCGGTTGTGGATGAGCTTGCCGAACACCTGGGATATACCGAGGCAGAAGCCTCCGCGGGCGAATGCCTGCATGGTGGTTTCATCCGTGACTGGGACGGGGACGGAACACCGGAGCTGTGCCTGCTGCTCAAAACGAGCCCGCGGGATCCTGACAGCCGGGACGGGACACCTGTCTACGGCTGGTATCCTCCGACGCTTTATCTCTATACCTATCAGAATGGACAGGCTGTGCGTGCCGGAGAATGCGACCTCTATTTCGCCACAGCGGGCAGAGAGGCTGCAGTTGCCGCCCTGCTGACCGGGAACGGACTGCAGTACCTGTGGTGGGATCACAATGAATTTGTTGAGGGAAATTCCGTGAGCTGTTTTGAGCTGAAGAACGGGACTGTTCAAAAGGCAGAAGTGCCTGCTGACGTGACGAGAGCAGCACAGGGAGCGGAAGCTGCACAGGCATTTTTGGACGCACTGGAAGCCGGCAAGGCCCAGCTGCTGCTGTACAACAGCAGCGGCGAGGCAAAAATCGAAGGCAACGCCAATGCCCGTGAACTCCGCGCCGCCCTTGCCAAAATAGCATCCTGAAAAAACGAATAAAGGAGCTGCGCAACAATGGATAAGCGGACAGTAGAATTTCTGATCAGGGCGAAACACGCAACCTATGCCGGAAAAGGCGCGGAAACCGTTTCCTCCCGCGTAAAATCCCACGACCTGGTATATAGTGACGAGGATTATATGTACTACGATACCTACCTCGGCGGAAACCGCTTCGCAGGAGAAGAGGCCCTCTGGATTTCCGGTGTTCCGTACTGGAGCATGAACTATTGCGGGCGGGTGCTTGGTGAACACTTCAGCGGTGACTTTCTGAAAGAAGCGCTGCTTCACGTCCCGGAAGAAAAGCCGTATCGCGGCCCGGATCAATACAGCAGCAGAGATTACTCCTATCACTGCGATACAGAAGGAAGTTTTGACTGGTTTCAGGGAAAAGAAATTATTGAATACCGTGGTGAAACAATTTATGAGTGCTTTTTCCACGGCGGGTTAATTGAATAAGAAGCAAAAATATAATTCCGGTATCTATACAGAAAGAAGAAATATCGATGAAAACACATCAGCCTTATAAAGATAAAATCGCAGAAATGGCTGCCAGAACAACCCGTGTCGCAAAAATGGAAGACAATATGAAAAAAGCACAGGATGCTATTTTGCGTCTGAACACAGAGCTGAGTTCTTTTCTAAAGGCACAGGAAAACATTCAAAGTCTCGACCAGTATTATCAAAGTCCTGACTGGAAAGAAGATTTTGAGGCCGATGAAGCTGGCAGGTTCCCAGACGATCTCCCCCGCGGTGTACTCTCGGAGGATGGAATCTACAATCTTTTGGAAAAAAACGAAGAACTCTGGGAGAGAATCAAGGAATTTGCAAAAAAAGCTCCGAATAAGGACGCACCTCCGCAGGAGGACCCGACAGATGATAGAAAAGAATCTTAAAAACATTCTGATCCGGGAAACCAGGCTGAACGAAGACGTGATCCGTCAGCTGATTGATCTCTCCAAAGACTGGGCAAAAGAAAACAGCTGTTACGGCTACCGGGCAAATGAACAGGCGGATATCGAAGGAAACCGCATTTTCGTTGCAGAACAAGATTCTGCCATCATCGGCTATCTCTTCGGGCATAAAGAAAACTCCGAAAAAGCGAGTTCCATCATGCAGGACGGAACACCGTTTTTCGAAGTGGAAGAATTGTATGTAAAGCCGGAATACCGCAGCCAAGGCATCGGGCAGAAGCTTTTTTCCTATGCGGAGGCAGCTGTATCAGAAGAGGCAGAATTTATTATGCTCAGCACGGCGACAAAGAACTGGAAAGCCATTTTCCATTTCTACCTGGAGGAATGCGGAATGGAATTCTGGAGCGCCAGATTATACAAAAAGATATGAAAAATGCCCTGCAGGTTATACAGCCTGTAGGACATAACTTTTATTGGATTTTTTCAATTCAGTATAATGGGAACGGATGTTTAACAGCGGCAACTCAAATATACAGCTCCTTAAATCTCCCAAAACAGAGATTATTCTATGTTATATTTTTAGAAATCTGCTTCAGGAGGAGTTTCCCCGCCAAAACGATTATCTGGCGTCCGTTTCTCAATGACACGGCCAAGAGAATATTTAAAATACCTACCATAGTAAGGAAGCTGTGTTTTTTCATAGCTTTCGACAAGATATCCTATTTTAGGTTCTTCGTATACCAGATCGTAAATTGGTAATTCCTTTTCAGCAAAAATATAGTCTGCGTTTTCAACATATACATGCTCGACACGAAAACCTTTCAGTTTTTCCATGTCACAGGATACTGCTATTGCTGCTTTAAGAGGTGTATCCGAGCGGAGGTAAACGTTTCTCAGAGTAAAATTCTGACACGTAAACGGACGGCTAAACTGGATAGGAATAGCACAATTCCCATAGGTATGGATATTCTCTACTAATACGTCACGAGCTCCTTCACCAAACCGTATACCAAATGCTGCACAAGTGGTCACATCGCGGATGGTAATATTATAAAATTCATCTTCTGTATGCATTCGCTCTTTTGCCCAAACTTTTGCAGGGGTTCCAAAGAAGATAGCGCAAATGCTGATTGTTTTACCAGTGTCTTTGATGTTTTCGATAGTGACATTATATAGTTTGACGCCGTCAGTATTAAGTAAACGTACCAGAGAACAGCCATGTGTTGAAGCAATAATATTTCTGATTGTAATATCATGGATATCAAGAGATTTCCCAAATATCTTAATTTTATTATTATCATGTTCATTGATCGCGTTAAGCGCTACGGTATCATCTCCTGTAACACCGGTTATGTTCTCAATTGTTATATAACTACAACCATAGCGCAAATCAATGCCATCCTGATTTTCTACGGTACCATAATTACGAAAGTGAATATTATGTACATGACCAAAACGGCAAAACTGAAAACAGAGCGAATAATGTTTTGCATTTGTTAAGCAAAGATTAGCAACTTCAAAATTGCGAACATTGAACATTGATATCAGGTCATAGTCGCAGGCGTCAGGGTTATTCACAGGATCCTGTTCATGCAACAACTCCGGACGATATTCTGCTGTCCATTGCCCACCATCAATGACTGCTTCTCCAAAACCGATAATCCTAATATCGTGGAGTTCTTCTGCGCCGACCTCTGTACGGAACACACGTACAGGAGTGTCATCTGCAGCTTTAAGATATGCACCAGCTAAAACGATTGTAATACCACTCGGGAGTACAATGTCTTCGTCTATATACCAGATTTCCTGATCCGTACGTAGGTTGTAATGTGGAATGACAACTTGGTTTATATGCTGTTCTTTGGAAATTGCAATAGCGTTACGAATTGTTTGTGCATCACTAGTCCCCCATGTACATTCATCATTGCATGAAACATATTCTTTATAAATCATTGAAAAACAATTCCTTTCGTAAACTATTATGCCAAATGACAAGCCACAAAATGTCCCGGAAGAACCTCACGGAGCTTGGGGCAGTTGCCAAGACATTGTTTACAACTTTCACTGCATCGTTCAAAAAACCGGCATTCATCAGGAGGATCGATAGGTTGGCTGATTTCTCCCTTCAAAAGTATATGCTCGCGTTTTCCACCAATTTCTGGTATAGGGATAGCAGATAACAATGCTTTTGTATAAGGATGTAACGGGTTTGAAAACAGCTCGTCAGTGGGGGCTCTTTCTAAGATTTGTCCCAAATACATTACTGCAATATTGTCGGAAAGGTGTTTAACAACGCTCAGGTCATGTGTAATAAAAATGTATGTATGTCCAAATTGATCCTGAAGATCCTGCAACAAGTTCAATATCTGAGCTTGAATAGAGACATCAAGTGCTGACACAGGCTCATCACAGACTATAAATTTAGGATTAAGAGCCAAAGCTCGTGCTATTCCAATACGTTGCCTTCTTCCACCATCAAGCTCATGAGGGTATGCATTATATAGTCTTTCTGCAATTCCGACAGTTTGCATCAAATCCTGAACTTTTGAATACAGTTCTTTTCTGCTTTTGCAGATGTGATGCTCGACCAACGGCTCAGCGATTGCTTGCGCTACTGTTTTTCTGGGATTCAGAGAAGAAAACGGATCCTGAAAAATCATTTGCATTTCACAGCGCATAGCACGCATGTGTCTATTATCTAATTTGCCGATTTCTATTCCGTTAAAAACAATTTTACCATCAGAAGGCTCTATCAATCTAAGTATGCATCGGCCTGTAGTCGATTTCCCGCATCCAGATTCTCCTACAATTCCAAGTGTTTTTCCCTTCTCAATTGTGAAACTTACATCATCAACTGCATGAAGAATTCCACTGTTTGTTTTGAAGTATTTCTTCAGGCCAGATACTTCAAGTAAAGGTTCAACCATTGTTTGCAGACCTCCTGACAAGCTTGAAATCAACATCGTCATATGCAGCACAATACACACTGTGTGTTTCCGAAAGCATATTTTTTTTCGGCTTAGTATAACGGCATTTTTCTGTGGCGTATTTGCAACGGTCAGCAAATGCACATCCATCCGGTAAATTTGTTGGATTGGGCATGTTTCCGGGTATTGGCGTCAGTCGTTTCACACGTGCATTAATATTGGGTAGAGAATTAAAAAGACCCTCTGTGTATGGATGTGCGGTATTATTAAAAATATCTTCCAAAGTGCCGCATTCCACAATACTTCCAGCATACATGACTGCAACTTCATCACAAATCTCTGCAACAATACCCAGATCGTGTGTGATCATAATCATAGTAGTGTTGTATTCCTGACGAAGTTGACGCATGAGATCAAGAACCTGCGCTTGAATAGTAACATCAAGTGCCGTCGTTGGTTCATCTGCTATAAGAACTCTCGGTTTGCATGATAAAGCAATAGCTATGACTACGCGTTGTTTCATCCCACCTGAAAACTGGTGCGGATATTCGACTGCACGACCTCTGGGAATTCCAACTCGTTCGAGCATATCACCAGCTAATTCCCAGGCTTCTTGTTTCGATACTTTTTGGTGAAGCATGATGCTTTCAGCAATTTGTTCTCCCACAGAAAAAACCGGATTAAGAGACGTCATCGGGTCTTGAAAGATCATTGATATATCACTGCCACGCCATGTTTCAAGTTGATGTTCAGTTGCATGAATCATGTCATGGTTATATACATGGATATTACCACTTTTTATTACAGCGGGAGGTTCCGGAAGCAAGTGCATAATCGAAAGGACAGTAGAAGTTTTCCCTGCCCCTGTTTCACCTACTAAACCTAAAGTTTTTCCTTTTTTTACTATAAAGGAGATGTTATTAACTGCTTTTACAGTTTCCTCTTCAAGCTCATAGTATACTGTAAGATTTTCAATATTAAGTGCAATATCACTTTGAGAAATAGTATCCTCTATACAAGGTTGAAGTATTTCGTTCATGAGCTGTGCTACCTTCTTTTATTTTTTTAACTTTGGATCCAGTGCATCCCTAAGACCATCCCCAAGCATATTGAATGCGATCACTAAAAGCATGATTGCAAGACCAGGAAAAAGTGTCATATAGCTACAACTCCGGATATAATCCCGACCTTCTGAAAGCATACTTCCCCATTCTGGCGCTGGCGCTGGAACACCAAGGCCGAGAAAACTAAGTGCGGAAGCTGATATTACCGCACTTCCTATGCGTAAAGTTACTCTAACAATAATCTGAGATAAACAATTTGGTAAAACCTGACCGAAAATAATTTTAGCTTCCGACATACCAATAGCACGGGCAGATTCTACGAATTCTTGGTTGCGAACAGTTAAGACAGCCGTTCGGCCACCATTTACAAATCCAGGAACGCTTGTTAGTCCAACCGCCATCATTAGACTAAAAATGTTTGTACCAAATGCAGAAACGAGAACGATTCCCATCAGGAGACTCGGTATTGAAGAGAAAATATCAGAGATACGCATGATAATATTATCAATAACGCCACCATAATATCCAGCAATTGCACCGAGTGGTACGCCAATAACAACCGCAATCAATACAGCAACTATACCAACAGAAAGAGAAAACTTTGAGCCATAAAGGAGCCGAAAGAAGATATCGCGGCCAAATTTATCAGTACCGAACCAATGTGCAGCACTGGGCCATTGCTTGGCTTCTTTCATATTTTGGGCTATAACTTGTGTATCGTAATCGATCCACATGTCCGCAGTGATGGCAATAATTGCAAATATAAGAATTATTGCCAGTCCAAGCATAGCACCAGTATTCTTTGATAATCTATGAATTACTTGTTGAAATTCAGTTTTTCGCTTAAAACTGTTGTTGCTATTCTTCGACTGCATTTCTTCGATTTCTCCTTTTCGAGGGCTTCACAAATGACGCTTTAATTCGAGGATCAATAAAAGTAAATACTACATCTCTGAGAACATCGACAAGGCATCCGAACGCGGTAATCAAGACAATGCAGCCTGTTAGCAGAGGTGTATCACGTTGATTAAGTGCTTCGACTGTAAGCCTTCCAACACCAGGCCATGCAAACACGGTTTCTGTTAGAACTGCACCAGATAAGATACCGCTGAACTCACCAAATGAAACAGAAGTTATCGGTATCAGAGCATTTTTAAAGGCATGTTTATTAATGACGCGTTTCTCAGGGACACCTTTAGCACGAGCTGTCCTTAGATAGTCCTGACGAATTACATCAATCATGCTGGTTCGAGTCATTCGCGTTAAAAGAGCTGTTCTTCCTGTGCCGATAGTAATCGCAGGAAGCACCAAACTAAGGATGCCATTTTTATCCCCACTTGAAGGGAACCAATGGAGCTTTAATGAAAAACACACAATTAATAACAGACCAAGCCAAAAATTAGGCATCGAAAGACCAACAATAGATAAAACCATAGAGCCATTATCTGCGAGGCTGCCCTGATGCTTTGCCGAAAAGATACCTAGCGGAATGGAGATGAGGTGAGATACAACAATTGCTGCGAGAGAGAGCTTAAATGTTGCCGGAGCCCGTTGTAGAAAGAGATCAATGACAGGCTTATTATAAAAAATCGATGTGCCAAAATCTCCTCTGATTACCCCAAGAAGCCATTTCCCATAACGATAGAAAACTGAGTGATCATAACCGTACATATGGAGTGCGGCTTGAAGCTGTTCATCAGAAGCATCTGCGAATTTATTCATTACTGCATTACCAGAAGCCAGTTCCATAACTGCAAACAACAAGAAGGAAACACAAAGGAGTACTGGTATCAATTGCAGAATTCTTCGAAGTATATATTTTGCCATTAGTTTTCTCCTTTTCGGAGTAAAATCTTTTAGGATCCTGAGTTTATTAAGGGAGAAGCTATATAAATCAGCGAGTTTTAATACGACTCTTTAATTCTCTATTTGAATATACTTGACAAAGGGGGCGCCTTTTGGCGCCCCTATTTAATTGCTCAGCTTTCAATAATGTATGCGTAAGAATAGTTGTCTCGACCGTTAGGAGCAAGCTGAACACCTGAGAGGCCTTTTGTAAATGCATAGCAGTTGGTGCCAATTGCCAATGGTAAGTAATAGCACTTTTCGTGGCAGATTTGCTGGACTTTGTGGTACAGTTCCTGTCTCGTTGCATCGTCAGGTTCAACAGAAGCCTTGTCCAAAAGGCTCATGATTTCTTCATCAGTAAGAACAGATTTGTTGACATTGCTGTTAGGATAGTAAGCACGACGACTATCATCGCCATAACTATTCCAGCCGATGGTTGCGATCATTGCCTGATGTTCTGCTACAGAGAATTTACTCATCGCAGTAAGTGCAGCAGCTTCGACAGTATCTACCTGAATATCAAGACCAATCTCTTTGCAGTTTGCTTGAATGATTTGTGCGATACCTGCATTGAGAGAATTACCACAAGTAATTGTCAGTTTTGCGTTACCATCAGGAAATGCCTTTGCAAGATACTCTTTCGCCAGCTCAAGATTTCTCTCATAGGGCTGGATACTGTTATCGTAACCATACATGCTTGTTCCCCAATGAACTGAAGCCGGTTCATTGCCTTCTCCTAAGAACATAACAATGTCTTCAATATCCACCGCGTATGCAATCGCAAGCCGAAGGTTTTCATCAGCAGTAATCCCTTTGGACGTATTAAAAGCTAAATAATAATCTCCATTTGAGAGGTCCTGGCGATAGTCAATATTATTATCTTCTTTTACAAAATCAAGATCTTCTGGAGCAATTTCCGAAATATCTATTTCACCATTTTGAAGCGCAATTAATGCAGTAGAAGCTTCCGGAATATTCACAAAATAAAGATGTTCGGTTTTGGGAGATTCTCCAAAGTAGTCTTTAAACTTTTCCGTATATACATGATCGCCGGGTTCAAATTCAGTCACATAATATGGACCTGTGCCAATACGCGGTCCGTCAACTGCATCTGCTTCACAGGCTTTACGGTTACAAATAGAACAGAATGTTTCAGAGACAAGTGAAAGAAAATCGACGTTGTGGCTTTCAAGAGTAAAACTAACCGTCAAGCTGTCAACTGCCTCTACATTTTTGATCATGTTAAGTTTAACGGCATTATTACCAAGGGACAAAATGTTTTCAAAGGTGAACACAACATCATCAGAGGTTAGTGTTTCACCATTGTGGAATTTTACACCATCGCGAAGCTTGAACTGGATGATGCTGTCTGAAGTCCATTCATAGCTTTCAGCAAGTCCAGGTACAATTTTCCAATTGTCGGCAATATCTTTCTCCAGCAAACGGCTATGGGTTGAAAGATATAGTTTGGCATGAGTAGCGTTGTCAGTCTGAAAAGGATCTGCAAAGTTAATTGCGCCTGAGTTAATGGTAATGGTATCTTTGTAAGTCGCATCTGCTGGAACCTCGGAAGAATTATCCGGGTTCAAAGAGACGGCCGGAAAGACCATAGCCATTGCGAGGACAAGAATTAATGCGAGTGCTTTTTTCATTGGTTTTCCTCCTTAAAAAATTTTATAATAAGCATGTGATAGCATGCTTTTATATAATGTGATAAGCACACTAGTGCGAAAAGCCCGGCATCAGCCTATACTATTCGATTGTAGCTTGAATATAAGTGTTTACTGCTATGTTTTATCCGCTGCTGAACTGGGTAAAAACAAGTTTTCTGGTTTCAGCAGATTGATGAAAAGGCCACCTTGAACACTTCTTGCAATAAAACCTCTTAACCAAGGTTTTGTTGTAAAGACTAAATCCGGGAAAGGCATACGTTCCGGAGTTTCAACCAACCAACGCCACATTGCATTTACGACTGTGTCAGTATACTCCTTATCATCAAATAAGGCCGTTGACCACATTTCCCAGTCTGTTTTTGTACACTCGCATCTGCTATCAAGTGGAATTCCATATGCATTAATCTGTGTTTTATACCATGAAAGTTCTTTTTTATATAATTTGTCAGAGAACAGATTCATGCTAAAAAGCCTATCCCATACCATGTTGTATTTTAGACTCCATGTACCCGGAGCATCAAATGTAAGCTTTGTGCATTCAGTATTGTCTGCGTAATGTTCCCATTGTTCTGCAAATTCGCTCGCTATTTTGCTATATTTCTCAGATTGCTCGAAATCATTATTTGCCGCCAGCAGAAGCGAGTATGCCTTCAGGGCACAAATCAGCTTAACTGACAAATTGCAGTTATGTGCCAAATGACCTGAAAAATCATCTGTACAGAGCTGATCTTCCGGATCCCATCCGGAAATCACTAAATAGTCCGCCCACTGCCGAATTAATCCCTGATGTTGTTTAAAATACGAAATATCATGTTTAGCCAAACAGACAGCTGCTGTGCAAATGATCATATTTCCACATTCTTCGACAGGCATCTGAGAATCTCTCGGATTTGGACGACGTGATCGTGCTCTGAAGGTGTATCCATACATCTGCCCATTTAGCAACGGATATTTACCAGCATCATGCGGGGCAAATTCGTATGACCAGTACCCTCTGTATATCATTTCATATATCGGTTCCATCATTCCTTCGACCAACTCAGGAGCATATATCAGGAATAAAGGCATTGAGGGATAGGTGACATCAACCGTGGCAGCGCATCCGTTTGAATAGTTCTCTTTGGAAACAAATAAAAATTTATCTTGATATTTTACTAATTTGTGCGCAGCAACGACTTGTCGGTATGCCAGAGAAATAATATCTGCATATTTAGGAGAAATCATTTCTGCAGAATTGAGCAGGTTGTCTTCAAAGCTTTTAACTTCGGAAAGAATTTCTTCACGCTCCGAAAGTGCTTGCATAACCATCTGCTCAAATGATGCGGAATACTTTTTCCAATACGGATCAAGGTTTTCTCCCATAAACTGGATCGATTTAATATCATCGAAAGCTATCGCAATTCCATCCGAAATACCATCTATAGCATTGTGGAATACTTTTCTTACCAGAATGGTCGGATATTCATCGGCAACACATATTCTGGCCAACGGATCATAATGGTCTGCACCCGCTGTCTCTCTGTCTGGTCCTTGACAAGGAATAATATTGATTGGTACCGAGCGGCTTGCATAACGCTCTGTCAGTTTTACCCAAAAAGAGCGAAGGCTCATGGCTTCCATAATATAGTCCGGTGCAATCACATGAAAACTGCCCCATTCAATTCGATGATCATCTCCACAGCGAACAAGCATATCTTCTTTGCCGGAAGTAAAATAAATTGAATATGCAGTCGTTCCAACCGAAACAGTTTGCCACAGCCTGTTTACACAAAATTCCCCTGAAAAACCGAATTGTACATGAATATCGTGTGAAAAACTGTCTTTCACACGTATTTCATAGTCAATATATGAAAGAGGTCTGGCAAGTATTTTAGGGTTATTCAGCAGTAACGGACTAGTAAAACGAAGCTTTAGTGTTACAAGTTCATTTTCAAAGAAATACTCAGTCGTCATTGGGCGAATAACGCAACTTTTTTGGGGCAAAACTCGGTAACGGGAGGCATATCGTTCATCAATTGCCATTACTTTTCCGAGAAATTCATAGATTATTCCGTCAATTGTCAAAAAACCAAACATAAACTGACGTACTCCATCCCAGTGACGGGTAGTATCATCAGTTAGGTTGTCAGCAAAACTCCATATGCTGAACAAAGGATCATGCGTGATTAGTGGTATAGCTGGAGGGCGAAAGTTTTCCATTTTACTCTCCTCTCAACTTATATATTCATTGTGTGAATAACTTGATGAAAATTTTAGTTGGAAGTCACAGGCATCATCGGATTGATATCATTTGGAATCGGACAATGATAACCATTTTCTCCGATACTAGCTTTATGTTCTATTTTTGCTTTTTCAAGAATGTCCGGTGAAGTAAAAAGTTTCACTGCAGCAGCACCTAGCACCTTTGAAACATAGAGCATCATCTCATGTGCAAGTGGCTGTTTCCCTTGGGCTGTCTGCTGCCAGGAATGATTTGGAGTTCCTAATACATGGGTTGCTGCCATGATTTGTACAGTGGGGCATATCCAACTAACATCGCCGACATCTGTAGAACCGTATGCAAGTTCAACTTGACCGTTATATGGTTCGAGACCTTCAAATATAGGTTTATCTGGATTCGCATTTGGATAGCCATTTAGGCCTTTTATCGACATCTCTTTCGCAAAAGCCATTTCTTCAGAATCAATTTTTGGCAGAGGAGTATGTTTCATGATATCGTAAACTGCTTTCTCAAGTGTGCAGTTCTGTAAATAGTTGGAGCATGCTTTTACCATTTTTGAAGTCGTTTCTGTCTGTGTCATTAATGCGGAACCTTCAGCAATACTGTTTACTCTGCCAAGTAAGTCTTGTACCTGCTCACTTCTAGGCGCACGAATAAGATAAAGAACACTTGCATGATCCTGAACAATGTTTGGACAACTTCCTCCAGTATCGATAATCGCATAATGAATTCGCGCTTCCGGAATAATATGTTCACGCAAATAGTTAACACCAATATTCATCAATTCAACAGCATCAAGAGCACTTCTTCCTAAAAATGGGTGCTTACTTGCATGCGCGGCCTTTCCTTTAAACGAGTATAGAATTTTAACATTTGCTAAAGATGTTTTTGCTCTTATTCCAGTTTTTTCGTCCGGATGCCAACAAAGCGCAGCATCGAGTTCATCAAAAATTCCGGCTCGTGCCATAAAAGTTTTTCCAGATCCGTCTTCTTCAGCGGGGCAGCCATAATACACAACCGTACCGCTGTGTTTAGAGCTGCAAAGATATTCTTTTGCTACGATTGCCGCGCCTAACGTAGCAGTTCCAAGTAAATTATGCCCGCAACCATGACCATATTTTTGTCCATCTTCGCATTTTTCTGTTACACCAGCAACCTGCCCCAGGTTTTCCAGTGCATCAAATTCTCCTAAGAAGCCAATGACAGGCTTCCCAGCACCGAATCTGGCAGAAAAAGCAGTAGGCATACCTGCAAGACCAGTATTGATAATAAAGCCTTCTTGTGTAAGCACATTGCGTAAACATTCTGAAGAACGATATTCATTGAAGGCCGGTTCTGCATGGTCCCATATATAGTCTGATGTTGCAATCAGATCAGCTCGTTTCTTATCTATTATGTTTAAATACTCCATAAAACACGTTCCTTTTGTTTACACAGTAAGCATAGTCTCATGAGAGTATTATATCATCTTCACACCGGTAATACATTGCCATTCATATCAAATCTATTGCAAAATCATTCATAGTACTGTATTCTTCCATTAACATGTGATATATTTATTTAAAATTTCGTATTCGCGTTTATTGGAGGAAAAAAGATGGATAGAAATGACAAATTGCTTCCCGTGTTTCACGCAATGCGTACATATTCTGATAAAGTGGTACTATGCTCTGTAAGTTCTTCAACCGAATTAAAAGTGACCCAAAATGAGCATTATCATAATTATTTTCAAATATACTATGTTACAAAAGGGTGTTTGATGCACAAAGTAGATAATCATTTTATCCGTTTGGTGCAGGGAGATTGCTTTATAATTCCGCCAAATGTTCCTCATAAGATTGAAATAGATATCGCAAAATCAAGTTTCTATTCGTTCTCATTTTACGAATCGTTTCTTTCGAATGAAGATCTCCAACAACCAATGATTCAGAAACTTTTTTCAGATCTTTCTTATAACAGCATAATGGGGCGACTGGTCTTAACAACGAAAGAAGCATTGCATATGGATGGACTTATGCGCATGGCTAAGGATGAATTTGACAATATTTATCCAGGCTTTGAATGTGTATTGGCTTCTCTTTTGACTTCAATACTTATAATGCTTTCAAGAGTATATGAGCGCGAGGAAAGCAGTGCAAAATATAAGGATGTAGTTTTATCTACAGTCGAATATATTCGAAATCATTGTACCGAAAAACTAACAGTTAAAACAGTTGCATCACGAATTTATCTTTCCGAACCCACTTTTTACCGTATATTTAAACAAGCCACCGGACAGTCTTTTAAAAACTATTTAACTACAGTCCGTATTCAATATGCATGTGATCTGATAAGAACTTCAAAAATGCCGATTTTACAGGTTGCCGAATGTGTTGGCTACAATAATTATTCTTCTTTTTATCGTGCCTTTATAAATAAAATACAGATGTCACCAACAGAATACGAGCAATCATTTCGATAAATCAAATTTATGCTAAAGGATTATATCTGAATGAAGGGTTTAAGAAAAAGATATTGATTTTTTTCGCAATACAAATGATTACAATTGCAATTTATTAGCTCAGCATTTGTGATACAATCACGGCGCTGAGCTTTTTTATTTATATCAAAATGATTAACAATCATAATCAAGAGGTCTCCGAATAACAATATAAAAAGGATAACAAATGTACAAACGCGCGTATATTAGGAGAAACATAGAATATGCTGCCATTCAGGGAATCTATTGGACAATCGCCTGTATCAGCATCGTTTTTTCCAGTGTTTTTTTACTTGAACGGGGTTATTCCAATTCACAAATTGGTATTTTAATGGCATCAGGTTATATTATAGGGATGCTTCTGCAGCCTATTATATCTTCATTTGCCGATCGTTCTGTTAAAGTGACACCTACGGCAATTATGGCAATAAACTGCGCTGTAATCGCTCTGATGCTTTTTGGAATGTGCTTCTTAAGCAAGAAAAGTTTTCTTTTGACAATTTGTTATGTATCATTCTTGTCATTTCAACTAGTTCTTCAACCAATCGTTAACGCTTACTGTTTTTATTTAGAGCATCAAGATACTCCAATTCACTACGGAATTGCAAGAGGCATCGGTTCTCTTAGTTGGGGACTATGCGCTGTAATATTAGGGTTTTTAGTAAATCGTATTGGTACTTATGTCTTACCGATAATAGGTCTCTTCAGTATTGGGTTGATGTTGCTTATCTTACTCATATGTCATTTTGAAGGTCCCTCACCACTGCAACAGAAAAAACTCAACAAAACTATTTCCCCACAATCGGAATTAACAATTACATCGTTCTCAGGAAAGTATCGTAACTTTCTATTTCTCCTGCTTGGAAATACTTTTCTTTTCCTTGGTCATTCACAAATTGATAATTTCCCGTTTCAGATTATCAGCAATGCAGGAGGAACCAGCACAGATCTTGGTATCTTCAGCGCTTACGCTGCATTTTTGGAACTACCAGCGTTATTTTTCTTTGACTATCTCAGGGAAAAAATCCGATGTGAATCGCTATTATGTATTGCTGCTTTTTTCTTTGTTGTAAAAGGATTATTAATGTGTCTCCTTAAATCGCTTACCGGTATATATATTGCTAACTTTTTTCAAGCTCTTTCATTTGCAGTTTTTGTCCCTGCTTCAGTTTTTTACGCTAAAAAGATTTCTCAGCCACAGGACATCTACAAAGCGCAGTCACTTATAACCGCCACGGCAACTGCCGGGAATATCCTATCGAGTGCTACCGGAGGGTTTTTAATTGACACTATTACTGTACACGGTTTGTTATTGGTGGGATGCGGTGCATCACTCATAGGCCTGATCTTTATCTTAATAAGTACTAATAGACATCAACACAGGAAAGAAATATCTTGAACTAAACAGCTTCCTGTCAGCAATGGACAACCCCGGATTATACAGGCAGCACAAAAGCACCTTTGGAGTATACCTGATGAAAAGCAGAGAACCATGAGATTCATCATCTCACGGTTCTCTGCAAATTTCTTTAACTGATATAATGGCTTATCTGCCGCTATGCGTAACATCAGCTGACAGGTGTTTCTGTCATTCATTAACAATCAGGTCTTCAAAGGCATTTTTCCTCGTCCAGACGGAAACTGCGTCAGCTTCCGTCTGAAATTCACCCCAGCCTGCTGCATCCACTGTGACAGGATCCGGGCAGTTGCCCATTGCATCATAAAATTCTTCCCCGGCAAAGTGCTTGCCC
>JAEEGL016024919.1_pt1 | contig 16935 bp, 14 predicted proteins | sample 9134231 | NCBI WGS metagenome assembly JAEEGL01 (sample SAMN16246548, study PRJNA631951) | gut metagenome | biome: gut microbiome; feature: rumen; material: fiber-attached | host: Bos | place: Iran: Karaj | collected 2018-10
TCTGACCATTGTATTCGATAAGGACAGTGTCCTCGTCGCAGCGTACAGACCACGGGTCGCCGTACTTAGTCCAGTCGTCGATGTCCTCTTTCTGATAGCCGTCCACGATAGACTGCTTGAAGAGGCCGTATTTATAGCGGATACCGTATCCGTCAAGGGGAAGAGCGAGTGTTGCGGCACTGTCGAGGAAGCAGGCAGCAAGTCTGCCGAGACCGCCGTTGCCGAGAGCAGCGTCCTCGATATCCTCGAGAGCTGAAAGGTCAAGACCAAGCTCTGCGAAAGCCTTTTCCACATCGTCATAGATGCCGAGTACAAGGAGATTATTGAATACAGCGCGTCCTACGAGAAATTCCATTGAGAGATATGCAGCACGGCGTTTTGCGAGGTGCTGCTGACGGCTTTCGTTCCAGCGTTCAGAGAACATTTCCATAACGGTCTTGCCGAGAGCGTCGTGGAGCTGCTGCGGAGAAGCTGAATTTATATCTTTGGGAAGCCTTCCGCTGAACTTTTCAATAAACACATTTCGATCCATTTTTAAAACCCCTTTCAATGTACAAAAATATATTATCATTTTATTATAACACAAATAAGGCAATATTGCAAATCTATGAGAAATTAATGGTAAAATTCCAGATAAATCATAAATAAGCCCCCGTGAAATGGCGGTGATTTGGGATAAATGATGAAGTCCCGACAAATTTCGCAAAAATGAGCCTGAATATACAAAATACTTGACATTGCGTAATATTGCCTGTAAAATAGAAATTGACGAATTTTGTCGATGAATATATTTTTTTATTTTAACATAAAAGCCATCGTCTTTTCCGACCTTGAAATACACTTATTTATATAAACCATCAAGGGGGAATCATTATGAAAAAGATAATTAGTATAATTGCCGCAGCCGCACTGACAGTAAGCTGTTTTTCGTGCAGCGATGATAAAAAGAAAAAGGAAAAGACAGAGGAAAAGCCTGTAAACATTGAGGACGGCGTAAACGAGCCCGCCCTTGACGAGCCTGTAAAGACCGAATACAAAGAGTTTTCGGAGGACAGCTTCAATACTGTTGAGGTAAAACTGAATATTACCGACAAAGAGCCGCCGCTGACAATGCATCAGCTGAATACTTCGCAGATAGATTTCGGAAGCGTCATACCGCCATGCAAAGATGAGAAGTACCGTGACAGGTACAGAACTGATAAATCCGATTATGAAGATGAGGAATACCAAAAATTTATCACAGAGCAATGGGAAAAGAGCTGTACAGAGCCGAAGAAAGGCGATATATATTGCAGCTGTATTGAAGGGAATACCTTTTATATCGAGGTCGAATATGACACGACCTGTCTCGGTCATCATGAGTCTGCCATATTCCGCGTTGACGGGCTTACAGGCAATAAGGAGGAGGTATTCCGTCATTCAGACCCCGAAAACAGCCTTATTATCTGGCAGCTTTACAGTATAAACGGCGTACTTTACGTGCTCACAAGGGAGAAAGGTCTTTACTATCTTGACGAGGAAAAGAAAGAGCTTGTAAACATTCTTGAGGCTGAGGAAAGCCAGAAATACAGCGCGTATGTTATGGGCAATTCCGCAGGCAGGCTGCTGGTAAGGGAGACCATAAACCATACAGAGGACGTTCCGAAAGATTACAAAACTGAAAGCGGACAGTATACTTATTCAGATGATGGCGAGAATTATTATATAATAACAGGCTGTTATGTCAAAGTAAAGGAATACGACTTCGGCAGCAAGACATGGAAAGAACTATATTCCGCATTTGCGGATTATGATCCGAGTGTATATGGTTCAATTTCAGGCAGCAAAGAATGTCCGTTTATCTACGGCGAGCTTTTCGCATGGAAGGAAAAGCCTGAAAACTCCCGTAAATACGACGTATGCACGGAGAGTTACAAGATCTCCACAGGACTTACGGGCTGTGATATACTTTATGCAAGCGATAAAAAGCTTGTTTTAAGACAGGGCAGCAAAGCGTCAAGCTCAGAAACTTCATTTGTCCATGTATACGACCTTGAAAGCTCCACACATTATATAATCGACTACAGCGGTCTCGGCGCAGACAACTGCAAGTATGCAAAGGACGGTATAGTTGTATATCCCTCAGTCGGTTCAGGCAAGGTATATTATATCATGCCAGAAATAGGACTTACCTTTGACCTTGCCTCATTTGACTCGACATATGATGAATATGCATTGGATATGTGGCTGTCCCTTTATGACAGCTATGATAACAGCCTTTGGTTCGATATCAACATCAAAAAGGGCGAGCGTGAAGTCACGGAAGAGCCGGGCGTTATATATAAAGAATATGATTACGATCAGGTAAAAGTATGGTTCACACAGGAGGAAAATAATGAATAAGCGGATAATTCTGGGTATAGCGGCAGTATTTGTACTATCGTCAGTGCTGACAGCCTGTGATGACAAGGAAAAGCCCGAGCCGAAGCCAAAGGATACCACAGTAAACGAAGACACAGGCGATACGCTCGTTACTGAGCATGTTTGCCGTGAGTACAGCGAAGATGATTTCAAAACTATCACAGTAACTCTTAATTATCCCGATAAAGAGCCTCCTGTAGAGGTCAGCAGCATTGACATAAGCGGACTTGATTTCGGCACAAAGCTGCCTGTATGCAATACCGAAGAGAATGCAAAGAACTATTATGAAGATATGTTCAGTTTAAGTCATATCGAATACAACTGGGAAAACCTTATAAATGAAGAAGCGGAAGGTATTGCAAGCAGCTGCTGTATGTATGACGGAAAGTGTTATATTGTTGTGGAATATAAGAGCTTTCTGACGAGCAACTTTGATTTTTCATTATTCTGCTATGATGAAAAAAGCGGTAAGAATGAAGAGGTATACAGCTGGTCGTCAAAGGATATAAACGAGGATTACACAGATCAGCCGATGATATTTGACGATAAGCTTTTCTACGTAATCAGAAACAGCAGCGACAATAGCAAGAAGGTATTTACCTATGACTTTGCCACAGGCGACGTAAAGACGGTATATGAGGAGAAAGAGTCTGATATTTACGTATATTTCGATCGTGACAGCAAGGATTATCCTTGTTTGCAGCTTATAAATAATGGCGGCGAGCAGATAGATTATCTGTACTATGACGAAACAGCCGAAAGCTTTGTCGGTGATGAGACAAACGACATTAGCGGAAAGATAATTTCAACCAGATATTTCGGCGGAGTTCAGTATTATATCGTGAAGTCCGACGGCAGGCGCAAGCTTGACATGATATGCCAATATTACCATGTATCGCTGTCCTACACAGGCGGAACGATAGTCTATGCCGATGATAAGAAATTCCTGATAAAAAACGAAGGCAGTATCCATATGTACGACCTTGAAAAAATGGAGCATTACATACTTGACGTAACAGGCATGGGAACCGAGTGTACATACTGCAGCGGAATGTTGTTCACAGGCAACTGGTACGAAAAATATAAAATGCCTGTATATTGCATTATTCCCGAGTTGGGCATAGCATATGCCATAACTGATGATGACTTATACTGCGGACTAAAGACCGCTGGCGATACTTTTACATTCAATTCATGCATTGAATATAAGAAAGAATTAAAAAATGAAACGAGCGGCGGCATATCATATAGTATGGACAAGATGTCCGAAGTATATACCGTCACAGCGAAATAGTATTATAGGGGCGTATAGCCCTGCATATAGCATTACTGACCAAATCAAAGATTTGGAGCACTGCTTAATTATCCGTCCGAATGATACGTAAAATAAAGGTGGCATCAGTATGAAAAAGATAATTAGTATAATCGCAGCAGCCGCACTGACATTAAGCTGTTTTTCGTGCAGTGATGATGAAAAGAAAAAGGAAGAGCCCAAGCCAACGGATACGGCAGTCAATGAAGATACGGGAGATACACTCGTTACCGAGCCTGTTTACCGTGAGTACAGCGAAGAAGATTTCAGGACGGTGGAGGTATCCCTTACAAATTACGATAAAGAGCCGCCCGTAGATATCAGTTTTGTGGATATAAGCGGACTTGATTTCGGCGAAAAAGTCCCCATATGCAATAAAGCGGAGAATGTTCAGGGCTATTACAGCAGCGGATACAGTATGCTGGAAGACGATGAGGAACACGATTGGTCCTCATATACGGATAATGCAGAAAAAGGCGTGGCGACTAATTGCTGTACATATGATGGCAAATTCTATATAGTCGTTGAGTATAAGCCGATTTTTCACGGAAGATATGATTTTTCTCTTTTCAGATATGATGAAAGCAGCGGTAAAACCGAGGAGTTATACAGCTGGTCATCAAGTGATATAAACGACAGTTATATTGAAACACCTGTTTTGGCAAACGGAAAAATGTTCTATGCGGTATGTGATCTCGAAGATTATAGTGAAACGGCGTATTCCTATGATCTTATTTCAGGCGATATAAAGAGCATTTACGAAAACAGCGGCTCTGACGAAGTTACAAGGATATGTTATGACGATACGGGATATCCTGCAATGATCGTGTACAGTACAGAAGACTATATTAAGGATACAATGCGTTATGATGCAGACACAGAAAGCTTTATCAGCGTTAAGGCTGATGATATGGGCGGCGATGTAGTCACAAGCAATGTTTTCAGCGGAGTACCCTTTTATCTTGTAAAGCCCGATGATACGGCCTATCTTGATATGGTAAGTGAGTATTACCGCGTGTCACTTTCATATCCCGGCGGAGTTATAATTTACGGTGACGATAAGATGTTTATTGTCAAGAATTATACGCTTATCCATATGTATGACCTGGAAAAAATGGAGCATTACATACTTGATGTGCATGATATGGGCGATATTGCAGCCTACAGCGGAGGATTTTTGTTCCTCGGCAGTATGTACAGAGATCACAGAATACCTTTTTACTGTATAAAACCTGAGTTCGGTATCGTATACGCTATAGCTGAGGGTATTGATTGCAACAGAATATCGGTAGTTGATGATAAAGTCGTATTCAATTCTCTGATAGACGAGATAAAAGATATAGAGTTTAAAAGCAGCTATATATCCTATGGCTCAAATAAAATAGAAAAGGCATACACCGTAACAGTAAAATGACCGTATGCAGGGGCGAGCTCCTCAATTACGTATAAATTCCAAATGCCCCACTGTAGGGACGACCATTGGTCGTCCGCAAGCGAGTAGAAAGATGAATTGTAGGGGCTGGCGTCCTCGACAGCCCGCAAAGAAAAGAACCATTTTAAAGGAACGCCTTCTCTTGCAAGGCGTTCCTTTTATTTGTACAGATAATACTTGTCATTACAGTTTATGTTTGCAGTCAAACGAACAAGCCCCGATGCAAAGCATCGGGGCTAAAACGTTTTATTTAAGGTATTCTTCGATAACATCAAGCTCGCCGTAGGTCCTCAGCAGGGCATAGCCTGTATTTTCCAGTACAGCATTGACGAAATCATCGCGCTCTATGCGGTCTGGACGGGAATGGGAGGTATCGTCAAGCTCGATAAGAGCAACGATAACGGTATCCTCGTCTGCAAGAGCGAAGTCTATATGCTTGGATTTTATTTTGTTGAAGCACTCCATCCAGTAAGGATTTTCGTCTTTGGGTTTAGGCTCGATAAGGTCGGCAAGTCTTACCTTAGTGAATATGCTGAGACCGTATTCGTCGGCAAGGGGCTTCAGCCTCTTGTAGAATTCGTATTCTCTGTCGGTGAGAATGGTCTTGGCATTATAAAGCTTGGTGATATCGGGCTTGTGGAGCTTTCTGTAGAGCCATATTGCCGCGGCAATAATAAGCAGCAAAACCAGCAGTGCAAGAAATTCATCAAATCTCATCGTTAGTTAAAATATAAAAATATATTTGTATATTCAACGGTTTTCCATTGAAAAAGTGGTTTTTTCGGATCACTTATGAAAGGGTTCATCTGTCGATGCCTGCGGTTATCTCATTGATCACCTTGCCGTTTTCATCTGTTTCTGCAATGACCTTGCGGAAGGGACCCGAATTGCCGCAGACATAGAGCTTGTTATCGGTTATTCCGACGCCTGAGATATAGTCGCAGCCGTCAATATCTGATGCTTTGAGGATAAGGTCGGTCTTTCCGTTTTCTGCGGAGAAAAGGTCAGTGCCGTCTGTGAAAATGAGCTTGTCCCCATAGAAGCAGAAATCCGTGCATCTTTCCTCGCTGACGCTTTCTTTTTCGCCGCCGCCAAGAGGCAAACAGCAAAGGCTGTTGAAGTCTATGAAATAGACCTTATCTCCCACAATATAGGGAGAGCTGCCTGTTTTAAGCTCTGTGGAGCTTTTTTCGCTGTCGAATGTGCAGATATATCCGTTTGTTCCCACATCGTACGAGCATATAAGTTTATTGTTATAAAAGCCTACGATACGGGCATTTCGGCGTTCTGTGGAATATACCTTGTCCGAGAGCTTTCCCGAATAGTCCATGCTTTTTATTTCAGTACCGCTGTCGCCTGAAACTGCGAAATAAATGCTGTCACCGGTGAAGAAGAAATTCTCTCTCTTGACCGTATTTTCGGACTTTGTTTCCTTATTGAGGGGAGTTGTTTTTCCGTTGTCGTATTCACAGATACCGTCAGCGGGTGAGCAGTAATACAGCTTTTTGCCGTCGGAATAAAGCACAACGCTTCCCTCAGGCAGTTTAAGCTCCTCAGCTTTTCCGTTTTTGTCGCCGCGGAAATACACCTCTTCGGGACCGTCGGAGGTATCCTTGAATGCCGAGTATACGCAGTCGCCGCTGTCCATAGTAAAAAGCATCTGCGGACGGTTTGCGGCACATTCTTCCGATGGAGCACCGATATCGGTCGATATTACGGGAACTGTAGTTTCTTCCGCGTCAGTATCACTTGTTTCGGGAGCTGTATCCTCTGCGGCTGTGACATTGTTTTTCTCATAGTCGGAGGTATTATGGTTTGAGCAGGCTGACAGCGCGGAAGCTATGACCAGCGTACCCATAAAAGCTGTAAAAAATCTGTATTTCATATATCAAATCTCTCAATTCTGTATATGGGACATCGCTTCATTACCCATAAAAATTTTTGTGTCAGCATAAGTGACCGTCAGTCACTTGATCAACACACCACATAATTATAACATTATGTACAACCAATGTCAAATATCATGCATGGATAAAATGGACTTATACGGTGAAATACTCCGAATGTACTAAAATAATAAAACAGGCAGATACAATTTTTGTACCTGCCTGTATGAAAATATATTGAATTACTAATTTTATACTGTGAATAGTATTTCTTTACCGTGTTTTGAATCCAGCCATCGGTCAGCTTTTAAATGGTATTTTTTGTTTTTGCTCTTGTCTGTTATATCTATATAGTTTATCTTCATATCTGCACTCTTTCCTTCGTAACCGTTTTTTATGTATACTTTTCTCAGATCGCCTAAATTGTCGGCATTTACTTTGAACAGGTTATACGTAAATTGTTCAAAATCATCTTTTTCGGGAGTGTCCAGCAATATATATCCTGTTTTGTTTTTAGTACCTTCAAGTTTTATATAAATATTAGCATTTGTTCCTGCATATTTTTCGTTTGAGACCTGAATATTTACAAAATACTCTACATTAATGTTCTTTCGCAGCAGAAAATCATGAGTGCGGCCTTTTGAATTGAAATATGCAGACTTTGATGACGAATAACGGGTATGTGTCGTCATATCTTCGATCGCCACATGGGTAATATGAAAATCAGGAGACTTTCCTGCTTTATCACTGTTAATAATGACACGGAGCAATTCACCTATATTACCGGTGATCTTAACTTTATATGTATTGAAAGAGGCTCTTTCAAAATCATTAATAGGAGAATCCAGCAGATAAGGTATTGTGCTTCCGTTTGTACCGACGAACTGAATGTATACATTTGCATTTGTTCCTGCGCCGTTTTCATTACCGATAGTAATGGTTACATTATATGTATGGTAATTGACAATTTTTAAGCTGAAGGTTCGTGATGGATTTTTTTCATTTATAATATATGAGCTGGCGTTTGTTGTTTTATACTCTGTATTAGTTGATGTATTTATGACTTTTATATATTCAAAGATCAATGACGGATCTTTTCCGGCGTTATCGCTTGATATTTCGATACTTTTCAGAGTACCGATACTGTTATTGCATTCTACGATATACTGGTATACTCTATTTTTCTCAAAATCATTTACATTTTTGTGATCGAGCAAATACTTGCCCGAACTGCCTCTGTTTCCGATAAATCGGATACGGATATTAGCATCTGTTCCTGCATTTTTTATATTTGCGACTTTTGCTTCAACTAAGTAATATTTACTATTGGCATTGAGAGGATAATCACTGAATATAGGGAAATAAGATTCTTCGGGATAACAGCAGGCGTTTATACCACTGTCTCTTACGTATTTGAACATTCCGCTTAATGTAGCGTATCTGTGAGTTGGACAGTTGTTTATGGATTGACACATTTTAGTTGTAAACTTACTGCCGTCAGAGTTGAATGGTGTAGTTTGATTTGCAGCACAGGCTGTTAGTACGAAATAATTCTTATCCCTAAAAACGCTGGAAATATTTGAAGCATAGCCGCTGTTTTTTGATTTGTTGAAAAACTGAGAATTTACGACAGCTGTTTCTTCTACGTCGGTAATGCATGATCCTGAATGACAACTGTCTATGATCAATACCTTTTTTCCTTTGATAGTATCAAGATAGCTTTTGAGTTTAGTGAATGTCATAGAATTTTTATATTTTAATATGGATAAACTGGTATCTGATCCGTGACAAGTAATATATATATATGTTATGTTATTGGAAGTTGTTTTTGATTTGATAGTATTGATCTTATTTAAAAACTCGGATTCAGTTGGATTGATCAGTTCATAGGTTGTGATCTTTCTGTCTTTGAAAATATATGAGACAAATGTTTTGTCGCAATTATTAAATGCGTTGTTTTCCCTTTTACCAGATGCATTAACGATTATCAGTCCATAATTTTCCATAATATATTCCTCCCTAATAAATAAAAAATGATGTAATGATTAGTTCCGTGCACTGAACTGTTTTCCATTTGTGTTATGATGTGATTATATCACGTTCAAGGGAGCTTGAAAAGATGTCATTTGTCATCTTAATAGTGACAAATGTCACTTGTTTGATATAACAAAGTTGAATAAAATTATATAAACCGTCCATATTCAGCAAAAAAGACGATGCTGTAATAAGCATCGTCTTTGATATTATTCTGTTGCAGTTTCTTCTTCCTCTTCGGGATTGAGGATAATATCCTCTTCGGGGATCTGGTCAGCCACTGATGAGAAGTCAAAGTCTGTGAATTTATCCACTCTTTTGAGCTTTGCTTTGAGGTCATTCTCGTTATCAATGATAAGGACATCGCCGTCCATTTGTACGCTGAATCCCTCATAATCGCTCCACATATAGAGCTGATCTTTTTTGTCGGGAGACCATTCATAGGTCATAGGCTCGCCTGTAACTGACATAACAGAGGTGTTGTCGTCAAGAAGTTCAAGGCGGAAGGCTACATTTATGGGGTATTCTCCCAGTTTATCGGTAAATACCTCTTCGCCCATCTTTATCTCGAATGACTCCCACTTGCCCATGAAGTCCTTGTAATCGGAATTACTCAGACCTGCTTCCGTAGGAGTTTCATTATTGGTGAATTCGCTTACAGGCATAAGGAATATCTCTGTACCGTCGTCATCGGCATATCTCATTATCATCTGTCCCTGTTCAACGCGGCAGAAATAGCCGTCGTCGGGACTTTTCAGCCAGAGCTCGTCGTCTTCGGTAACTTCCCAATTGTATTTATATGTTCTTGCTTTTCCGCGGGGATTGAGGGAAATTATCATATCCGCCGTAAGGTCGTCGTATACAGTTAGCTGAGCTACGGCACTAAGCGGATATCCTGCGTATTCTGTCTCGTAAGTCTCGCCGAATACAGTTGCCTTGTATGATTCCCATTTGCCGATGAACGGCTTTCCCGAATTATCCTTGATCGTAGTAGCTTCGGGTGCGGTGCTGCTTTCTGTAGTACCATTGTTGGAAGTGTTTTTCTTCTTTTTGCTGCTGCAGCCGGATATACAGCCTGAAAACATAGCGGCTGCAAGACAAAAACAAATGATTTTTTTCATATCTGCTCCTTATTACTGATTAATGCCGAAGTTCTGTATAGCACTTGCGGCAGCGTTGAGTGCGTCTGTGTCGATTGGTGTGAATTCGTCAACTTTTTTCAAGTATATAGCAGTTCCGTTTTCTTCGATAGCAAGCATACCGTCACGGTAATGCAGGTTCATGGTCTGAGTTGCTTCTTTTCCGTCAATGTCTGCGACTCTGAGTTCGATAATGTTAGGCTCTTTTTCACGCCATGTTATATCGGTATTAGATCCGTACTGTATTACATCGTTGTTTATAGCTGATACCCAGTTTGCCTTGCCGCCGTCCTTTATCTCATATCTGAACAGTGCAGAGAGAGGCATACCCAGCATATCCGTTGTTTTCTCGCCGTCAATATACATATAATCGGCTTCCCATTTTCCGCAGTACTTAGGATCGTACTTTTCTCCGCAGCTTACTGCGCATATGAGCAGCATCAATGCTGACAGAGCAAAGAATATGATCTTTTTCATTGCTGAGCCTCCTTTATTTCTTTTCGTCTACAGTGAATACGGGGACTTTTGCGATATGGAGCTCGTTTTTGCCGTTTGGAGTATCCAGAGTTGTCACCATATCACAGCCTATAAAATCGTATAATTCAAACTTTTCACCTTCATCGTCATAGACGAGCTTCATTCCGCCGTCGGGGGTCACCGACCAGCTTATCTGCTGTGCATTTCCGTCAGGCTCGTAATAAGTGCCGCTGCCGTCCTCGAGGAATTCATAGCGTCTGTAAACAGGCTTTACTTCTTCATCGTTGAGGAGCTCTATGGTAGTTTCCCATTTTCCTGTTATTTCCTTTGCAATATCAACAGCAGACCTGTTGTTTACGGATAAAGCGGATACTGTTACTCCGTCGTTTGGTACTGTATGGCTTCCGCATGAAGCAAAACAGCACAGTATAAGGGCTGCGGCAGAAAGACCGCAGAATGATCTTTTCATATTATTTCTCCCTTCGGTATAATGGTATTATACCGCACAATGATAAAAATGTAAAGTCTTTTTGCAAAAGTTCTGGTTAGTTGAGAGTTGATAAAAAAGCTTCTATATAAGCATCATACTTACATAGAAGCCTTTTGATCATCTTGTTTTTGTCTTGTACAGCATCCAGATAAGCTCCAGAACGCCGATACCGATGAAGCACAGCATAGTTTTCATGCTTGGCTTCTTGACCTTGAACCGCGTGATGAAGGCAAGTGCGATAATAAAGAGCGCACCGCCGTATACCTCGGGGAACCAGTCTCTGCCGATATCCCTGTGGAAGCTGTAAAGAAGCGGCAGTATAAGTGCTACGCTTGTAACAGGCAGTCCCTCATACACCTTGCGGTTTTCAGTGGTTTTTTTCTGTCTTTCTTCCTCGGCAACGTTGAAGTAAGCAAGTCTGATGACTGCACAAAGGGGGAACATCACGAGAATGGGCAGATCGCACCAGTCTCTCATGCCTACAGAATAGCCGATAACAGCGGGAAGAACTCCGAAGCAGATAGCATCACACAGTGAATCTATCTGTATACCGAACTTTTTCTCGCTTTCGGTACGGTCTTTTTTTGTACGGGCGACCTTACCGTCAAACATATCACAAAGTCCCGATACCATAAGACAGATTATGGCGTATTCGGGGTGAGGTCTCATACCGCTGTAGCCTGCTGCAAAGAACATACCTACTACAGACGAGATGAGGCTCATATATGTAAGAATAACCGTATAGTTATAATATCCAATCATTATCCAAACCTCAGAAATGAAAATTGCAATTAAAATCTAAAAATCATTATATCATAAAAACTGCAAAGTTTCAAGTATATTTTCTTATTTTCTCATGCAGGTATTTTATGGAGTTTTTTTCTTTCTGCCTCTTTTAGCAGGAGCTTTTGTTTCAGCCTTCTTTTCTGTCTGTTTCTTTGAGGCTGTTTTACGCGGTGCAGGCTTCTTTTTCGCGCCCTTTTCGCGGTTTATCTTCATCTGCTCCTGACGGGCAGACTTATCCTCAAGGCGCCTGTAAGCTTCTTCATAGAGGTATTCCTGAGAGTTGAGGGGTGTATCGGGATTTCTGCGCTCGTGTATATAAGTACCGTCGCTGAGCATGATGCGAGCCTTTACGTTGTCATTCATAAATATGCGGAACATCTCGCGGATACGCTTTCTGAGGCGTTCATCTTCAACAGGTGCGGCTACCTCAACACGGCGGACAGTGTTCCTGCTCATATAGTCGGCTGAACCGATGTATATTTTCTGCTGAGGAGAATCTGTACCGAATATGAAAATACGGCTGTGTTCGAGGAATCTTCCAACAATGCTGCGGACTGTGATATTCTCGGTATAGCCCTGCACACCTGCGATAAGGCAGCAGAGTCCGCGGATAACAAGCTCTATCTTTACGCCTGCCTGTGAAGCTTCAACAAGCTTGTTTATTATGACAAAGTCGTTGAGAGAGTTGACCTTTGCAGCTATATAGCCGTTTCCGCCGCTTTTCGCAATCGCTATCTGTTCGTCTATCATTTCTATTATCTGAGGTCTGAGAGCAAGAGGCGATACAAGGAGCTTATTGGTCTTTTCCACGAAAGTACCGTTGATAAGTCCTGCAAATACGGCTTCTGCGTCCGCTGCGATGTCTCTGTCGGCTGTGAGCAGCATCAGGTCGGTATACAGTGCGGCAGTCTTTTCGTTGTAGTTGCCTGTGCCTATCTGTGTAACATAGTCGAAATTGCCGCCCTGAGCCTTTCTTGTAATGAGCAGCAGCTTTGAATGTGCCTTGAATTCCTTAGGACCGTATATAACGTTTACGCCTGCTTCCTGAAGCTGCTTTGACCATTCGATATTGTTTTCCTCGTCAAAACGGGCGCGGAGCTCTATCATTACAAGGACTTCCTTGCCGTTTTCGGCAGCTGTGCAGAGTGCGTCTATGACCTTGCTGCTTCGTGCAAGGCGGTAAAGAGTTATCTTTATGGAAGTTACCTTCGGGTCGTTTGCACTTTCCTGCAAAAGGCGTATAAAGGACAGATTCATGGACTCAAAGGGATAGCTGAGAAGTATGTCCTTTGCCTTTACCTGCGCAAATACAGGTCTTGTATCGGAAAGAGCCGCAGGCTTGCGGGGAGTGCGCTGAGTATAGTGCAGTCTCGGGTCGTCGTCGTATTCCTGCAATGTGAACAGGTAGGAAAGATCGAGAGGTATGCGCGATGTGAACACACGGGCATTTTTCAGCTTCAGCTTCTTGCAGAGATAATCCAGTGCATCGCGGCTGAAAACTCCCGAAAGCTCAAGGCGCATAGGAGCAAGCTTTTTGCGCTTGTCTACCAGTTCTTCCATACGTCTGCGGAATTCGGGACCTCTTCCCGAGGCTGTGATAGCTGCGCTTCGGGTAACTCTTATGAGTGCGCGGTCGATGACCTTGTAATTCTTGAACATGAGGTGAGCGAATTTGAGTATCACTTCCTCAGCCAGTATAAAGCGCTTGCCGTCTCTTCCGAGATTTATTATACGCTCCGAGCGGTTGATAGTTGCAGGTATCAGACCGATGGATATGCCCTTTTTCGTGCCGAGCTGCACTACGGCGTATATCTCTTTGTTCTGCAAAAACGGGAACGGGAGAGCGTCATTGATGACAATGCCCGATATAAAGGGCTTCAGCTCGCGCTTGAAGTACAATTCGAGGAAAGACAGCTCTTCCTTTGTCATCTTGTCAAAGGAAACGTGCTCGTAGCCGTACTCTGCAAGCTCACTCATTGTCGTGAGCAGAGCTCCCTCAACTGAGGGCTGCAATCTGCGTACAGCCGTGAATACAGCGTCAAGCTGCTGAGCAGGAGTCATTCCCGTGAATTTATCGGGATTTGCTTTTTTGTCTTTTGCTTTTTCTGTTAAAGAGCCTACCCTTACCATGAAGAATTCGTCAAGGTTGCTCTGATATATCGCTGAAAAAGATATCCTTTCAAGCAGAGGCGTGTCGGGATCGACAGCTTCTTCAAGGACTCTTTTATTGAATTTGAGCCATGAAAGCTCCCTGTTTTCAAGATAATCCATATTTATCTCCAATCTTTGTCTGAGGTTTGCGCGCCCTATAAGCTAAAGGCTAAGGGCTAACGGCTTAATACTTGAACTGTCCGTTGCCTATGAATTCGCAGATGAGCGAATCGGGAGTTATGTCCTTTTTGTCGACAGGCGTGAGAGCTTCGAGGATCTCTGCACATTCTCTTACCTCGGGAACGTCCATAAGCTCCTCAAGCTGACCGAGAAGGTCGTTGCGGTAAACAGAAAGCTCATAAGCCATGAAGGTATCCACATCATAGTCGGAGCGATATTTATACGGCATTATGTACTTGTTCTCGCCTGCCTCCACGTTGTGGAACATATTCATTGTTTCACGGAGAGAGCGCTTGCGGAAGTTCCTGTCGCGTATCATACGGCGCATAAGACGTACTCTTGACGGGTGTAGAAGGATATTCTCGCCTGAGATACGTGTGCGGACACTGACATATATCTTGCTTATCATGCTGTCGGGCACTGTGATGACTGACGGATTGAGAGCGTGTATGCCCTCGAAGATAACTATTTCCCCTTCGTTTCTCTTGAACATCTTTCCCGAGCCGCAGCGTGTTGAGGTCTTGAAATTGTACTTTGGCAGCTCTATCTCCTTGCAGGCGCTTATTGCCTCTATCTGCTGATTGAGGAGCTGACTGTCAACGCGCAGAGGTGATTCCAGATCCATTTTTCCCTCGGCAGCAAGGGATTTTTCAGCCTCTGTAAGCGGACAGAACCAGTTGTCCATAGAAAGGGTATGGGTCTCGTGTCCCATGTCGTCAAGGAGCTTTTCTATCATCATTGCCGTAGTTGTCTTGCCTGAGCCCGATGGTCCCGAAAGGAGTATTACAGGCTTTTCGTTATGGTTCTCGGCAATATCGTCTGCTATTTTCTTCAATTTATAGAGGTAATCCTCGTTTACTGCCCTTACGTATTCCTTAGGGTCTTTTTCTATTCCCTGATTTATTCTTGCAACTTCAATATTCATGAAGGATCTCCTTTATTATTTTTTCATCGGCAGCAATGTGCCCGAAACCTTTTGTCAGATACCCTTGAAGGTCAGGATTATTGTCCGTACTGTAAATTGAAATAGGGAAGAAGAATTATAGCCGTTAGCCATTAGGCATTAGCCGTTAGCCGAAGGAGTTCGCTAACGCTCACATTATTTAAATTATTCGCCGAATGCGACACATTTGCTGATAGCTAATGGCTTAGATAATACTTCCCTGATTCGATTATTTAGTGATACTAAATCAGTACATTTATAATATTATATCACATTTTTTGCATTATTTCAACCCTGCAATTTGGTATTTTTAACGTTATATTCAACAGACAGTTTATTCCCGCAAGTAAAACATAACTTTTGCAGGCTCCCCCCCTTGACAAACAGTAAAAACTGTGATAATATTAATTTACAATATTCCGTAAAACGTAGATGAGGAAGGCTTTTCCGCGACCGATTCAGAGAGCAGCCGTTTGGTGCGAGGCTGCACGGGCAGGATATCACAGCACACCGCCTCTGAGTGCGCCCAATAAGCGTCGGGAGCTCCCGTTACAGAGCACTTGAGATACGGAGAAGGCTCCGTGTGAATCAGGGTGGAACCACGGTTATTATCGTCCCTTGTGCCTAATTATAGGCGTAAGGGGCTTTTTTGTTATCTTGACGGGGTCGGAGGTGAGAATGTGAGCAATATCAAGTACAACGAGCACGAGGAAGCATACGAGCTGCCGTATAAGATATGGGGCGAGATGATGACTGTCCGCTTTTATACCGACGGCGAGGAGACTATAATCAGCAGCCTCAAGGATATCGCAAAAAAGCTGGCTCAGCTTGACAGCGGCAAGGGTACCGTAGCAGGTATGCTTATCGACGAAGGCTACTATGAGGGCGGTGCTGCGGATGCGCTTGCGAAAATACTGAAAATCGACAACGTCTATGTGGATATCGACGACGAGGATATCGTCGTTTGCTTCGATACGGGTACTGACGACGGATTTATGAAAGACTTCGTCCATGTGGAGCTCTTCGGCGAGCTGTTCGAGATAACAGGCTGGGTCACATGAAATGGACAGACCTCAGCGGAAGGATATACGCCTCGATAATTACGATTATTCCCGCAGCGGCGCGTATTTCGTGACGATATGCACGCGCCACAGGCAGTATTTATTTTGGAATGATTATGATATTCGTAATGTAGGGGCCGCCTTTGGCGGTCCGCGCGGTAAAATAACATTAACGGAATACGGGAAGATTGTTAGAGAAGAATTGAAGAAAATCCCTTCGATATATCCCGATATTGTTTTTGTTCCAAAATTCGTAATCATGCCAAACCATATACATCTGATAATTGTATTGAATACGTTTTCGGAAAACGGACCGCCAAAGGCGGCCCCTACAATCGGAAGCATCATCAATAAATTTAAAAGGGCGGTATCTAAAAAATCAGGTTTTAAGGTTTGGCAAAAAAATTTTTACGACCGTGTATTGCGGAATGAATGGGAATACCGCAATGCGTGGCAATACATCGAAAATAATCCCGAAAATTGGGAAAACGATGAATTATTCTGCAAGGAATAACACATCATTGTACAAACGAAAAATTATGCATCAAGCATTATGAATTATGAATCAATAAAAAGGAGAGATCATCATGATCAAATTATCATTACCTGACGGCAGCGTTCGCGAGATCGAGTCTGCACAGTCA
>JAEEGL010093253.1_pt1 | contig 16934 bp, 15 predicted proteins | sample 9134231 | NCBI WGS metagenome assembly JAEEGL01 (sample SAMN16246548, study PRJNA631951) | gut metagenome | biome: gut microbiome; feature: rumen; material: fiber-attached | host: Bos | place: Iran: Karaj | collected 2018-10
GTCCAATGGTCGGAAATCAACAACGCCGCCGTCATCATCGAGACGAGTTTGGACGGCTATCCATTGGATTTTTCCAACGGTTCGCACTTCTTCCACAACATCACGAGTATGAACGTCGGCTACTTCGCCGTCCGCAAGGAAAACCGCAATAGTTTCCTCCGCCGCGAAATCTTGGAGGCGCAAGAGTTGATACAAAGCACCCAATACTTCCGCCACGTCCGCTTCGCCGCGCCGCTCAAAGTGATAATGAACGGCAGCAAGAACGAGGCAGGGATAACAACTATTAATTAAAATACTATGAAAATTCTTTTTGTATGCTTAGGAAACATCTGCCGAAGCCCGTTGGCGGAAGGCGTGATGAAAAAAATGTGCGCCGAGCGTGGTCTCGATTGGGAGATTGATTCGGCGGGACTGATTGACTATCATCAAGGCGAACTGCCCGACGAACGCATGAGACGGGCGGCAAAAGACAGGGGCTATACCCTCACCCACCGTTCAAGACCGGTAAAGGAAAGCGATTTTTCGTATTTTGACCTCATCATCGGCATGGACGACTACAATATACGCTCACTGCGTCAAGACGCGCCAAAAAGTTGTTTGCAAAAAATAAGGATTATCTCCGAATTCTTTGTAAACGTGAAGGGTTACAGCACTGTACCCGATCCATATAATAGAAATATGGAGGCGTTTTACAATACTGTAACCCTTCTCGAAGATGCCTGCGAGGGCATTATCAAGGAATTTAGTAACTGATGCGCTTGAGACATTCGTCGATTAAGCCGTCGATTTCGCGCTTTTCGGTTTCGTCCTTTGGAGTAACACGGCGGAGGTTTTTGAGCGACTGCCCGTAGTTGTGGAGATTAAAATCGCAGATGGCGAGTTTCTTGACAGCCTCATTGTTGTCGGGGTCGTCATCTACGATGCGCTCCAAAACTGCCTTGGCGACGGTATAATTTTTCTCGTTGATAAAACGCTCGGCATCCAACATGAGTTTTTCCACCTTGTCGGTATTCGCCACCTTGTCGGTGCTGGGTTTTGCAATGTTGATACCGCGTGTTACAACGCCCGCCTCAAACTCATCTTGCAATGCATCGGTTTTGGTAGCGTTGTCCGACTTCTGCGGCACGTCGGCCTTGGGAGTGTCGGTCTTGCCCTGCGTTTTAGTATTGGTGGCTGTCTGGTCTGTTTTTTCCGGTTGCTGGGGATTGGCAGTTTGATTCGTTGTAGAGGCTGGGGGCTCCGGCTGAGCGGCAACATCAGTCTGGGCGTTGGATTGAGTCTCGGTTTGCGGCACTTCGGTCTGCCTATGACGGCTGCCGCCTTGGGACGCATCCTGCTGCACCAAATCGTCTGCCACGGTGTTGCCGTCGGTATGGACGTTGCCTACATACCGCGACGCAAACCAGATGCAAACACCTGCTATCGCTGCGGCAGCGGCATATTTAAAAAACATTTTCACAATGCGCCCTTTATTGGCGTTTTCCATCTCTATTGTGTTGCTTTCCTTTACGGCATTATCTTGCTTGGGAGCGGCGTCCTGCTTGGGAGCATTGTCCTGCATTGCGGCGTCGCGTTCCATGTCGGCTACACGGGCGTCGATGCGATCGGTGAGTTCGGCGGTTGCTTCTTCCAAAAAATCCACGTCCACATCCTTCAACGCTTCGTAAACTTCGCGGCAATCGGAGCATGTTTCGATATGCTGCCTAACAGCCGCCGATTCTTCGTCTGTAAGCCTGCCCTTGGCGTAATTATCGAACTGCACGAACGTCAGACACTGTCCGTTGTTTGGGGTTGTTATTTCTTTATTCGTTATCATGATAATTTTTCTTTAGTATTCAAAAATTAAGAGTTAACACCACCAAGAGAATAGCAGAAAAACCTTGCTGTGCAAGTGCCTTTTTCAAATTGCGCCGTCCGTTTTGGAGGAACGACTTTATTTGTTTGAAGTCGTAGCCCGTAACGCTTGTGATGTCGGAGTAGGAACTGCCTTTCAGATAAAACAACTTGATGCACTGGCGCTGCTCTTCCGGAAGGTTTTCGACGGCTCTTTCAAGGCTCGCATAACGCTTTTCTTCTTCCTCTTTACTACTAAGAGTAAAAATGTCCTCAAATTCCACATGATCTTCGACATTTTTTTGAAAAAAATCGCAATATTCTATTATTCCCTTCTCATTTCGGAGCATCATGTAGCAGTGGTTGCGGGTAACGGAAATCAGCCAGTTGTTAAAATTATCTATGGAATACCGTCTAAGATGGCGGATGACATTTTCGAAAACCTGCATTACTGCTTCCTTGGCTATTTCCTTGTTTTTGAGGTATTTGCAACATAAGACGAGTACAGTTTTGATATGTCTTTTGTATAGTTCGCCTACATATCTGCCCTCGCCGCTCTCTCTATAAAGATCGACAAGTTGCGCGTCTGAATATGCCTTAAGGTCGGTGGTCATGATGATTTGTTATTGCAATGGTTTTTTGTCGTTTTTTATATCGGCATCCATTCGTCGTTTCCGCTGTTTGGTCCGGGCCTTTTTACCGATACGATGTTGGAGATTCTTCCGAGTTGCGATGTCAACTGCTCGAATACCGTGGTATTCTTCACCATCATTTTGATGATTCCGGTGAAGATGCCGTCCCGCGCCCCTATTTCAAGCGACTGTATGTTTACCCGCCAACTGTCGATAAGCACCGAAACGTCCCTTACGATGCCTTGGCGGTCGGTGCCCTGTATCATCACTACGGCGAGCATCGGCGCGAGGTCGTCGCCCCACTCCACGCTTGTGGTCTTTTTGCCGTCCATGGCAATGTGTCCATGTGCATACACACACTCACGGCGGTGGATGTACAGGATGTTGTCGCTGTCCATGAACACCACCGCATCGTCTCCGCATATAGGATGACAACAAGATGGTGCTACAAAATGCATACCTTTTCTTATTTTTAGCGGCTGTTTGCTCGTAAAAATATCGAGGTCTATTACATTCTTTTCTGGCAGCGGCGTATTGCCGTCGTCGGGGAGACGCTGCTCGCTCTTGCTTATCCTTATCGCTTTGCGAATGTTCACCGCCGTGTTATATACCTCGTCCATTTCGAGGTCGTGGTTGGCGATGCGCTTGTAAAATTCGTCGCCGTGCAACACGTGGTAATACTTGATCAACTCCTTCATGATAATGATGTCGGCAATGAACTTGCGCGCACTCATGTATTCATGGAACAGTTTTTTGCCGTCTTCCACGGGGTTTGCGTTGCTGGTGCTCCTATTGAAATATGCGGAAATTTTTGAAATAGCGCGGTCGGTCTTTACGAAATGTAGCCATGCCTGCTGCGGGCGCGCACTTGCCGAGGTGAATATCGTTACCTGGTCGGCGGTCTTAAGTTTGTAGTCGAGCGTTACGAACTTCGAGCCTACTAACGCGCCAATGCAGTGGTTGCCGACGTCGGTATGTACGTTGTATGCAAAGTCAATTATCGTGGAATCGATGGGAAGCGAATAGATGTCGCCTTTGGGCGTGAATACGCGGATGGTTTTTTCTTCGGAAGTGGCGAGCGTGTGGTATCTCGTGATTAGTTCTTCTGCGGTGAGGTCGCCGTCGAGCAATACGTTCACTGTCTCTTTCAGCACCGGCAGACCCACCCTCACCGGATTGTGTATCGAATATCCTTTGTGCGACACCATGTGGTCGTCCTCGGTGAGTATCTGCACCTCTATCCAGTGCCCTTTGTGGTTTATCTGGAATACGATGGCCTTAAAGCCGTTTTTCTTGGGTTTCATCACGAAATCGCGCATGAAACCGTCCCGCTCCGGGAAGTTGTATATTATTTGCGAATACAGCCTGTAATACTCGCCCACTATCTGCTCATTGTTTTTCCGGTCTGTCTCCTGGAACACCACCCTCACCGATTCGTAATTGATGTCGTCGATGGAGATATTGGCAGACATGGCTTTATATACGTAGTAATACGATTTTGATTCGGTAACTATTTTGCATGTCAGCTGGATCCTCACGAGGATGCGCATCAGTTCTTGCTTGAAGTCGTTCACCACCTCGTCCCTCGTCAGCCGAGCATTATTCACGGTTTTCACCACCTCCGCATAACGCTGTGGCTGCGAGTATTTGAAGGAACTGTCCTCCAGTTCAACCTTGATGTCGTACAGGCCGAGTTGGTATGCCACCGGCACATATACAAAAAGGTTTTCGCCGGTCTTGATGCGTATCGTGGATGCCGGCATGCCTTCCATGGTGCGCATGTTGTGGATTCGGTCGGCAAGTTTGATGAATATCATGCGCGGGTTGTGCGGTATGGTGAGCAACATCTTCTTGAATGTCTCCGCCTGCGAGTTGCTCTTGGCGTTATAGACGTTGGTGATTTTTGTAACGCCTTCCACGATGTCTGCCACGTCCCTGCCAAAACGCTCCTTGATGCTCTCCACGGAATATTTGGTGTCTTCCGCCACGTCGTGCAGCAACGCCGCCACCACCGACAGCACTCCAAGCCCAATCTCGTTGGCAACGATGAGGGCCACCGAAACAGGATGTATGATGAAAGGTTCGCCGGTGGTCTTCCGCCTCTGCGTCTTGTGCGCCTCGAAGGCAAAATCGTATGCCCTGTGTACCTGCTCTTCTATTTCGGAGGGCTTGAAGCTTTCGTTTAGTTGGCTGTAAAACCAGTTGTAAAGCTCCGCCTTGTACTGCTCGTTGATTTCTATTGTTTCCATGGCGTAGATTGTTTGTCTGATTAATAATTAAAAAATGCTGCTCTGCGGATGAAACCCGTACAAGGGAACTCGCTCCGAATTGCGGGCAAGTTAGGAATTTTTATTGTACTTTATACAAACAAAATATTAACTTTATGTTAAAAGTTAAATCCATGCCCAAAAGTGCCCTGTAACATCCTCAGAGGCGGTTTCTAATTATTTTTATCTGACATGCGAGATGTTGCTGACACAGCGGAAACCTATCAATCCGCCATAATGCGGGGGTTCGTAATCGCGGAAGGTGGCGGGGGTGTAATCGTCGTCGTCAGACCTGGAGCCGCGTATCGTCTTGTATTCCAATGTCTCGTACTGGTCTTGGTCGGTGTGGTCGGCGCATCCTAATGAGTGTTCGCTGTACCAATCCTCCACCCATTCGCTGCCGTTGTCTATCATGCCATAGATGCCATATTTGTTGGGCGTGCCTTCGCATACATTGTGGTAATAATTGCCGTTGCCCTCCCGCGCATCGCCAAAGGCGTATTCCCACTGCGCCTCCGTGGGTAACGACTTGCCCATCCACCTTGCGTAGTCGCGCGCGCCATACCAAGTAACGCCCAGCACGGGGAAATTTTCGTAGCCATCCTCCACCTGATACCATCCAGTCTTCTTGTCGTAAACGATATGGCAGTTGGACGCCTCAATCTCAATCCGTTTTTTGTTGTCCTTGCTATACAGACCCTTGATATTGAGGAATCTCGCATAATCGACGTTGGACACTTCCGACTTGTCGATATAATAAGGGTTCTGATTGCTCGGCGTCATCAGCACCATGCCGGCATACGCGCCCTTCTTGCCCTTACGCATACAGATGCCCATCATCTCGCGGCACTTGGTGTCCTTACGATTGTGCTTCGACACTATCTCGTAATGCCTGTACGCCTCGAGGAACTTGCGGTCCTGATAACACACGTCGCCGCTGTCCTTGTGCTTCATGCAAAATATGGAGAGATCCCACATATAGTTGACGCTGTCAAGCGGCACAGTGGCATCTCCCACTTTGTAAGTCGCGAACTCAAACTCGTCAGCGGCCTTCTGGTATTCACCAGCGTCAAAACATTCCTTGCCCTTATCATAATAAACCTTGGCAGACCAAAGCGGACGCGCAAGGGTGATCACGGACAGACTTAAAAAGATAAAAAGCAAATACAGTTTTTTAATTTTCATGGCAGAACAGTTTTCATGTTTTAGTAGCACAAAGTTATACATATTTTACATAACTACAAAAAAAAATTTACAATTTTTTTACATTAAATATGATTTTTTTTGCGACATTTCTCAATGTAAAGTTTAATTAACACAAAAAACGCCCTACAATTATCCTAAACAATGTTTGGTTATATAAGAATTTTTTGTTAACTTTGCGGCGTTATTAAACATGATAACCAGACCATGAGAATAGACATCATAACAGTATTGCCAGAACTTTTGGAGAGTCCGCTCAACTATTCGATAGTGAAACGCGCCCGCGACAAGGGCCTCGTGGACATCAACATCCTGAATCTCCGCGACTTCACCACCGACAAGCGGCGCACCGTAGATGACTACCAGTACGGCGGCGACGCAGGCATGGTGATGATGATAGAGCCTATCGACAAGGCCATCTCATACCTCAAATCGCAGCGCGACTACGACGAGGTAATCTACACCTCGCCCGACGGCGAACTCCTCAACCAAAAGACCGCCAACACACTCTCCACATACCAAAACCTGATAATCCTCTGCGGACATTACAAGGGAATAGACCACCGCGTCCGCGAACACCTGATTACCAAGGAAATATCCATCGGCAACTACGTACTTACCGGCGGCGAACTCGCGGCTGCCGTTATCACCGACTGCGTGGTGAGGCTGATACCCGGCGCAATGTCCGACAACGAATCGGCTCTCTCCGACTCCTTCCAGGACAACCTCCTCGCACCGCCAATCTACACCCGCCCCGCCGACTACAAGGGCTGGAAAGTCCCCGAAATCCTCCTCTCCGGCAACGAGGCGGCGATAGACAAATGGCAGATGGAACAATCGATGGAGCGCACACGGCTATTAAGACCGGGATTGTTTGAGGAATGAGGAATGAGGAAAGAGGAAAGAGGAAAGAGGAAAGCAAAATCATAAAATCATAAATCTACAAATCACTAAATCAAAAAATCTACAAATCTTTATGATAGCAATGATTTTTGCGGCGGGGCTTGGTACACGGCTCGAACCGCTCACTAACGACAGGCCAAAGGCTTTGGTGAATTTTAACGGAAGGACGATGCTCGAAAACGTCGCCGAAAAACTCGTCCTCGCGGGTTGCGAACGCCTTATTATAAATGTGCACCATTTTCCCGAAATGATGAAAGACTTCATCCACAGCCACGACTTTGGCGCGGAAACCCTAATCTCCGACGAGAGCGACATGCTCCTCGACACTGGCGGCGGGATGTTGAAGGCGCGGGAGTTTCTGGAGAGCGAGCCACACTTTATATTATATAATGTGGATATTGACTGCGACATCGACCTCGACGTGATGTACAGCAGCCATATATGTTCGGGTGCATTGGCAACGCTCGCCGTCATGGACAGGCAAAGCACAAGAAATCTGATTTTCGACCGCTCGATGCAACTCTGCGCCTGGCGAAACAACACCACCGGCGAAATGAAATATTCGCGCCCCATCGACGTCGGCAACGGCAGGGCGGCGGCTTTCAGCGGCATCTCCATCGCAAGCAGCGAAATATTCAAGTATATCACGGAGACCGGCAAATTTTCCATCACAGACCTCTATCTCCGTCTCGCCAAGACCGAACAGATAGACGGCTACCTCCACTCTGGACGCTGGGCAGACCTCGGCACGGTGGAGAAACTCCGCGCCGCCGAAAAAAATATAAAACCGTAGGCAATCGCGCTCATCTCAACAGCACATCACCGGTATCAATGCCAAATTAAATATCAACTGCTCCAGCACCGGCGCAAACACCGGACGCGAGATTTCGTGCGAGAAACCGAGAAACATATCGGCACCTATTTTTTCGCCATATTCGATGGCTTGGAGGGAGAAGGTGCGGTCTTTGCAATAGTCAACACTCAACGCAACAGGAATCTGCCGCCCAAAATATTGCGACACCGTAGCGGCAATCCCCTCCTCTCCCCTACGGCAAACCAACTGCACGTCGGCACCAAGTATGGAGGTGAGATGCGCCATCTTGGCAATCTCGTCGGCGTACTGCTCGATGTTGTCGGCAACGGGAAGAAGGGCGAGCCTTATGGGCATAAACTTCTTGCTCTGCACCACCACCACGGGAATATCCTGCAACACTATAACCCTCGCCGCCGCGCTGCCCGTCAACGACTGAAAACCATGCCGCCCGTGGGTGCCAAGTATTATCATCTTGTACTGTCCGGTCTTGGTAACTTCGCCCATCACCTGCGCAAAATCGCCCTCGCGTGTGGTCATCTCCACGCTGTGCCGCATCTTGCCTCGGTACAGAGCCACAAGTTCCATGATGCGGGTGCGCTCGTGTTCGTCCACATAATAATCGCCAACGTCCACGTGCAATATCTCGGCGGCGTAGCCATAGTAGCGGCAAAAATCCAAGCCGTAGGTAACGCTGTCGTAACAAGCCTGCGTAAAGTCGGTCAATATCAAAATCTTCTTCGTCATATCATTACACTAAAAATCCCGCCACGCATATATCGTCTATCTGCGGATAAGTGCCTTTCCAAGCGTCGAACTCCTCGCTGAGTTTCTTGCACTGCTCCGACATCGGGAGTCCGCACGTCTCCTTCAAGATTCGCTTGTAACCGCTCATCTTTATTTTCTGACGATCCACATCGCGGAACTGCGAAGCATATCCGTCGGACGAAAGGTAGATGCGGTCGCCCTTCTTCAATTGGAGACGCTGCCCCACAAAAGGAGTCTCGTTTCTGTAAACACCAATCGGGTTGCGGCTCGGCTTTATTTCCAACAGTTCGCCGTCACGGATGTAGATAAGCGGAATGTTGCCGCCCGCATATTCGAGCGACTGGCATTGGCGGTCCACCACCATCAGCGCGATGTCCATGCCGTCCTTGGGATTGGAATCGTCGGCGGAAGTCTGCCGGAGCAAAGTCTTGATGAGTTCGCGCAGACGGTTGAGAATCGCGCCCGCCGTGCGAGTGCCGTTGCCAACTATGCCATGCAGCGCACAGATGCCGAGCATGCTCATAAACGCGCCCGGAACACCGTGTCCCGTGCAGTCTGCCACCACAATCACCTGACAGTCATCACAATCCATCTGCCAAAAGAAGTCGCCGCTCACCACGTTGCGGGGGTTGTAATAAATAAACCTGTCGGCAAAGACGCTCGCAAACTCCTCCTGCGTAGGCATCAGCACAGTCTGAATCCTCTGCGCGTAAGAGATGCTGTCGGCAATCTGCGTCTGCTGCTTGATGAGCAATTTCTGCTGCTCCTCAATGCGGGCGTTGCGGTCAGAAAGTTCGTCCTTCTGCTCCTGGAGTTGGGCGTTGAGGCGTTTTACCTTACGGTTGTTGACACTCAAAATCACCAACACCAATATCACCATCAATATGCCGCCCAGCAATGCGATGATAAAAATTCGCTGCGTCTTCCGCTCCTGCTCCATGAGTTCCTGCTCCTTCGCCATGCGCTCTATCTCGCTCTGCTTCTTGTATTGGTCGGCACTAAACTGGATGTTAAAAAGTTTCTGAGTCAACTGCTCGCTGAAAATGCTGTCGTTGCAATTAATCTGGTCGCGGTAGTTGTCGGCGGCGTCCTTGTAACGGTTTTGCAAATAGAGGACGTTGGCAATCATGTTGTAAGCGTTCATCGTGGCGTACTTGCTGCCCACGCGCTTGGCGTATTCGAGCGAACTCCGCGCCGATTTCAACGCCTCGTCGTATCGTTTCTTGCTGTAACTGATTTTTGCCATCTGGAGCGAAATGTCGGAGAGCAAGTCGTAGTCGCCAATGATGTCGAGGTCGTCGAGACACGCCTGATACTCCTTGCGAGCAAGGTCTATGAGACCCGCCTCGGCGTGGCAGTCAGCCATATATTTGCGCACCACGTTGCGCTGACTGTTGAGCCGCTTGCACTCGGTGCGGATGTCCAACGCCTTGATAAAATTCTCCTCCGACTTGTCGTAATCCTTCTTGCCAAGGCGCGTGCGGCCGAGGTTGAGGTAGGCATAAGCCAATATCGCCGAATCTTTCAATTGGTTGCCGAGGTTCATCGCCTTGTAAAGTTGCTCCTCAGCCTTGTCATAATTTTCCTGATAAATATAAAGGTTGCCAAGGTTGACATATCCGTATGCCTCCTGATCCGAGACGCCATACTTACGGGCGTTTTCGATGCCGAGTTCATAATATTCGAGCGCGTCGGAATAGTTGCCGAGGTTGCGGTGGCACACACCTATATAACTATACCCCTTCACCAACTGCTCCATGTCGCCGGTTTTCTTAGCCAAATCTATCGCCTTGTTGCCAAACTGTATCGCCGTTTCGGGGTTGGAGTTGCGGAGTTTCCAGCACACATCGTTATTGTAACGCGCCGCCAACGAATCGGGCGCATTATAAGCAAGGTTGATAAGACTGTCGATGTACGGCGAAATCTGACCCTCCGCCACCGACACCCACACTGTCATCAAAACCAAAACCGACAATATTTTCAATTTTTGTATCACGGCGTAATGATTTTTAATTAGTTACTTTATTCATTAATTATAGTTTATGAAGTCGCTACGCGAGAAATCTTACAAATAATTTCAAATCAAACAAATAATTACATTTGAGGGATTTGTATCAATTTGTATTATTTCTGTCCGTCAGGACACTGCACCATCATCCGTTGTTATCGCTCAAACAGTTTGTTGGTCTCCTCCACGAAGTTGAGAATCTCCTCGCCGCCGATTTTTTGCTCGGAGGAGGTAACAAAATGCTGCGGCAACTCCTCCCACGTCTTCCTCATTTCCTTGAGATAATTCTCCACGTTGCGGCGGCGGGCGTCGGTGCCGAGTTTGTCCGCCTTTGTAAACACCATCACAAACGGGATGGCATTGACAGCCATAAACTCCATAAACTCCATGTCCTTCCTCTGCGGCTCGTGCCGGATGTCGATAAGCACAAAAGTACACATCAGGTTGGGACGCCGTATCAAGTAACGCTCCGTAAACTTGGACCAACTACTTGTAACCTTAATACTCGGCTTGGCGAATCCGTAGCCGGGCAGATCCACCATGTACCACTCGTTGTTGATAACGAAATGGTTGATCAACTGCGTCTTGCCGGGCGTGGCGGATGTCTTAGCCAACGCCTTGCGACCGCACAGCATATTAATAAGCGACGACTTGCCGACGTTGCTCCTGCCTATGAAAGCGTATTCGGGCTTGTCGGGGGCGGGACATTTGTTAACATCGGTATTGCTCATTACAAACTTGGCATCAATTATCTTCATATCGTGTACTAATGTTTGTTGACAAATTTCTTAAAAAACCTGAGTTGGTCGGGCAGCACCATCGCCCAATAACTCTTGTCGTGCTTGCCGGGCGACTCGGTGTAAACCACATCAACGCCCTCCTGTGCGCACGCCTTGACAAATTTACGGTTGGCATCTATCAGGAAATCCTGTGCGCCGCAGTTTACAATAATCGGCTTGCCGATGGCTTTGAGGCGGTCGATGTTGTAACAACTGGAAAACTTCTGCCAATTCTTGTTGTCGGCAGACTTTTTGCCGAGATGTTTGGCGATGCTTGCCGTTACCGACGAAGTAGTCAAATCCATCACGCCGCTCATGCTGCCCGCCGCGCGAAACAGTTGCGGATTGTCCATAAACAGCCTCAATGCGCCGTGTCCGCCCATGCTCAACCCGCTGATAAACATCATCGAAGTATCCACCGGCAGACTGTCGCAGATGCCAGGCATGATGGTCTCCCTGAAAAAAGTGCCATAATTCTCACCCTTTTTCAACGGCGAATCGATGTACCACGACTCCTTGAAACCGTCGGGACAGACGATAACGAAGTGGTATTCGTCGCTGTAATATTGCAAATTGGCAATCGACGCCCACTGTCTGAAACTGCCGCCGTATCCATGCAACAGCACCACCGCCGGGCAACGCTCGCCATTTTGGAGCGAAGACGGCACATAATACTGCACGGTGTCTGCCTTCGGGTAACTACTCCCGCGCAACACCATCCTTTTCTGTGCCTCGCACGTACCTGCAATCATCAGCAACGCCGCCGCCGCTGCAAACAACCTTCTCATGGTTTTTCATAAATATATTAGGTTACAAATTTAGCAATAATAATTTTAGAAATCAAAAAAAATACCAACGAAAATCAAAAAACAGTTGGAAATCATTTGTTTAATGTTTTTACAAAAAGCATAAACAAATGTAACACACAATGCCAAAAATTTTGGCACTATCGGAATTGTCGAAAATGCCAAGATTTTTGGCGGTTGCCAATATTTTTAGCAAACAAACAATAATAACTGACACGATGACATACACTAAATAAGCCAAATGTCGCCCTTCTCTATTTTAAGCGACATCTCGACGACATTTGCATAAAAATATTGTCGTCTATCCCAATAAACGACAACGTAAAGAAGCACAAATGTAAAAAAGAATAGAATATATAGGTAAATACTTGATTTACAGCGAGTTATGATGCAAAGTTTAATCTACATGATGATATATATACATTACGTAATTCACTACACGGTATTGTATTGGGGGTGGTAAAATGTAAATACACTCATAAAACTACATCCGTCTAAATGCCATCAACACACACGCTTCTTGTTTTTCAATAAATCTACATTATGCAAAATCCCGAAGGGGTGTCAGAACATAGCCGTGGGTGTGAACCTACGGGAGAGCATGTGAAAAAAACACACATCCACAATGGTTACATAATACCAACATACTGAAAATAAAGTGTTTCGCGTGAAAAGTTTTGTAAACACACCACCAATAATTTTTCTAAATAGCGTTTTATAGGGGTAAACAACAATCATCAGATTTTTACGACTGAAAATTTACGATGACAACAAGAACTGATTATTTTTTTAAACATGAAAAACATTACGCTAACCGACATTTACAAAAATACAATCTCCCAAAAGTTGACAATATATAAAAGTAAACAATAAGATTTTGGAATTTTACAGACAAACACTCACGTTTACAATAATACACTTGTAAACAAACCAGCCTCTTTGATGTTTACAAAATTACATTTGTAAACACAATAAAAATCTATCCTCTGAGAACAGTTTTTGATATGATGAAGATGCAGAGATAAAAGGTGGAAAATGTACATATAAAAAAATATCACTTTGCTAAATTAACATTTACCGAGCAAATATATCTAATGTTAACTTTTGGTAAAATTTAGGTATAAAGATACAACTATCTCATTCCCAGATATTTACAGTGATTAGTTGAAGTAATGGTATAAGAAATTAGCCTCTAATGTTAAGTGGTATCAAATGTAGAAGTTAAGAAAAAAAATTTGCATCTTGTAAACACTTGAAAACCTGACTTTTATAAGGTTCTATTTCAAGTATTTGTACCCTAAACCTGAAAATCGGCGTCTGTAAAGTATATTTTTTTTTACTTTTTTATCAGATTCCTAAGAAACTATCAGATTGTCAACTATATAATATAAAGCAAAAATCAATCCAAAATTGCACATTTTCTCAAATTTATAAAGAAAATAAGAAAAACATTTGTAACGATGTAACTTATTAATAATCAAATGCTTATAAGTTGATAAAAACGCAACTAAAAATGTATCAGATTGTTAACTATACAACGATGACAAAAATCAAACTCCCGACAAAATGTAAATAAGGGACATTTTTGTAAATAAAGTAGATTTTACAAAATTCAAGCGTTAAATATTTAGTAAATCCTTCAATGTTTACAATGATACACTTGTAAACATTGTTTACAAAGTTACATTTGTAAACATGGAAAATATTTTTAAAAAAGTAACATTTTTATTTGGTGGGAACAAAACATTTTTGTATATTTGTAAATCAAAACAAATTTAAGATTGTAAATCATGATAGAAAGGTTACAAAAAATAATGGATCACGCCGGGGTAACGCCCAACAAGTTTGCCGCCATGCTCGGCATTCAGCGGTCGGCTATATCGCACATCATGTCGGGCAGGAACAATCCCAGCCTTACCTTGGTGCAGAAAATCCTCAAATGCTATCCCGACATCAGTGCCGACTGGCTGTTGTTTGGCGATGGCAACATGCTCAAAAACAACAACATCAACAGTACGTTACCTATTGACGTACCACCATCGGACGCGCCAACTTTAAACACGCCAACCATCAACGCGCCAACCACAGATGAACAGTCTGCAAATGTAAACACGCCGCCAGTCAACACGCAACTCGCTGAGGCAAAACCAGTTGCCTCTACCCTACCCGACCCGCCGCGTACAAAAGTGGACAGACCTATATCCGCACCTGTGAACCAACCCACCACCATGCCTGATGCCTCAACAAGGAAACAAGTTGAAAACCAGACCGTTGCCGCACCAGTCAACAACACCGCTACAAATGTGCAGAGTCAACAGACTCAGATTCAGACCATGTTGGCAAACGGTCTCATCGTACTCGACCACAGTTCCAAAACCTTTACAGTTTACTCGCCGAGCATGTAAGTTACCTTTGGAACAGGATTTACAATTTTGCAACAACACTATCATATCAACAATATTCGAAAATCGCGGAAGTAACATTTGGCACTTCCGCGATTTTGTTGTAAGGGCAACTCCTTTACTTTTTGTACATTATACTTTAAGTTTTGTATTTGATACTATCGAGAATTAATTTTTGCATTACAGAATGTAGTTTCATTTCTGTAAACATTCCATATAATTAACTGATTACCAATAAGTTACAATAGTAGTTGCATATCGTGGATTATTGACTTGTATAGTTGACCTATACTGAGCATCATATATGGTTATATTATATAACTAATTGATTTTCAGCGAGTTATATTTAAAAATCAGGCATCAATATCGGCTCTACGTTTTGATATACACATTGACGCTTATACGATGTAAGGCAAACGCAAGGATTTTGAGTTATCGAAAAATCTGTATGACCCGTCAATTTTCGTCATGGAAAGACCATCGTTCCCACAAAAAAAGGAAAATTTGGCATATCGTGTTCTGCATTATGTATTTTTGAAAAATTTGCTTTACCATAAAAATCGTAACTCTCTAATATCCAATTTAAAAAGACTGCCAAAATGTCATAATGCAATTTTAGGTAAAAAAAATTGATTGCTAAAATTTTTAACTAACAAAAAATCGTTATATTTGCAGAAAATTTTTGAACAAATGTACAAGCATATAATAAGGCCGATCTTCTTCCTATTCAATCCTGAGAAGATACACGGCTTCACGATGGGAGTGCTGCGGGTACTCCAAATAATCAGGATTTTCAATCCGCTCATTAGGGCGTTGTATCAGCGCAAAGATCAAAAATGGGAACGGACGGTGTTTGGCATCAAATTCCCCAACCCTATCGGTCTTGCAGCCGGTCTCGACAAGGACGGCGAGGCAATAGACATGCTCGGTTTCCTCGGATTCGGGTTCGTGGAGGTTGGCACGGTAACTCCCGTCGCCCAACCCGGCAATCCCAAGCCGCGCCTCTTCCGCCTCAAGAAAAACAAGGGACTCATCAACCGCATGGGGTTCAACAACAACGGTGTTGAGGCTCTTGTAAAAAAACTTAAACAAAAGTACAGTAAAATTATAGTGGGCGGCAACATCGGAAAGAACAAAGTTACGCCCAACGACCAGGCTGTCAGCGACTATATAAAGGATTTGCAGGCGTTGCACGACTATGTGGATTACATCGCCGTAAACATTTCGTCGCCCAATACGCCCAACCTCCGCGAACTCCAAAACAAGGAGCCGCTCAAACAATTGCTCTCCGCCCTCAAAGCCGAGGACAAGAAGTTTGCCACAAGCAAGCCCATCCTCCTGAAGATCGCCCCCGACCTCACCGACGGACAACTCGACGACATCGTGGAGATTGTACGCGAGGTGGGCATCGACGGAATCATCGCCACAAACACCACCATCGCCCGCGACGGCATCGACTATACCAAGGAGGAAATCGAGGCGTTTGGCAACGGCGGAATGAGCGGTCAGCCGGTCAAAAAACGCAGCACCGAGGTTATTCGTTACCTCCACAAAAAGACCAACGGAGAGGTGCCAATAATTGGCGTTGGCGGCATTTCTGACGCTGACGACGTGCGCGAAAAACTGGAGGCGGGCGCGACGTTGGTGGAATTGTTCACGAGTTTTATCTACAATGGCCCCGCCTGCGTGAAGAACATCCTCAAAAAATTGTAGCCTCACGGCACAAAAAATGCAACAAGCCACCCAAATTTTGTGCAGAAAAATTTGGAAATTTGAAACATTAGGCATACCTTTGCATCGTCTTTTGAGACCAATGCGGGAATAGCTCAGTCGGTAGAGCGGCAGCTTCCCAAGCTGCAGGTCGCGGGTTCGAGGCCCGTTTCCCGCTCAAAAACATAAGCAAGCCGGCTTGTCGCTGTTGCAGCAATGCAAAAGAGGAAAGTCCGGGCAACACAGGGCAACCGCCCTTCTTAACGGGAAGATGGCTGCAAGGTCATGGCAAATGCAGAAGAAAACAACCGCCCGAAAGGGCAAGGGTGAGAAAGCGGGGTAAGAGCCCACTATCGTTGGCAGCGATGTCAGGGATGTGCATCGGCGGGTTGAAAGACCAAATATACCGGCATAATTCGGGCTGCCCGTCCGAGCCGGGGGGTAGGTCGTTAGAGGGCGTCAGCAATGGCGTCAGTAGATAAATGACAGGCACTTGGCTTCGGCCAGGCACAGAATCCGGCTTATAGGCTTGCTTTTTTTATTTTGAGAGGAAAGAGGAAATATTTAATGAGGAAGGAGGAAAGAGGAACGATTAAAGAGGAAATCGAAAATCACCAAATCAATAAATCAATAAATCAATAAATCAACAAATCATCAAATCAACAAATCACCAAATGAAAAATATCATCCACACTGACAATGCGCCGAAAGCCATCGGGCCTTATTCGCAGGCTGTTATGGCGGGCGGAATGTTGTTTGTATCGGGTCAAATTCCCATCAATCCTCAGACCGGCGAACTCTCTACCGCCGAC
>JAEEGL016192359.1_pt1 | contig 16934 bp, 12 predicted proteins | sample 9134231 | NCBI WGS metagenome assembly JAEEGL01 (sample SAMN16246548, study PRJNA631951) | gut metagenome | biome: gut microbiome; feature: rumen; material: fiber-attached | host: Bos | place: Iran: Karaj | collected 2018-10
ATGCCTTAATAAATAATTCAATGAATATCTGATTATTGTGCATTGTGTGGAGTCTCATGGTCGAAAAAGTGCAGTAGTTCTTCTAAGTATACTATTCCAAAAACTCCTTGTTAATCAGAAAACACAAATAAAAGGACATTTATTTTGATTTGTGCCTATGAATTTGTATTTTTGCAAAATAAACCAACAATAAGGTGCCTTTGTGTCCGTCTTTTTACAAAATAAGTTATTTTTTTACATGTCTAACAGATTATTCTTATTTTTGTCGTACAATAGGCCATTGGATTAATTAACACTTAAAAACTGAATTTATGAATAGGGTTCTTTCCTTTTTAATCTTGTTGTCTGTGTGTGGGCTGGCACTGCATGCACAGGTCGTTACGCCAGAAGCAGCCAGACTGAGAGCAGCAACATTCCTGAATGAAAGAAAAAGCGACGGTCCATACAAAGTGCGCCAGCGAGTGGATGCCGGTTCTCTGACTGTTACCGATGCGAGTGCTTCTATCTATGCCGTGAATGCGGGTGACGAAGCATTCGTGCTTGTGGCTAAAACCGATGTTGTAGACGGAGTTCTGGGCTATTGCGACAATGGTTCATTCGACTCAGCCAATCAACCAGAAAATTTCCGAGCCATGCTCTATGACATGGATAAGGAGGTGACAATCCTCTCCAGTCTTGAAAACCCTGAACAAGCCAAAGCCATGAGCAAGGTAACAAGGAAGGCCATTGCTCCTATGCTCAAGAGCCAGTGGAATCAGGGAGAGGCCAGTGTTGCCGGCAATGTGTATAACTGTCAGTGCCCCAAATACACCTATTCCAATGGAACTTCCTACTACTGTTACACTGGTTGCGTGGCTACAGCTATGGCTCAGTTGATGTATTTCTATAAATATCCAACAACCACGAAGAAGACCATTCCAGGGTTCACTTCCAACACCAGCATAGGCTACCTGTCTTCATTGGAGGTAACCTCCTTTGATTGGGGAAACATGCAGGATGAGTATCTTGGTACTGAACTTACTGATGTAACATCATACCGATCCAAACCCATTAGTAAACTGATGAAATACTGCGGTTATGCCGTGAAGATGAACTATGGAACCGGTAGCTCCCTGTCATCGAGTTACAACTTGTTGTCAGGTTTGGTTGAATATTTCGGATATAATGCCAACGCCTATATAGCCGATCGTATGAATTATTCTGTGGAAGAATGGAATAATTTGATATACAACGAATTGTCTGCAGGACGTCCTGTCCTGTATAGTGGCTCTTCAACCAGTAGCGGCCATCAGTTCCTGATTGACGGAATCGACAGCTCTGGTAAGTACCACGTGAACTGGGGCTGGGGAGGCCGTTTCAACGGTTATTATCTCATTAATGTGCTCAACCCCCATACCACCACCTCCGCCGGTTCCAGCAAAACACCTGACGGCTATAGTATTGATCAGGATGCAATTATTGGGATGCAACCGTCGAAGACTGGTGTGCTTGGTGGACTGACAGTGGTTTATTCAGAGTGTGCCTCATCAGAACTGTCTTTCAATTTTTTCAATAGAACGAATCAAACATCCAATTTTTATTATGGTTTCGGTGCAATTGCAAGTAATGGCAGTGTGCAGAAAGTGCTTACCTCAACGACGGTGGCCACTTCCATAGATCCAAATTCTGGTTATCAATATGATATCAACTTCAGTATGTTATCTGCCTATCTCTCAGCAGGTGTTCATAAGGTCAGTGTCATCTACAGTTTCGATGGAAAGACATGGTATCCTTGTATCGGTAGTAGTGTCTGTTATGCCGATGTGACTGTGGCAAACAGTAAAGTGACATCATGTGTGGTTCACCCCTCTTCCAATGATATGTCAGCTTTTGCTGCCAAGCTCACAGGAAATGGCTATGTAAATGCTATCCAAGAGGTTGAGGTGTCTATCCTTAATAATAGAAATGATGAGTGCTTCAATGGTGTGGTGTCCATGTTTGTGAACGGAGTTCAGACCACTAATGCGGGATTGTATCTCTCACCCAACTCATACGACAAAGTTTATTTCTATTTCACCCCCACTCAAACCGGCACGCACTCTCTGACATTCTGGGTGGTTGACCCGTATACGAATGCCATGTTGTATCAGCTTAAGGGAACCCGTACAGTTCAGATTACCCAAGGACCTAATGGTCAGGTGGAGGCCACACTGCTCTCTCCAGAGGCCAAGACCTTTGGCGGAAGGAACTATGTTTACGACACAACCACTTCTCTTGAAATCGACATGTATAACAACACCCGAAATTCTGTCAATGGATACGTGATGCTGAAACGGGACGACCAATTGAGTTGGGTGTATTGGCAGCCCACGGTCAATTCTTATGACCACAGACTCCTCACGCATCATGTGGATGACCTTGTCAAGGGCAGGACCTACACATACAGCGTTTATTACAATGAATCGGACCATAAGATAGACGGAGCACGTAAGCTATGCTCCTATAGTTTCACCGTGTCGAATGGCGCTCCGGGTGACGTCAATGAGGACGGCAAGGTTGATATCAGCGATATTGTGGCTGTAATCAACCAGATTGCGGGTGGTGCCACCTACAAGAATGCTGACGTCAACACAGACAGAAAAGTAGATATCAGTGATATCGTGGCCATAATCAATATCATAGCGACACAGTAGTTCTTTGAACTTTTGGGCTTAAAAAAACGATTTACGACAGATCGTAACCAAAAATCAGTGTATTCGTACAATTTTTTAACAAAATTGAAGGATATGCTGATTTTTTGTTATTAATATTGCGTAATTTCCTTAAAAGTTGTTAACTTTGCATTGCCAAACAGGCATATTGTATTATTATTAAACAAAACGAAACAAGTCAATGAAAAAACAAACAATGAAATTCCGGACACTTGCCGTTCTGATGGCTGTGTTCAGCAGTGTCGCCGCAATGGGACAACAGACTTCCGGTGATATCGACTGGATGAAGGAACTGACATCGAGAATCACCCTTAACGGCTATGCACAGGCTGGGTATTCATGGAGCGACCCAAGTGCAAAAAAACAAAACAGCTTTAATCTGAAACGTACGCTCTTATGGGCAAAAGCAAGAATCACTGACCGCTGGTCCTTCTTGTTTATGCATGATTTTTCGAGTGTGGTTCAGGAATTTTACACAGACTACAGGATAACAAACAACAAGGCGGTGAACTTCCGTATCGGACAGTTCAAACATTCTTATACTATGGAGAATCCACTCTCTCCGACACAACTTGAGCTGATAGACGTCTATTCTCAGGCAGTGCTCTATCTCGCCGGCGAAGGTCCGGACCCGCTCAATGGTGTGAACTATGGACGAGACATGGGAGCTATGATCTATGGTGACGTGCTGAACGACAAGCTGCATTATGAGTTTGCGGTGATGAACGGCGGTCAGATCAATAAGCAGGACAAGAACAACCAGAAGGACCTCCTGGGGAAAATAGAGGTCCGTCCGTTAGACGGTCTTCGTGTAGTTGCCTCGGGTTATCTGGGCAAAGGTCATGCTGTGGGTACAGCGGCCTGGAATCCGAGCGTGAAAGAGGGAGACGACTACACCCGCAACCGCTATAGCGTTGGTGCCGAGTATAAATTCGGCCAGTATGCCCCTGGCAAATACAAAGAGTCAAGACCTGTCAGTATTCGTGCTGAGTGGCTTGGTGGAAAGGACGGCAAAGTAGGCAGTCGTGGTGGATATATCACAGGTTGTATTCCGTTGAAGGAGGCTGTTGACCTTGTTGCCAGCGCTGAGACATTCAACCGCAATACCGACATCAAAGGATGGGATCAGACCAACCTCACTATAGGACTACAGTATTGGTTCTACAAGAAATGCCGTATTCAGGCTCAGTACACACGTTGTATAACCGGCAATAAATTACCTAACGACTATAACTGGTTGCAGGCACAGATGCAGGTGGCATTTTAGACTTAGAACTTTGAGATTTGAGGTTTGAATATTTCCGTGCGGATTGTGAATCCTTCTTTAATCTTTAGTTTTCGAACTTTTCCACAGAAAAAAACGTCTGCAGGGTAATATTTTAAATTTAATTTTTAAATCGTAAAAAACAATTATGTTTATCAAGATATTGCTGACTGTCATCTTCCTGGCAGTCACCGTTTATGTGGGTATTTACTCCCGCAAGCAAGCGAGAAGCGTTGACGGATTCGTATTAGGCGGCCGTTCCGTCGGTCCATGGCTTACTGCCTTTGCCTATGGCACCAGCTATTTCTCGGCAGTCGTATTCGTTGGCTATGCCGGACAGTTCGGTTGGAAATACGGACTCTCTTCCTCCTGGATTGGAATCGGCAATGCCATCATCGGGTCGCTGTTAGCATGGATAATCCTTGGCCGTCGTACAAAACTGATGACACAGCACATCGAGTCTCGTACGATGCCCGATTTCTTTGGAACTCGCTACAATAACCAAGGCTTGCGTATCGCCGCCTCTATCATTGCATTCGTATTTCTTATCCCTTATACAGCAGGTGTTTACAAAGGTATCTCCAAGCTTTTCGAGATGGGATTTGGCATACCGTACGAATACTGCGTGATTATCATGTCGCTGCTAACTGCTGTCTATGTGATTCTCGGTGGTTACAAGGCCACGGCGCTCAACGACTTTATCCAAGGCATTATCATGCTCTTTGGCATCGTTACTATCATTGCGGCAGTACTCAACACGCAGGGAGGTCTGTCCGCTGCGTTCGAGAAGATATCTGCAGTGCCAAGCGATTCCAATCCGGCAACCAATGGCAGTTTCGGCAGTTTGTTCGGACCAGACCCTTGGAACTTGCTGGGAGTGGTAGTGCTGACTTCTCTCGGAACCTGGGGACTTCCTCAGATGGTAGGAAAATTCTACAGCATTACGGACGAGAAGGCCATCAAGCGCGGCACAATCATCTCCACCATTTTCGCTTTCATTGTCGCAGGCGGTTGCTATTTCCTTGGCGGTTTCGGACGGTTGTTCTCCGGTTCTTTGGAATTAGTGGAGAAAAATGGCGTAATGGTACCTTCTGATTTCGACTCAGTCGTTCCATCCATGCTTTCCGGCTTGCCCGACATCCTCATAGCATTAGTGGTGCTTCTCGTTCTGTCGGCTTCCATGTCAACACTTGCTTCGTTGGTACTGACATCCGCTTCCACCATGACGCTTGACCTTATCTACCGCGACAAGAAGTCACTGCCAGGAGAGGTGGAGGAGGGCACCATCGACGATATGGTGTCGGAAAAGATTGAGAAAAGAAAAGTTATTGTCATGCGCGTGCTAATTGTGTTCTTCATTGTCATCGCGCTTATGATTGCGCTCAACCCTCCTACGTTTATTGCCCAACTTATGGGTATCTCATGGGGTGCACTTGCAGGGGCTTTCCTCGCTCCGTTCCTCGTGGGCCTTTACTGGAAGAAGGTGACTACCTCAGCTGTCTGGGCTTGCTTTGTCTGGGGAGTTGGTCTTACGGTTGTCAACATGTTGGCAGGCAATGCCATCGCCAATCCGATTAACTGTGGTGCCATTGCCATGGTGGGCGGTTTCCCGATAGTGATTCTTGTCAGTCTCTTCACTCCTAAGATGCGCCAGTCATACGTTGATAATATCTTCAAGTGCTACAGTAAGAAATTCAAATAACAATTTGAGGTTGGTCGGGCTTATAAGGCTTGTCAGACAGGTCGGACAAGTCAGACCAATTGAATACGACAATTAACAAAAACAGCCATCTACTCAAAATGGACCTGAAAGAATTCTTCGTGAATGACCGTTTTGCCGCCATGATAGGCGCTGAACTGATAGAGGTTTCAGAAGGCTATGCTAAAGCTCGCATGTTTGTGACTCCTGAACATCTCAATGCAACTGGTTACTGCCAGGGTGGAGCACTCTTCACGTTGGCCGACCTTGCCTTTGCCGCAGCCGTGAACAGCCATCTGCAGGTAACCGTTGCAATCTCCTCTAACATGACCTATGTGAGCAATGTCCAGTCAGGATGGGTCTATGCTGAGGCACATGAAGTGGTAAATCATCATAAGGTTCCATATTGCGAGGTGCGCATCACAAGCGAGGAGGGAAAACTCCTTGCCATCCTCAACTCCTCCGCCTACCGTATGAAGAAATCTATCGAGGAGCTGTAATCGTTGTGGCCTCAAAGATTAGAAGGCATGACAATCAACGTGGGGCGCTCACCAGCCAGGTGAACGCCCCACGTTAAATATAACCTGTTTTCCTTATGCTATTTCAGGAAGTTTCGGCTCTGTAATGTATTTCAGACCGTTTTCCTTGATGGTGGCTTTTGCCTTCTCGTTGTCATCGGTACGGAAAATCAGGATTCCCTTGCCGTTGAGCAGGAAGGAGTAGAGATAGGAAATGCTGATTCCTGCCTTGCTGAAGATGCTTACGGCATCAGCAGCCTTGCCTGGTAGGTTGTCGAGTTCAAGCGCGAAGACATCGGACAGTGTACACTGGATTCCTGCTTTCTTCAGTTCCTCATGCGCTTTCTTGGGGTCGGAACAAATCATGCGGTAGATGCCGTATTCAGCAGTGTCGGCCACAGTGGACGCGATAATGTCAATGTCCGCCTGCTTCAGCACGTTCAGCACCTTTATCATTGTGCCGGAACGGTTCTCAATGAAAATTGAAATCTGATGAATTGTCATGATGATTTTAGTTGAGAGTTTATGGTTGAGCGTTTAAAGTTTATAGTGATGTAGGCAGATAGATGAAAGTCTAAATATTTCTCGCCATGGAAATCGCGGAACAAACCACATTTCACATCACACATAAAACTTTAAACATTTAACTGATTATTGATAAACCTTCCGCTTGTCGACCACTCTGACGGCCTTTCCCTCACTAACGGGTAGTGTGCCCTTAGGCACGAGCTTCACGAATGGCGTGAGAAGGATTTCGTCTTTCAGCCGGTGTCGGATTTCCTTTTCCAATTTTTGGAGTTGAGCATAGTCATCGTCAAACTTCTCGAGCTCCACCTCTACGGTCATGTTGTCGTTGTCGTCGTCAGTGGTAAGCGTAATGAGATAGTTGCTTGCCAGCTCGTCGAATTGCATGAGTATCTTCTCAATCTGAATCGGGAAGATGTTAACACCACGGAGCACCATCATGTCGTCGCTTCGTCCCTTCATTCGGTCAAGTCGGATATGGTTACGTCCACAAGGGCAAGTGCGTCCAAGCACGCGTGTGAGGTCGCGTGTACGGTAGCGTAACAGCGGCATGGCCTCTCGGTTCAGTGTTGTGAGCACCAATTCTCCGATTTCTCCGTCGGGAACGGGTTCCAAAGTTTCTGGATCCACGATTTCCACGATGTAGTAATCTTCCCAGAAGTGTAGACCATTCTGCTCCTTGCATTCAAATCCTACTCCAGGTCCACACATCTCACTCATACCGAATGAGTTGTATGCTTTTACTCCGAGCATGTCCTCGATACGTTTACGCTGCTCTTCTGAATGTGGCTCGGCTCCGATGGCCAGTACTTTCAGTTTTGTGTCGCGTCGGGGATCCACTCCCTGCTGCTGCATTACCTCGAAAAGTCGTGTCACATAGCTCGGAACGGCATGGATGGCAGTTGTACCGAAGTCTTTGATAAACTTGATTTGGCGTAGGGAGTTTCCTGCTGCAGCCGGCACGGTCAGTGCACCGAGCCGCTCTGCACCATACTGGAATCCCAGACCACCTGTGAACATGCCATAGCCTGATGAGTTTTGGAATACGTCGTCAGGACGAAGTCCTACCATCCAAAGACATCTTGCCACAGCATTGGCCCATTCGTCCAGATCCTTCTGCGTATGCAGGATTACGGTCGGGTTGCCGGTTGTGCCTGATGATGAATGCAAACGTACGCACTTTGTGAGAGGTACGCTTGCCATGCCGAACGGATAGGTGTCGCGCAGGTCTTGTTTTGTGGTGAAAGGAATCTTGCGGAGGTCATCCAGGCTTTTGATGTCCTCTGGCTTTAGTCCGCACTGCTCAAATCGTGCTTTGTAGAAAGGAGAGTTCATGCAGTGCTTCACTGTGGCCTGCAGACGCTCCAGCTGCAGCTTTTGCAGCTCTTCTCGGCTCAAGGCCTCGAATTGAGGATGCAAGTATTCAGAATTGTAGTCCATTTCTTTTCTTTGATATTTGAAATTTGAACTTTGAGGTTTATGATTACTATTTGTTTTGTCTCTGAGTATATGCTTTTAGTGATTTGAATCTTCGGAAGTCAAACATCATCATATTTATCATTATGGATGGTAACTATAAAGTTCAAATCTCAAAGAGCATCATCCATGAAAATTACGCTTGTCGTTCACGTGCTTTGCCTTGCCGACTGAGCGTGCGATGCTGTTAGGCTCCTTGATGTGGATGTTCGGCTTGATGCCCACCACGCTCACGATTCGGTCGTAGAGTGGCTTGATAAACGGCATCTGTTTCGATGGGTTAGGAGAGAAGAATTCGTTCCGCAGTTCCACGTCGAGGTCGAACATGTCTTCGTTGTTCTTTCTGTCCACAGTGATGAAATACTGGGGAGTGAAAGCCGGGAACTCGGTGAGTATTGCCTCTATGGTTGACGGGAATACGTTCACACCTCGTACGATAAGCATGTCGTCGCTTCGTCCCAGTATCTTATCCATTCTCACGGCTGTACGTCCACATTTGCATGGCTCGTAGATGAGTCGTGTGAGGTCGCGAGTGCGGTAACGAATGATTGGCATCGCCTCTTTGCAAAGAGATGTGAAGACAAGTTCACCGAACTCTCCAGGAGCGCATGGCTCGAGTGTGTCGGGGTTGATGATCTCCGGGAAGAACATGTCCTCCCAAAGATGTGTGCCGTACTGCTCCTCACATTCGCCTCCCACTCCTGGTCCGCACATCTCGGTCAGTCCATAGATGTCGAAAGCCTTGATGTGGAGCTTAGTCTCCAGTTCCTTACGCATACCTTCTGTCCATGGCTCGGCTCCGAAGAATCCCACGCGAAGCTTCATGTTGTTGATATTGACCTTGTCGCTGCGTTCGATACATTCGGCAAGGTGCAGTGCGTAAGACGGGGTGCATGCCAATACAGTTGACCCGAAGTCTTGCATCAACATAATCTGTTTCTCGGAGTTACCTGCAGAGGTTGGGAGTTGTACGGCTCCACATTGCATTGCTCCGTCGTGGGCGCCAAGTCCGCCGGTGAAGAGTCCATATCCGTAGGATACCTGAACGATATCCCCTTTGCCTACGTTGGCACAGCTCATCACGCGTGATACACCTTCAGACCACATCTTAAGGTCGTTTTCTGTATATGTGTCGACTACAGGCTTACCTGTAGTACCAGAAGATGCATGGATTCTGCGTACCTCACTCATCGGCACTGCCTGCAAACCGAACGGATACTCGTCGCGCAGGTCGGTTTTTGTGGTGAACGGCAGCTTTACGATGTCGTCAATACTCTTGATGTCCTCAGGTGCCAGCCCCAGGCGGTCCATCTTCTTTTTATAGAATGGCACACGGTCATAACAGTATTTCACGATTTTTATCAGTCTCTCGCTTTGCAGCTTTCGCATGTCCTCTCTGGGCATGCATTCCATTTCAGGATTGTAAATCATAAAGTAGTTTTAGTGTTATTGATAATTCTCCTCAAATATTTTCATTCTCTCTTCTAATTGTTCGTATTGATGGTCCTCGATGAATGACGTACACACGCGCAGACCTTCCTGCTCTGAACCGGTGGTTACGAGACTGATGGCGCTCACTCCATAGTACATCAATTCATGAGCCAACTGCCCACTGGTCATTCCCGGGAATCCGATGGTGAAGTAGAATCCGTCAGCAATCGGTTGGTCAAGGTCCTTATCATAGACCACATGGAATCCATGTCGGCAGAAAATTTCCTTCAGCTTGTGTGCCCTTCGAGCATACTCGCTGATGTCGCTTCTGAAATCATAAACCCCGTCGGACGCCGCTTTGAGCATGGCGGCCATGGCGAATTGGGCTGAGTGGCTGGTTCCGGATGATAAGGCATACAACATTCGTGTGGAGAAAACAGGTCCGAAAGGCAGTCCCTCATATCGCTCAGCCAGGTCATTGAAGTGCCTGTGGAACAATTTGTCACTGATGCAAGTCACTCCGATGCGTTCTCCAGCATAACTGAACGCTTTGGAACCGCTGATGAGCAGGATATAGTTGTCGGTATATCGGCCGACGGTCGCCTGGTAAGGTGGCTGGAACGGTGTGCTCAGGTCTTTTCTGAAGTCCATGGCAAAATAGGCGAGGTCCTCCATCACGATTGTGTCGTATTTAGTGGCAAGAGATCCGATTGTCTGGAGTTCGTCTTCTGTCATGCAAATCCATGACGGGTTGTTCGGGTTGGAGTAGATGATGGCGCAGATATTATCGTTCTGCAGGTAGCTTTCCAACTTTGGTCCGAGCTTCTCACCTCTGAAATTGTACACATCGAAAGTCTTGTATTTCACACCCATCACCTGCAGTTGCATCTTCTGTACGGGGAATCCTGGGTCGATGAACAGAACCGTATCCTTCTTCTTGTCGCACTGGGAGCAAGTGAGAAAGGAAGCGAATGTGCCTTGCATGCTGCCACTTACCGGCACACATCCCTCCGGATTGATGTCGAGTCCGATGAAAGCCTTCACGAATCTGGATGCTTCCTGCTTCAGTTCCGGCAGTCCCTGAATGTTAGGATAGAGATTGGCTATGCCGTTTTCCAACGCTTTAATCTGGGCTTCCACACCATATTTTGAGGCAGGCAATCCCGGAATGCCCATCTCCATCTTGATGAACTCCACGCCTGATTTCTTCTCTGCAATCGATGCAGTCAGTTTCACTTCACGTATGGTCGCTTTGGCGAAGTCCTGGATGCCCAGCTCTTTGATGATGCCGTCAACCAGTTCTTTGTCTATAGGGGTTTTCATTTCTTCTTGTTTCTTCGTTTTGAAAATCTTCAGAAAGAAGATTCTTCATTTTTCATTCTTTATTTTTGCATCGCTTTGCCTAATGCCAGCGCCTTGATGTTTGCTTCCACTACGGCTTCGCCCTTGCGGCCGAAGATGCTTCGGATGGCATCCTCCAACTTGTGGTATTCTATACCCAGAGCTTTCTGGGCAGCACCCAGCAAGATTATGTTTGCGGAACGTGGAATATTGTTCTCCTTCGCCATGGCCTCAATGTCAATCTTGATTACATTCTGAAGATTGTCCAGATCAGCATTGATTTTCTCCATTTCCGGATAGTTCGGAATGTTGACGAAAGGGGTGGATGATGTGATAATCCATCCTTCCTTGCTGAGGTAGGGGAGATAGCGCAGAGCTTCCATGGGTTCCATGGAGATGATAACATCTGCACAGCCTTTAGCGATGAGGTCGCTGTTGATTGGGTCGGAAGATATGCGGAGATTGCTTTGCACGTCTCCTCCACGCTGTGACATGCCGTGTACTTCCGCCTGCTTGATGTATAAGTTTTCGTTCATGGCGGCTTCGCCAATCACGGTGGCGATGGAGAGGATGCCTTGTCCTCCCACTCCGCAAAGTATGATGTCTGATTTCATTTGTTTTCGAATTTTTCCGGATTCGGAATTTCCAGAGAATTCTGGGAATTTCGTGTTTCCGGGTCGTTTATTGTTTCTTTTTCTGCTTGAGATGACGTTGGAAAGTCTGTATACACTCTCTTCGAGGGATAATCACGGACGTTCCTTTATATTCGATTTCCTGCTTGATGATGCGGGTGATTTCCTCCATGTTCTTCGGCAGTGGCACCACCACGTGCAGATGCTCGTCGCTGAGTCCCAGTCCTCGGCATATCGCTTCGAACTTATTTGTTCCGGCGGAGTCCTGTCCTCCTGTCATACCGGTTGTGAGGTTGTCACTTATAATGACGGTGATGTTGGCGTTCTCATTGATGGCATCAAGCAAGCCTGTCATGCCGCTGTGAGTGAAAGTGGAGTCGCCTATGATTGCCACAGCAGGCCACTGCCCGGCATCTGCGGCGCCTTTTGCCATTGTGATGCTCGCGCCCATGTCTACACATGAGTGGATGGCATGGAAAGGTGGCAGGAAACCGAGTGTGTAGCAGCCGATGTCTCCGAACACGCGTGGATTTTCGTATTCCAGCAGAACCTTGTTCAGTGCGGTGTAGACATCACGGTGGCCACATCCTTGACAAAGGGCTGGTGGACGAGGCACCACGTCAGTGCATGCGTCGTAAGCCTCTGCGGAAGGAATGCCGAGCGCTGCCTTCACCACGTCTGGTGTGAGTTCTCCAGTTCGTGGCAGTTCTCCTGTCAGCCTGCCTTTCACAACCGCATTGCCTTCCATCACTCCACGGAGCATGTCCTCGATAAAAGGTTGTCCGTCTTCCACGACGAGTACACTCTCACATTCGTCACACATCCTGCGGACGAGGGGTTTCGGCAGCGGATACTGTGAAATCTTCAGAATAGGGTATGGACTGCCTTCAGGGAAACATTCGTTCACATAGTTGAAGGCGATTCCGCTGGCGATAATGCCCATCGACTTGTCTGTACCTTCCACATAGCGGTTGTATACTGAGTTCTTCGCATCTTCCTCCAGTTTTGCCTGCTGGCTGGTTAGCGTTATGTTTCTTTTTCGTGCGTTGGCGGGAAGCAACACCCAGTGGCTTGCTTCAGCGTTGTAGTTCAGTTCGTTTTCCTGACGTGGCTCGTCAGACACGTTAACAGCGGCACGCGAGTGTGCCATACGGGTGACTACGCGCATCAGCACCGGTAGTTTCTGCTGTTCGGAGTAGTCGAAAGCTACGGCCATCATGTCATAGGCTTCCTGCTGTGAGCTTGGCTCAAATGTGGGAATCATGGCAAACTTTCCGTAAAACCGGCTGTCTTGCTCATCTTGTGACGAGTGCATTGACGGGTCGTCTGCCACAAGCACAACCACACCGCCATTCACTCCGGTAATTCCAGAATTGACAAACGGGTCGGCACACACGTTCAGTCCGACGTGTTTCATGCAAACGAGTGCCCGTTTTCCCATGAATGACATGCCTAATGCGGCTTCCATTGCTGTCTTCTCATTGGTGCACCAGCGGCTGTGAACTTTCCGTTCCTTTGCCAGGGGGTCACTCTGGATAAACTCTGTAATCTCGGTTGACGGGGTGCCAGGATATGCGTATACGCCGGAAAGGCCGGCGTGAAGCGCACCCAAGGCAATCGCCTCGTCTCCTAATAATAATCTTTTTTTGCTCATATATGTTATTTTTCTTCAGTAAAATTCCTTTTTTTTGATTATATTATGGCAATTAAATCACCTGTCAATATTAAAATTGGTATTGTTTTTTCAAACATCCTTGAATAGAGTCTCTGCAAGTCAGTCTGTATCTTTTAAAGGATTGTGTTCAGAAACGTCTGCCAATGTGGGTGAAGAGTTTTACCCCTTCGCAATGATATTGATTACAGCTACTATGTCGCTGATATCCACTTTTTTGTCTTCGTTAACATCCGCATAGCGGTAGTTTGCCATTCCTGCTATTTGGTTGATGATGGCCACGATGTCGCTGATGTCCACCAATTTGTCCTCATTCACATCGCCTACCAATTTTTTAATGCGTTCAAGATAGTCTTCCACAGACTCTTCGAAACCGATATAGTTGATGACGGCTGTACCGGTAGGAGCGGTCAACCCGAATATGGTTGTTCCTTGACAGATGCTCCAGCGTTCACCTTGGCAGTTGCCGTCCAGGTCGGTTGCCGACAGTAGCCATGCAATCACCTGCTCTCCTTCTGGAGTGCGCCCTTTGTAGGTGGGCGCCACACTGCTCCATTTGTTCACACCATTCAGCCACCACATGTAGCTTTTGTTGCTGGTGATGCTCAGACCTTGGCCTTTCACTACAAGATATTTCTTTGTTCCGTCAACATAATACTCGCAGTTATTATAATCAAGCGACAGGCAAACGTTGTTGTCGCCTGTCGCTTTAACGGTGATGGTGTTTGATTCCGTGTCGTAGCTGATTCTGTTCTGCGCGACTCGGTTTGCGTCTCCCGTCACCCAGTCGGGTGCGTGAAACACATATTGATGGTCGTCATACCCCCGCATCAGTCGAAGGTAGTATAGTCCCGGTGCATGGTATGTACCGGCCGGTTCTATTTTGAACACAATTTTTTCTTTCACTTTACCACTGCTGTCGTACAGATATTCCTTTGGCAAGGCGAACTCAACATTATAGAATCCGTTGCTGTCTGCTCCTTTCACAGAGGATGGAACCACGTATCCTTCCACGAGTAGTTTTCCGTCGATGTATATGTTGCATTTCCTGTCCTTGTCGGCAGTGGTGAATCTGCAGAGAATAGAAAGACTGTCAGTCAGCAGATCAGGATTGCCCAGTGTGTATTGGATGTACCCTCCGCTGGAACAGTCACGGTATGTTTCGTTTTGGTAGTTTCCGTTTGATGAGTTTTTATAGATGGCATCATGTCCGGCCTCGCTCTGCTGTTCACCTGTTGCAACAAAGTCGATGGTGCGCGCAGCAAGTAGAGCGGCTGCTGCGTCTGCTTTACCCATGTCGCTTTCGGCGTATCCTTCCTCCGTCTGCTGATACCAGTAACATTGATATCGTGCGTGATGGATAGTGTAGAATGGTACGAGCTTGAGCGAAGTCCATCCACCAGTGCTCTTGTCGCTCGACGCGTTGATGTTGAAAGTCAGGGTAGAGGGGCTGTCATCCGCTGTTGTGATACGAGTGAGTACTTGATCGCGTTCTCCGATTAACAGCGGAGCTGACGACAGACTGAGGCTGCTTGCCATTGCTCCCGGAGAGTGGTCCATACGTCCCTCGCCTCCGTATTCGTTTTTCAGACTCTCGTATTTCAATCCGGTTATCTTTGCGTTTTGGGCAGACGATGCTGTGGTCTGTGCAGCCAGCAGTATGGGACCGTATTTGAAAGCGATATAGTCAGTGTAGTTGGGGCAGACTTCATAGCGGAGTGACATCGGAAGCACCACTTCCACTACATCACCGGCAGTCCAGTTGCGGCTCACTTCCACATAGGAGGCAGTGCCTTGTTTGGTGGCAGCGTTCACGGCTGCTCCGTTCACGCTCACGCTGAATTCCTCGCCTGCCCATGCAGGATGGCGCAATGCCAATGTGAACTGTCCGCCTTTGTCTATCGTGATGGTAGTCTTCTGCTCATAGGGGAATTGTGTCTGCTGAGTGACGGCAAAAGCGTCAGATACCAGTTTCGATGCAGTGAACAGGTTTACGTATAGCGTTTGATTATCTGCGCTGTGAGTATAGATGAAATGTCCATATTTGGCGTGGTTTTCCATTCCGGTACCTACGCAGCACCACATTCCTTTGTTCACTTGTGAGTAGATGCGGTAGGCTTGTGGTCTGAGTGTGGTGAAATATACATAGCCTCCAGTCTTTGGGTCCTGTGTAGAAAGGATGTGGTTCCACATGGTGTTCTCGTAGAAGTCGGCATATCTGGCATCATGGGTCTCATCGAAAAGCATTTCGCTGAATTTCAGCATGTTGTTGGAATTACAACTCTCCGGTCCCTCCAAGTTGTTGATATACTGTGCACCGTTGGCTGCAGATTGGAAATGCTCGCTTACGCTATTGCCGCCGATGCAGACGGTGCGGTTCTCCGCCACATCCTTCCAGAAGTTATGTGCTGCTTTCTGAAAAGTCAGAGCACTGGAGGCCTGTCCTTTATTTGCGTATTCCTGGTAGATTCGCTCGAAACCGATGTATTTGGGAACCTGGGTGTTGGCATGCTTTCCGTCAAGGAAAGTCTTATTGAGTGTCTGCATGCCGTCAATCATCTGCTGATGACTGTATTTTTTGGCGGCAATGAGATATTTATTATCGTTGAACAGACGAGCCGCATCGGCGAGAGTCTCGTTCATTCCGCCGTGTTCCCATCCCAGTATGTTTTGCATGTCGTTGGTAGACAGGTTCTTCACCACGTTCACCGACCAGTCGCAGACACCTTTGTAGAGTTCGCGTGCCAAGTCGCTGTCGGTATAGATCCATGCGTCGCGCAGCCCGGCAAGCACTTTGTGCTGGCAATAGAATGGCACCCAACCTCCGTACTGACGGAATGGTGCAAGGTCGTTGGCGTATAACCCGGTCCATATTTGGGTGATGGGCTGGCCTCCGATGAATCCTTCCATACCCTGAGTGTTGCCAGTGTAGGCGTCCTGACAGTCTTTTAGAATTTGCAGCATATAGTCCAGACGCTCCTTCATTTTCGCTTTTGTTGACACATCGTCGGCGGCAGCATAAGCCAAGGCCAGGGCTGTGAGGTAATGTCCGCCCACATGTCCTTCGAGTGACCAACTGCTCTGTCCCCAGTTAGGAAATGAGGGATGTTCGGTAATCCAGTTCTTGTATTTCGCGTTTTTTGAAGGCAGGCCTGCTTCCCGCACGAATGGCGTGAGCAGGCGGTCGACATCATATCTTAATAGCAGGCTGTTGTTGATTTCCATCGCCGTCTTAAACGGAGAGTCCAGCAATGTGACTTCCTCCAAGTCGAAATGCTGAGGGTATAATTCACTCTGGCCATACGCAAACAATGGCGACAACATCACCGCCACTGCCACTATGAATTTCTTAATTAGATGTCTCATGCTTTGATTGTTCTGATTTGTTCTGCTTGAAAAATACATGTGAGAAACTCACTTTATGCCTTCACGAACGCTTCTACAAATGATTTTTTCAATTTCAATATCCTTCATTCCCAATAAACTTCATTTTCTTTCTATTTGTCAGCGAAGAGGCAAAAATCATGCAAAGATACAAAGAATTTTGCGATTTTTCTTTATATTTCACGTATTTTTTGTACCTTTGCTTTTATTTTGATAGTTTTTGTAGCAAAAATCATATAATTATGAGTGATAATAATCAGTGGGGAGGCAACCAGAATCAGCAGTCTCCGGTAAATCAGCAA
>JAEEGL016693199.1_pt1 | contig 16934 bp, 13 predicted proteins | sample 9134231 | NCBI WGS metagenome assembly JAEEGL01 (sample SAMN16246548, study PRJNA631951) | gut metagenome | biome: gut microbiome; feature: rumen; material: fiber-attached | host: Bos | place: Iran: Karaj | collected 2018-10
GTTCCAAGTGAATCACCTTCGATAGAAGCGATAACAAGAACGTTACATCCGTTGTTGATCATGTTCTCGATCTGAGAAACCTGCTGCTGAACATCGTTGTTAGCGAACTGAAGGTCAACTTCATATCCTGCTGCCTTGAGCTGCTCTTCCATGTTGGAACCATCCTGATTCCATCTCTGAAGATCCTTTGTAGGCATTGCTACACCAACTTTTGTTCCGCCTGCTGTGTCTGCTGCAGGAGCTGCCTCCTCTGTTGCAGGAGCTTCATCTGCAGGTGCTGCTTCTTCTGTTGCTGCGGGTGCTGCATCTGCTGCAGGAGCTGCTGCTGTTGCGCCACATCCGATAAGAAGAGAAGCTGTCATTGCTGTTGCAAGTAATACTGATAATACTTTTCTTGACATTTTTTGTCCTCCCTTAAATATTCCTGGGTAACACTATGTCACCCGACTACGCTTAACAGATTATCACTTAGTAATCTATAAAGACTTGTTTATTTCTTCAAAATTTTTATGACCGTCTGTCAGGATGCAAAAAAATAGCACAATTTTGTTCATGGTATGACAAATTTGTGCTATTCATTTATTTTACATTAAGATATATCTCGTTTTTCTGATGATATTTACCTGTAATGACCTCGTCCATGTTTTCTTTTGTAACCGCTATCGGATCCAGTTTTTCATAAGGGACGTCGTAAGTTCCGTCGTTATATGTATCCTTCAGGCCAAGCGGAATCCCGTTCGCCATATCGACACATCTTTCCGCTGCCTTGATCGCCAGCTTCTCGACCGGCTTATACACAGTCATATACTGTGTTCCTTCCACGATCCTCTGGCACGCTTCAAGGTCGGCATCCTGTCCTACAACACATACCTTTCCTCCGAGCCGTTTTTCGATCAGGGCCCTTATCGCATTGGCGGCAAGGTTATCGTTTCCGCACATTATCGCATCCGGGACCTTTCCGGTTTTTAAATACTCATCTGTGACAGTGAATCCGTTTTCTGCTACCCAGCCGTTTGAATACTCCGCATAATCAACTTTGATATTTGTCGTAGACAGTATTCTCTCAAATCCTTCCTGTACCATCTGGACATTGTAATCAGTCGGCGAACCTTTTACCTGGATGATCGTACCCTCGTTTCCTATGCTCTTTTTAATGTAGGCCGCCATCAGTTCCCCGACCTTTTCATTATCGACCGACAGATACAGATCCGCATTTGCGTTCCTTATGGGACGGTCATATGCTATGACTTTTATCCCTTCCTTTTTTGCCTCCGCGATCACATCCTTCAGGGCAATATCGTCTATTGCGATGACAACAATGACGTCCATCTTCTTATCTATAAAGTATCTGATCTGTTTTATCTGTTCTTCCACGACGCCGTTTGCATTCTGGACGTTTACGTCAGCTCCGAGCTCCTGTGCTTTTGATACGAACAGATCACGCTCCCTCGACCATCTTTCTATAAGAAGAGAGTCGATCGACAGTCCTATCTGAATACCTGCACTTTCCTGCGCGGGCTTTTCCACGTTGCTCGGCGTATCGGGATTGCATCCTGTCATTCCGATCATTATGGCTATGCAAAGTATAGCTCCGATTATCTTTTTATAAACCACTTCCTGCCCTCTCCTTGTATTCTGTAGGTGTCATGCCGGTAGCTTTCTTAAATATCCGCGAGAAGTAATTCGGATCCGAATAACCGCACTCACTTCCCACTTCCTTAATGCTTTTTGAAGGATCTTTTAGCATATCCTTGGCTTTTTCAACTCTTGTTCTTGTCAGGTATTCGATAAAGCCTTCACCTGTTTCTTCCTTAAACAGCTTACTGAAATAGTATGAACTGATATTGAGTTTTTCGGATATCATATTTAATGAAATATCTTTTCCTACATTGTTCTCTATATACTCAAGAGCCTGTTTGACAAGATAGTGCGTGTGGTCCGTGCTTCCCGTGGTCATGTTGGCAACCGCATTCTTCATCTTATCCATGTACCACGACTTGATATCTTCCATAGACGCAAGATCTATTATGTCCGACAGATAGTTCTTCCGGCTCTCGAACTCATACAGGTGTCCGCCGCTACGGTACATCTCGCTTTCGGCCCGCAGGACGAACTCGAGTGATTTTAACTTGATGCTCATGATATCATCGGAATACTGTCCGCTCATCCAGTCAAAAAACTTCCCCGACGCAAGAAGACATCCGTCAACGTCACCGTCCTGAAGTTTCTCGAATATCTCGTTTTCAAGATCTGCAGGGTAGCTCTCTTCATACGATACCGCTATCGGAAGGTCGTCCACGTGCGCGACACTGCCTTTTGTGGAATACAGGGCCTTCATCGCTTCCTCATATGATTCGTAGCAGTTTTTTAATTTCTTGATACCGCCGATACCGATCCTGTAACGGATATCGGTCGCGCTTCTCATCTCACGTACCGCAACCCTGGATTTTTCTATGATATCCGTCCTCTCGTTATATTCCATCGTAAGATCGTTTCTCGGAACGAAAACGGGGATCTTATTGGAGCTGATGCTTCCCACTACCGCATCCGGGAACGTGTCTTTTATGATCTCCCTGACTTTTGAATAGTACACAGTCTGTGCTTTTACCGCCGAACCTACCGCGTTGGTCAGATAATTGCCTTCCTGTACCTCTCCGAACATGACAGCGACCATATATCCGTAATTGACATCAAGGCTCAGAAGGCCTTTATAGTTTTCTATGTCTTCCTCAAACGGCTCCTGGAAGATGATACTTGAAATAAAACCGTTTTCGATGATCGGAACTACCGTCTCGAGACGCTCTTTTGTCTGAAGGTCCTGTCTTCTCTTTTCCCTCCGGGTATCAAGTTCTTCTATGACACGCTCTATCTCACTTGTTATGGACTTCTGATTATATGGTTTGTTTAAGTAATCTATGACCCCGAGACCTATAGCTTCCTTCGCATAGTCGAATTTGTCATATGCGGTAAGTACGACGAATATGACCGAAGGCAGGATCGCCCTGATCTCCTTCATGGCCTCGATACCGTTTATACCCGGCATCTGGATATCCATAAAGATAACATCCGGTCTGAACCTCTCGGCTACTTCGATCGCCATACTTCCGGACTTGGCGCTTTCGATCTCAAACTGTCCTTCAAAATTTTTGTTGATGATCATCGACAGTGAATTGATCACTATACCTTCATCATCTGCAAGAAGAATCCTGTACATGCTTCGGACCTCTCCCTCCTTACCGTATTATCATGTTCACACGGTCACTATACAAACCTCGGAACCTTTATGACAAATTCAGTACCGCAGCCACTGCCTTCGCTGAATATTTCCATTACATCTCTTCGCCCGGTGAATATCTGCAGTCTTTCTATAACATTTCCGAGACCTATCCCGTTTGATGCCGCATGGTCCGGGGATACCTCACCGACCGCTTCGCCTGAAAGGATCCTGTCGATCTGCTCCTTGCTCATTCCGACGCCATTATCCTTTATCGACAGGAAAACAAACTCATCCTGTTTATATACTTTAAGGTCTATATGGCCTTCCCAGTCTATGTCTCTTATCCCGTAGTTCACCGCGTTTTCGACGATAGGCTGGAGTATCATGCTCGGAACCCTCACCTCGGTAACATCTTCGTCTATATCTTTGGAGTAATGGATCTCACCGGTAAACCGTACATTTAATATGTAGACATACTTGTCCACGAGCGCTATCTCTTCGGCTATCGATGCATCATTGTCTATCTTCTTGATATTATATCTGAAGAAATCCGCCATGTTCTCTATGAATTCGGTTGTCTTATCGGCACCCTCCATCATGGCAAGCTGTTCACCTGCATTTAACGTGTTAAACAGAAAATGCGGATTGATCTGAGCCTGGAGCGAACGCAGCTGAACTTCCTTCATACGATTTTCCATTACGAGCTCATGTTCTTTGAGCATACTCTCACGAAGAACACTGTCCTTGATCTCGGCAATATATCTCTGTATGCTTGCAAGCATCTGCTTGAAAGCCTTGGACACGATACTGATCTCGTCATCACCTTCGGCAACCTCGATCTCGACATCAAAGTTTCCTCCGGCAACCTCATTGGCTGCTTCGGAAAGATCGATGAGCGGAAGCGTCATGCTCTTTGTCATGAGGAATACAACGACAACGTTAACCATGCCTATAAAGAACAGGATCAGTATGGTAACGATCTCCATGTAGCGAAGTGATGACAGCAGTATGCTGTAATCCGAAGTGTTCTTTTTAAACTGTTTATTATTTAGAGCATATATACATGCCTGAAGATCCGAATACATATCTACGGTTTCTTCGTATGAGGCTTTATATTTTTCAACATTTCGTCCGCGCTTTGCGGTAATTGTTTCTCCGGCTACAAAAAGATAATTCTCCGACTGGTTGATGATATTTTCCTGCATCGCATAAACGGCGGTTCCGGAGTTTTTAAGATCAAGCGATGCCAGTCCGTTCCTGTAATCCTGCTCAGCTTTGTAATAATCATTAAGAGCATTTGTACCTTTACTCTCAAGGTACTCTTTCATCGAGTTCTGAAGATACGTCAGGTTATCGGAAAGATCATTCAGACTTACGTTTACGACGTATATCTCATCAACCCTGGCGATCATCGTGTTTATGCTCACGTACATGTAAACATTTACGATCAGGATAAGTATTACCGGAATGATAAAAGCGATAAGAAGCTTTGATCTGACCGATGCGCTATTCCATTTTTTCCTAATAGTCCCGGTCATTGATCTTCCGCCCTGTTCGTTTTTTCCGACAGCATCTGCTGTGCTTTTATCTGGTCCACAACCTCTATCCCGACGGGAAGATATGAATTGGTGTAGCCCATGTTGTTATATTCGTGAAGCGCCTGGATGCACGATTTTCCCATCTCGTCCGTGTCAACGGATATTGTCGAGAAAATGACCTGCTTGTCAACCGCATCAAGTATCGTATCGTTGGAGAAAAATCCTACGATCTGGATCTGTCCGACAAGGTTGTAATCAACTACTGCCTGATATGCACATCGCGTGTAAACGCTGTTGACGCACAGCATGATATTGGGAAGATCCTCTTTTACAAGGAATATATTACGGATGCTCTCCTCTGCGCTGAAAATATCTTCCGCATCGATCCTAGTTACGATGATCTCGGGGAGCGAATCCTCGCCTTTCTTTTCGCGAAGATAATCCTCTATGGCCATTGCGATCAGGTTTGACGCGCCTTCAGACATGTCACCGTCAACAAGAATATCAACGGTCGTATTTTTGATATCGTCGTCTCCGACCAGCTTCTCAACCTGGAGAGCGTACATCTGCCCGAGCTCATAATAGTTGAGCCCGACATAACACTGACGCTTTGAAGCCTCCACGTCATTTTGCAAAACTACGACACCTATACCTTCGTCTGCGGCTTTGTCTATGAGCTTTCTGACTTTGTCGCTCGTTCCGCCGGAGTATACTATGCCGTCCATTTTTGAATTGACCGCTATGCGGAGAAGTTCTTCGGCCGAATAATCCCTTCCGAGACCGGACCCGAGATCCTCAAGATATGCATTGTATTCAAGCGCCTGTTCTTTTGACGCATTAAACACTTCCTGCCAAAAATCGCTTTCCGAATCTTCCGCGATAAAAGCATAATGCCTGTCATAATCAACAGCCTGCTCCTGTTCGACACTACGCATCGTTCTCGTAATAGCACGGAAGATTATCCCCGTTACGATCGCGGCAACGATCATTATCACGGTACCGACGATCATAAAACGGTACGATTTATTTGAATAGTTTTTATTCATACTTTCGCGTCAACTATCGTGCCTTTTACTTCTTCGACACTTTCGTCTGCTTCGTCGGAAGATGCTAAAGAAGTGTTATCTCCTGCCTCTTCATCCGATGCTTCCTCATCGGGGTCATTTTCTTCAGGATACTTCGTCCTGAATATCTCCATGAACTGCTTGCCCGTGATGCTTTCTTTCTCAAGAAGATACTCGGCAAGTCTGTCGAGAAGATCCCTGTTCTCGCTAAGAAGACGTTTCGCTTCTTCGTAAGCGGTCGAAAGGATCCTCATTACTTCTTCGTCAACGCCCGCTGCCGTCTCATCGGCGCATTCCATTACCATACGTCCGCTTAAGTATCTGTCCTCCATACTCTCAAGCTTAATAAGACCGAACTTCTCGGACATACCGAATCTTGTGACCATAGACCTTGCAAGTGATGTGGCTTTTTCTATATCGTTTGCAGCACCTGTTGTAACAGATGCGAATATCATCTCCTCGGCTGCACGACCAGCGAGTGCCGTTACGATCTGTTCATACAACTCATCCCTGCTCTCAAGGTGTTTTTCTTCCTCGGGAACATACCACGCATAACCGAGAGCACCCATCGTTCTCGGAACTATTGTTATCTTCTGTATCGGATCGGTGTTCTTCTGAAGAGCTGATGCAAGTGCATGGCCGATCTCATGATAAGATACGATCTTGCGCTCTTTCTTTGTCATGATGCGGTCTTTCTTTTCCTTACCCATCATAACAACTTCTATCGCCTCAAGAAGATCCTTCTGGTTAACGGCTTCCCTTCCGCTCTTTACCGCGTTGATAGCGGCCTCATTGACCATATTGGCAAGATCGGATCCGACCGCCCCCGCCGTTGCAAGTGCGATCTCGTCAAAATCTACCGAATCGTCAAGAAGCACATCTTTCGAATGTACTTTGAGCGTTTCCTTTCTTCCTTTGAGATCCGGCTTGTCAACGATTATCCTTCTGTCAAATCGTCCGGGACGAAGAAGCGCCTTATCAAGTATCTCCGGCCTGTTTGTTGCCGCAAGTATCATGATACCTTTTGCACTGTCAAATCCGTCCATCTCCGACAGCAGCTGGTTGAGCGTCTGCTCGCGCTCATCATTACCGCCGCCGTAACGTGAATCCCTTGATTTTCCGATCGCATCTATCTCATCTATAAAAATGATACACGGCGCGTTTCTCTGTGCATCCTTAAACAGATCCCTTACCCTCGATGCTCCGACTCCGACATACATCTCAACAAAATCGGATCCGGCAAGAGAGAAAAACGGAACGTGCGCCTCACCGGCAACAGCTTTTGCGAGCAGTGTTTTACCGGTTCCGGGAGGTCCGACAAGAAGCGCACCTTTCGGAAGTTTTGCGCCGATCTTGACATATTTGCCGGGGTTGTGGAGGAAATCAACAACCTCCTGCAATGATTCCTTTGCCTCATCCTGGCCAGCAACATCCTTGAAAGTAACGCCTGTCTCTTTCTGGACATACATTTTGGCATTGCTCTTTCCGACGCCCATAATTCCGCCGCCGCCCATACGCTTCATAAAGAAACTTATTATGAGCCAGAACAGGAGTATCGGCAGAATATATGACAGCACGAATGAGAGTATGATCGAGGAAGAATCAGACTCCTTCTGTTCAAACTTTACACCTGCCTTAAGCAGTCTGTCCGTAAGTGATTCATCATACACCGGTATCGTATAATACTTGACCTGCACATATGCTTTTTCCTGTCCCTTGGGAAGGATCGTGATCTCATCGCTGCTGATGATGACGCTGTCGACCTCGCCGCTTTCGATCTTTTCAATGAACGCATCATATGTGATCTTCTGGTTTGTCGCGCTTGAAAACATCGTTCTCATATATGAAAGGATGACAAAAAGCACGACCGATACCACAAGAATTATAAGAAGCATCTGCTGATTCTGTTTTTTGTTTTTATTGTTATTTCCGGAATTGTTATTATCCTTGTTTTCCATATGTTCTCCCATAGAAATCAGTTCTTTTGTTTATCGGTTTATTATAGTTATAAACATGCGTAAAATCAACTTTTTGATGTGAATTTTGTGTGTTTATTACCCGTATTATGAATTTATGATATAATTGCCTCGCTATGATACTTCCGTCATATTCATTTATTTTTATATTTCTGCCTGTCACGATCATACTGTATATGATCGCTAATTCCCGTAATCTTTTTACCCTCGGAAAAATCATACTTCTTGTTTCGTCCCTTGTTTTTTACGGGCTTCTTACTCCGGGAATAAAGGGGCTTTGTGCGCTTATCGCATCGGTCGCCTTTTGCTATATCATCGCAACTTTTGGCCTTACGAAAGATATTTCACAGGCATCCAGGAAGTTACTTCTTGCCGCCGGTATCATTGTTAACATCACATTTCTTGTGTATTGCAAGTATCTTTCATATATCGGACATCTTATCGAGCAGGCAGGCGGGGGCAGTTTTTCATTTGAAGCCATAGTCGTACCGGTCGGTATAAGCTACTTTACGTTCTCACAGATAGCCTATCTTGTTGATACTTACAGGGAGCCCGGCATCAGATATTCCTTTATCGACTATGCACTTTTTGTCAGCTTCTTTCCTAAGATAACCGTGGGTCCTATAGCTCTTACAACTGAGATGATCCCGCAGTTTAACGACAGTATGCGTAAGCATATAGATTATGATTGCATGGCAAAAGGCTTTTACAGATTTACCCTCGGCCTTGCCAAAAAACTCCTTCTTGCCGATAATCTCGGAAAGTTTGCAGATATCGGATATGCCAACATTTCAAATCTCGGAACGAGCAATGCGATACTTGTGATACTTTCATATACTCTTCAGATCTACTTTGATTTTTCGGGCTACTGTGATCTTGCATCGGGAATATGTCTTATGCTCGGACTTGACCTTTGCGAGAACTTTGACGGTCCGTACAGGAGCCTTTCAATAAGCGAATTCTGGAAAAGATGGCACATATCGCTTACAAGATTTTTCAGAAATTACCTTTACATCCCGATGGGCGGGAACAGAAAAGGAAAGATACGTACATATTTTAACAACATGTTCATATTCCTTATAAGCGGCCTCTGGCACGGTGCGGCAACTCATTTCGTGTTATGGGGAGCCGTTCACGGCGTCGGCATTATAGCTGATAAGATCATATCCCCTGTTACTAAAAAGGTTCCGAAAGCGATACGGTGGTTTTTGACTTTTACGTTTGTGAACCTGGCATGGGTGCTGTTCCGCGCAGACGATACGGTAATTGCGATGGATATGTTCAAACAGCTCTTTACCGGGGGATTCATTCCTCTTAACAGTTCGCTCATCGCGGCATGTATCCCGACCGAATTCCAGCTGCTTCAGTGGATCATACTTAAAGTTGCGCCGGATCTTACATACTACAGCGGATGTGCGATATGGATCATTCTTGTAGCTATCGGTATATACTTTAGCGCTTTTTCAAAAACGGTTCGGGAAAGATGCGACAACTTCGTGGCATCCGGTAAAAAAGTTGCGATCACCGTTATACTATTTACGTGGTCAGTTCTGTCACTGTCCGAGGTTGCTGAATTTATATATGTGAATTTTTGATCATGACAAACAAACAGTATTTTGTAAAATCAATCGCATATTCTCTTTGTATTCTGGTTCTGATCGCGATCGCCACGATCGTGATAGATCCTTTTGTCCATTTTCACGCTCCTTTTTTCGGCCTTGCCGCGGCAGAAACGGAAGAGCGCGGGCAGCAGATCGGCGTCGCAAAGAATATGGACTATGATACTGCGATAGTTGGTTCATCAATGAGTGAGAACTTTGAGGCAGGATGGTTTAATGACGGAGTCATCGGAAACAAAACCGTCAAACTTTCCATGCAGGGTGCCCATTTTGACGACTACAGAAGACTTCTTAATGTCGTACTGTCAAAGCCCGAAACGAAGACCGTGATAATTTCTCTCGACAATTATCTGCTCCTTCACAATCCGGCCGAGCATCCTACAACTATCCCGGATTATCTGGAAAACGATGATCTTCATGACGACATATATTATCTTTGGAATAAATCGGTTTCATTCGTATTTATCCCGCAGTTTATCATCAACAATATAACCGAAGGATTTTCCGCCGACAGCGCATACTGCTGGGCCGGAAGATACAGATTTGACAAATACGTTGCAAGAGCAACTTATCTTCCTTACAGACTGATGCAGCAGAAGGATGAAGAGAAATTTGATTCGTATTACGGATATGTAAATGAATTCCTCGACGGGATCACTCCTTATATTGAAGCGCGTCCCGACGTCGAATTCATATTCTATTCACCGCCGTACAGTATCCTTTACTGGGATGACTGTATACTCCGCGGCAGGCTTACCGCGGAGATATGTGCGCAAAACGAAGTGTTCGGCAGACTTCTTGAACACGGAAACGTCCGTATTTTCTATTTTCAGGATAACTGGGATATAATCACCGATCTTGATAATTACAAAGACTACTCGCACTTCAGCCAGGATATAAGCCATTATCTGTACGAGTGCATGCGCGACGGCAAATGTGAAGTGACGCGCGAAACATCTTTCGATACGCTTCTGAAATTCTCGGAAGACATAGCCAAATATGACCACGAGATGTCATTCCATTAAGCTTACCAAAGCTTTTTGGGATATACTCCCGCCTCTTTCAATCCGGCTATACGTTCCCGAACATACTCTTTGTCTTCCTTGTAAGTAACACCGAACCATTTATCGGAAGACCTCAGAACCTTTACGACTGCCCTGCCTTCGTTTATCATCCCGTCTACGACAAACGGAAGATAACATTCCGCCTTCTCAACATTTAGAGGCAGTTCTTCTTTATAGAACTTAACAAATGCTTTATCGATCTCTTCGAGGAAATCAGGAGTAAATCCCCATATGTTCATACTTGTCGGGCTGTCTGCCGCAATATCGATATAGTCCTCGCCGTTTTCCGTATATGCCGCGCCGTCATCCGTTTTTATGACCTTCGTGCGCTCCACAATGTCGACAAGATTTCCCTTATCATCAACCGTACATACCCCTCGGCTTACGGACCCGTTTTCCGTCAGTGTATTTCCGAGCTCGTACCCTACCATGCAGTACCTGCCGCGCTCATTTTTTACTTCTTCGAGGTAATCGAATATTTTGCTAAACGCTTCTTTTCCGTAAAAATCATCCGCATTTATAACAGCAAAAGGCCCTTTGACAACGTCTCTTACACATCTTACCGCGTGTGCCGTACCGTATGGTTTGGTCCTTTCCGCATATACCTTCTCCCCTTTGGGAATATCGGAAAGGTCCTGGAAAACATACTCAACCTCAATATGCTTTGATACGGCATCACCAACCGCCTCTTTAAAAAGCTCGAGGTTCTCTTTCTTGATTATGAATATGACTTTGCCGAATCCCGCGCGCTTTGCATCAAAGATCGAAAAATCAATGATCTTGTCGTTGTCATCATCAACGGTGTCGATCTGTTTCAATCCGCCGTATCTGCTTCCCATGCCCGCTGCCATTATTACAAGTACAGGTCTGTCCATATCCGCTCCTTTTATTTTTCCTTTATCTTAACTGTTTTGACCGGTTCGCTTGTTACGTCGATACCGAGTCTCTTAAATGTGCGTATATCCGCAGGCGACAACATCACCGAAGTATGTGCCTGAAGACCTTTGAGCTTCGGTATTTGTGACAGTGATACTTTTGCATTCTCATCCGAGATCGACGCTATCGAAAGCGCAATGAGTACCTCATCTGTATGAAGTCTCGGATTCTTTCCGCCAAGGAACTTGACTTTAAGTTCTGCTATAGGTTCAATCGCTTCCGGAGATATAAGGTGCGTATCGTGATCCACTCCTCCGAGGTACTTGAGCGCATTAAGAAGGAGAGCCGCCGAGGCACCGAGAAGATCCGTTGTCTTACTCGTGATGATCTCTCCGCTTTCAAGTTCGATCGCTGCGGTCGGAACACCGAGCTTTTCCGCTCGTGCGTTTGCGGCTACGGTAACTTTCCTGTCGTCGGTCGTGATGCCGGCCTGTTTCATCAGAAACTCGATCTTTAAGACTTCACTTTCATTAGCCTTTTCCTCAACCACCCTGTTGAGTGTCGTATAATATCTCCTTATTATCTCCTGCTTTGAAGCTTCACAGCATACTTCATCATCTATTATGCAGTTGCCTGCCATGTTAACGCCCATATCGGTAGGTGACTTATACGGACTCTGTCCGTAGATCTCCTCAAACATGGCATTTAGCACCGGGAATATCTCTATATCCCTATTGTAGTTGACCGTAGTCTTTCCGTACGCCTCAAGATGGAACGGGTCTATCATGTTAACATCATCAAGATCTGCCGTTGCAGCTTCATATGCAAGATTGATCGGATGTTTGAGCGGTATGTTCCATATCGGGAATGTCTCGAACTTTGCATATCCGGCTTTGATACCGCGCTTGTTCTCGTGATACAGCTGTGACAGACACGTGGCCATCTTCCCGCTTCCCGGGCCTGGCGCAGTTACGACTACAAGCGGTCTTGTCGTTATAACATAATCGTTCTTTCCGAATCCTTCATCGCTTACGATAAGCGGAATATTCGAAGGATAACCCTCAATAAAATAGTGCATGTAGACATTGATATTTCTCTTCTTCATGCGCTCTTTAAACTTCTTGGCGGATTCCTGCCCGGTAAAGTGTGTTACGACAACGGATGACACGTAAAGGCCTTTATCTTCGAAAAGCTGTTTCAGCCTCAGCACATCCTCATCATATGTTATACCGATATCTCCCCTTACCTTTTTGCGGTCGATATCCATCGCATTTATGACTATGACGATCTCTGCCTGATCGGAGAGCTGCATGAGCATCCGAAGCTTACTGTCCGGTTCAAACCCGGGGAGTACTCTCGATGCATGCTAATCATCGTACAGTTTTCCTCCGAATTCGAGATACAGCTTATCTCCGAATTCCCCTATCCTTTCGCGGATATGTTCAGATTGTGTTTTAAGATACTTTTCATTGTCAAATCCGATCTTCATACAAACCTCATTCCCACATCATTTAGTGCAAAACAACTATATAATACTACCATATATCCAATATATAGTTCAAGATTTCAGTCGCACTCCCTGATCTTTTTCCTAAGCGGAAGTACCATGTTCGGAGCTACCGACAATGCATCGATACCCATGGCTATGTAATCTTTTGTATGGGAAAGATCCGCTGCGGCTTCTCCGCATATATCAACAGGTATTCCGGCCTTATGCGCATTCTCGACCGTCATTTTTATCATCTTTAACACCGCCGGATGCATCCTGTTAAAATACGTTTCAAGCTTGGGGTTCTGTCTGTCTATGGCAAGCGTATACTGTGTAAGATCATTCGTTCCTATACTGAAGAAATCAACCTCCTTTGCAAGCTCGTCGCTGATCATGACCGCTGCGGGAGTTTCTATCATTATTCCAAGCCTTAAATCTTTTTTGTATTCGATGTTTTCCGCATCAAGCTCATCCGTAACCTCTTTTATGATCTTCTTTATCTGTCTTACTTCATCCGTCGAGATGATAAGGGGAAAAAGAATGTCGAGGTTTCCGAATGCCGACGCTCTGTAAAGTGCCCGAAGCTGAGTTTTAAATAATCCCGGCTGGGCAAGGCTTATCCTGATAGCACGATAGCCGAGTGCGGGATTGGCCTCTTTTTCCGGTCTGAAATACGATGCCTGTTTGTCGGTTCCAAGGTCAAGTGTTCTTATAATGACTTTTCTTCCGCGCATCCGCTCAAGCACTTCTTTGTAAATGGAAAACTGCTCATCCTCGGACGGATAAGTCGGAGATTCCATATAAATGAATTCGCTCCTGAATAGGCCTATTCCACCCGCGTCATACATAAGTGCGGTCTCCACGCCTTCGGCACTACCGATGTTGGCATATACGTTTATGTATGCACCGCTCTTTGTTACGTTGTTTTTACCTTTGAGGAGCAGGAGCATTTTCTGCTGTTCTTCGAACTCCTTCTGCTTCCTCTTCATCCTCTCCGTCGTACGTTTATCCGGATCGATGATGAGTTCACCCTTAAGCCCGTTTAATATGGCGCTCCTTCCGTCATATATAGAGAGCATCTCCTGTCCGAGACCGACGACCGAAGGCAGTCCCATTGTGCCTGCAAGTATTGATGCGTGGCTTACGGGAGATCCGAACATCGTAGCCAGTCCGAGGACATTTTCCCTGTTAAACTGGACTATATCACCTGCGTTAAAATCATCCGATGCAAATATACACGGCTCCCCGGGCTCTATCATCTCAGCTTCCGCCCCGCACAGTATCCTTAGCATCCTCTCAGAAACATCACGGACATCCGCGACATGACTTTGCATGTATTTATCTTCTATAGATGAGAACAGGCGAGAGAATTCATCGGAAGCAAGTGCAACGGCATAAGCCGCATTATACTTTGACTCGCTTATCTGTTTTTGCACAAACTCAATATACTGGGTATCCTCAAGGAGCATTTCCTGGGCAACAAAAATGGATGCGTTTGTCTCTCCCAGATACTCGGCAGAAGATTTGTACAGTTCCTCCAGCTGTTCAATGGCTCTCTTGCGGGCATCATTAAACAGCCTGATCTCGGAATCGGTATCTTCAACCGTGTTCCTTGATATGTGTTTATCGGGATGCATATATACAAAAAGCTTTCCGATCGCTATTCCCGATACGACTTTTGTTCCTTTCAGAATTACCATATCTGCCTCCGAAGATACCATGTAACATTACGCTACCAATTCTACCACATTTTGTAGTATAATTCTTTTGTTTAATAAATATTGTGTATTAACGATTACGACAACCGAAAGGATCTGTTATGTCCGATCATAAAAAACTGCTGACAAAACTCATAATTTCCGCCGTTCTGACCGTAATACTGTTTCTTCCGTTATCCGAATGGCTCCAGTCGGAACAGGCTGTCTTATATGCACTTCAGATGATACTCGTCCTCCTGGTCATATTTATAAACCGCAGTATATTCATAAGCGGATATTCCTCTCTGTTTCAAAGATCCCCTAACATGGATACACTCGTATGCCTCGGTGCTACCGCTGCATTTTTGTATAGCGCCATCGTATCGATGATAAGCATGATCTACTACAAGAACATGAGTGAATATACAGGTGAGACCGAGCTGTACTTTAAGTCCTCGGCTATGATCATGACTCTCGTTCTTGCCGGCAAATACCTTGAGGCTCTTGCCAAAGGCAAAACATCAAACGCCATTTCCGAGCTTGCGGACCTGTCTCCCAAAACGGCTCTTGTCCTGCGAAAAGGACAGGAAACGGAAGTTCCGATCGAAGAAGTACGCGTCGGTGATATTTTTGTATTAAAGCCCGGAATGAGCGTGCCTGTTGACGGTGTGATAGAATCCGGAACGAGTGCAGTAAATGAATCATCCCTTACAGGTGAATCAATGCCTGTTGACAAGGTTGCCGGTATGACCGTCAGCGCCTCAACGATCAACCTGTCCGGACACTTAACATGCCGGGCAACAAGTGTCGGGGAAGACACTGCATTTTCCCGGATCGTTAAGATGGTTTCGGATTCCGCTTCAGGGTCCGCGCATATCTCGAACACCGCCGACAAGATCTCATTTATTTTCATCCCCGTGGTCATCCTGATATCAGTAATAACATTTGCGGTCTGGATGCTAAGCGGAACCGGTCTCGGCTTTTCCCTTGCAAGAGCGATCGCCGTTTTGATCGTAAGCTGCCCGTGTGCCCTCGGTCTTGCATCTCCTGTTGCGATAATGATCGGTAACAGCGTCGGAGCGAAACACGGCATTCTTTATAAGACTGCGCAGGCGCTTGAGAATGCCGGAAGAACACAGATCGTCGTTGTTGATAAGACGGGTACTCTTACGACCGGCAGTCCCAAAGTCACGGATATCATAAGTACACAGAACGATATCGAGCACAGGGATCTGCTGTTGTCGATCGCCTATGCACTCGAGTCGAAAAGCGAACATCCCGTTGCCAAGGCGATATGTGAATTCGCAGAAAAAAGATTTGTGCCGGTAATGCAGACGACATATTTTGAAGCGATCCCCGGAAAAGGTATCAAAGCGGATCTCAACATAGGCGGAAAGCGAAGGACTATATATGCCGGAAGCGAAATTTTCATCGGTGAATCACTTCTTGGCAGGGAAGACGACGAGTACAACACTGATTTTCGGGCAAGTATAAAAAGACTTGTTGCCGAAGGAAAAACACCGACACTGTTTGCATCCGAATCCGGAATGCTCGGTGTTATCGCCGTCGCGGATGAGATCAAGGAAGGAAGCAGTGAGGCGATCGAGGCTCTTCATAACGAAGACATTCATGTATGTATGGTAACCGGTGACCGGCTTGCCACATCCGAGGCCGTCGGCGAACAGGTCGGGATCGAACCCGATGAGGTTATCTCCGATGTACTTCCCGATGAAAAGGCAACGATAGTCAAAAAGCTCCGTGAGACCGGAAAAGTAACTATGATCGGTGACGGAATAAACGACGCTCCCGCACTTACGGTTGCCGATACGGGTATCGCCATAGGTGCCGGTACTGATATAGCTATCGACGCTGCTGACGTTGTACTTGTACAGAACAGTCTTATGACGGCAGTCGATGCGATACGCCTATCAAAGGAGACTCTCTCCGTGATCCATCAGAATCTGTTCTGGGCATTTTTCTATAACATCATAGGTATCCCTCTTGCCGCGGGGTGCTTTTATAAAGCTTTCGGATGGCTTCTCGATCCGATGTTCTGTGCGGCAGCAATGAGCATTTCAAGCATCTTTGTCATAACAAACGCTCTTCGCCTTTACTCATTCAGGACTATCGGTTCGTCTGTATTTGAGGACGATCCCGACGATGAATACTATGAGGATGAAAAATCAGAAGAAGAGGAATAGTCAGAGAATTTCTAAAGATTTCCAAAATATGATATAATATTAAGGATTATGAGAATCTTAAGATCACTCAAAAGCCTTCTTAGAAGAACGTACAGACATTTACTTCGAAGGCTGAGCAAAAAAGAACTTATAATAATCCTTTCATTTGCGGTCGGACTCATACTTACGGTCGCTATCATTGTTGTACTTAAAA
>JAEEGL016056212.1_pt1 | contig 16933 bp, 15 predicted proteins | sample 9134231 | NCBI WGS metagenome assembly JAEEGL01 (sample SAMN16246548, study PRJNA631951) | gut metagenome | biome: gut microbiome; feature: rumen; material: fiber-attached | host: Bos | place: Iran: Karaj | collected 2018-10
CCATATGTATCCGCAAGCACATCCTTAAGTAGTGGGAACCTCTGAATGAATGGAGACTCCTTGCCTGTATTTTTACAATCAATAATGTTTGGTATGAAATCCATTGGACCTGGACGGTATACTGCATTGGCCAGGATTAAATCGCCTATCTGAGTAGGATTAAGCTGCTTAAGTAAGCTCTTCATTCCAGCAGACTCGAACTGGAAAACACCATCAGTCTTTCCTGCCGCAAAAAGCTCCATTGCACCCTTGTCGTTGTAATCGATATCATGCAAATCAAGCTTGATGCCGTAGTTCTTTTCTACCTGCTTAAGGGTGTCGTTAATAACAGTAAGGTTTCGAAGGCCAAGGAAGTCCATCTTCAAAAGTCCGATTTCCTCAATAACTTCTTTCTCGTACTGTGTGATAATCACATCACCCTTTCCAAGGGCAAGTGGCATATATTCGTCAGTAGGCTTTCCTGAAATAACTACACCTGCGGCATGTACACCAGTGTTACGTGGCAAGCCCTCCAGACTCTTACAAATATCAAGAAGCTTTCTGATTTCATCGTCAGCCTCATACATAGCTCTAAGATCTGGGCTGTACTTAATAGCATTTTCGATAGTAACCTTTTTGCCATCTGGTAACACATCCGGGATAAGCTTTTTGATGCTGTTAGTGTAAGGAATTGGCAGTCCCATAACACGACCAACATCCTGCACTACGCTCTTTGGCTTAAGTGTACCGAAAGTAACAATCTGAGTTACACAGTCGTCGCCATATTTTTTACGAACGTACTCGATAACCTCCTCACGTCCCTCAGGGTCGAAATCGGTATCAATATCGGGCATGGAAACACGCTCTGGATTAAGGAATCGCTCGAATACCAGATTGTATTTCATAGGGTCGATATCTGTAATTCCTGTGGTGTAACTGATAAGTGAACCAGCAGCAGAACCACGGCCTGGTCCAACAGGAATATCATGGGTTCTGGCATAATTTATGAAATCCCAAACAATAAGGAAGTACTCAATATACCCCATCTCCTTGATGGTGTTAAGCTCGTAGGTAAGACGTTCCTCGTAAAGATGAGCATCATCACCATATCTCTCCTTCAAACCATCGAAGCATAGCTTATTTAGATATGTCCAGGCATCATAGCCCTCTGGAACTGCAAATGGAGGTAAGCCTGCTATGTGATACTCAATCTCCACATTACATCTGTCAGCAATTTCCTGAGTGCGATAAACTGCCTCCTTTGCATAAGGGAAAAGATTAAGCATCTCCTGCTCAGTCTTAACATAGAACTCCTCTGTCTCGAAGCGCATTCTGTCTTCATCATCCATCTTTGCACCAGTCTGAATACAAAGAAGCACATCGTGACTATAGGCATCCTCTTTATTTGTATAATGGCAATCATTTGTGGCAACAAGAGGGATTCCTGTCTCCTTAGAAAGACGCAAGAGTCCCTGATTTACATTTTTCTGCAAATCAATACCATGGTCCTGCATCTCAAGGAAATAATTATCTGCACCAAATAAATCTCTATACTTTAAAGCAATTTCTTTTGCCTCTTCATACTGTTCACGGGCAAGTGCTCTGGCAACCTCTCCAGCAAGACATGCTGACAAGCAAATAAGGCCTTCGTGGTACTTCTCTAATATTTCGAAATCCACACGAGGCTTATAATAAAATCCATCCACATAACCTGCTGATACGATCTTAATAAGGTTGTGGTATCCTACATTATTTTCTGCAAGCAAAATAAGGTGATAGTATCTATCATCACCTTTTACCATTTCTCTATCAAAGCGGGAACCTGGTGCAACATACACCTCGCAGCCAATGACTGGCTTGACGCCCTGGGCCATGCACTCATCATAAAACTTTGTAACACCGTACATATTTCCATGGTCTGTAATGGCTGCTGCAGTCATTCCATGTTCTTTACACTTTGCGACATACGATTTTATTTTATTGGAACCATCTAAGAGTGAATACTCTGTATGGGTGTGAAGATGGACAAAACTCATAACATTCTCTCTTTCTAAATACAACTATATTCATTTTATAGTGACGATGGATAAATCACAACGTGTTTTTCGTAGAATTATTTATAGGATTAACATATATTTGGTGATAAAATAACCTATAAAATAAATCCAAATATGATAATTTCAGGAGATTAGTATTATTTATGATTAATGAGCAACAGGTAAAAACTACTTTCGCTAACTATACAAAATATTTCAATCCAGAAGATCCAAAAATATCCTTAAAAATCACTCACACTTACAAGGTTGCTGAAAACTGCAGGAGCATCGCAGAAAGTCTTGGGTTAACTGCAGATGAAATCGAAGTAGCATGGCTAATCGGCATGCTGCATGATATTGGTCGTTTCGAACAAATCAAGCGTTATGGCACTTTTAACGACAGCAAATCAGTGGACCACGGTGAATTTGGTGCCGATTTACTTTTCAAAGAACAGCGATTAATTGAGGAGTACATAGATGTTAGAGACTACGATGAAATAATCGAGATTTCCATAAGACAGCATAATAAATATCGTATCTCACAAGGACTGGATTCAAAAACCGAAATGTTTTTGAACATCATCAGAGATGCCGACAAAATTGATATTTTCAGAGTACAGATAGAAGAACCTATCATCGGCATCTACGGAGTATCACTAGACTACATTAAAAGCCAGACTATAACAGATGAAGTTTTCCAGCAATTCAAGGAGCACACTGCAATTTTGCGTTCCCTAAAAAAGACTTATCTAGATTATTATGTGGGCCATTTTTCTTTGGCCTTTGAGTTGGTATTTCCTCGCAGCCGACAGCTCACCCTTGAGCAGGGCTATCTAAAACAGCTTATGGATTTACAGGTAGCCGATTCTGCCACTCAGGATAGAATTAATTTTATTCGAGATGAAATCAATAAGTGTTTAGCAGAATAGCTTTTATGAATTAAAAGCATGTACACATTATACAAGGCATAAAAAACGAGCCTCGTAAAATTTACGAAGCTCGTTGATCTCACACTAAATATTCTATTTTACTCAGCCACGGTGTCGAAGTTGATGATGTCAGCTGCGCCCATCTCATCATAGAGCTGGTTCATGATTTCCTCTGCATGTGCAGAATCAATCTTGCTGTAATCTCCGCCATGCTCTGACTCATAGAAATATGTTCCATTTCCGTCTGTATCATATACAACAGATGCCTTCTCCATGATTTGAAGAGAATTGTCATCACCGATTACATACTTGCAAACCCAGTGGTTTGATGCTGTGTAAATATATCCATCCTTTGTAGCAATTGGGTAAGCTGTTCCACCTGAACAAATCTTTCCAAGCTCTACAATATTACCATCATCATAAGTGAAAAGCGTAGCATCGATACCTGCCATATTACCGTCCATGTTGTCGTAGGTTCCGCTTGTAACTGCAAAAACATCTACATCCCCAACAGTAATATTTGCATATCCCATGCCTGCTGTAATCTTCTTTTTGTTTAGCATATCTGTGAATGTATCACAATCGCTAAAATCAATTTCCGGAGCGCACTCATTAGAAACCTGCTTTATAAAGTCTATTGAGTTTTCATCCAAATCCTGTGCTGCTTCATTAGAAGCTGTTGGCACTGCCTCGTCCTCTACCTGTGCTGACTCTGTTTCTGCTTTAGTTGATGCGCTACCACATGCAACCATGGACAAAGCCATAACTCCCACCATTGCTAATACCACAAATCTGTTTTTCATTGTTCCCCGTCCTCCGTTAGTATAAATTTTAGTATTTAAATATTATAGTAGACACTTGTGTATTTTCTGTTTATTTTTGTTCTCTAAGTTCGATATTTATAAGGAATTTTGCTCTTATGCAAGTCTTCTTCCAATTGCTAATTCATCTGCAAACTTCATTAATGCTTTTTCTACTCTCTCATAATCAGATTCAACGAATCTATAAAGATAAGCATCTCCGATTTCGTTCTCTACGGGTGGCTCCTCATAGAACTCTTCATCTGTATCTCTTGTATAAAGGAATACGCCAATACCTACGATTGCAAATGCTACATATGCGATAATTAAAATCATTTCAATACCTCCTGCGTCCTCGCGCTCAATCGTATACCTCGTTTCGTGTTTCATTTTCTGAACACAGTATATAAAAGCAAGTATCACAGAAGTATCACACACATAAAGAGACCAAACTGTAGGCATCAAGCTCTAATATTTCTCAAGCGAAGCTTTCTTCAGCTGAGCGGAGAAATCATTAGGCTTGTAGCCGTAACAGTTTGGTCCTTAATATGTCCGTTATTTATTTGTATCCTTGAGCGCATACGCGATATTAATAGCATGGTCTGCGCATCGCTCAATATCTGTAACCATATCGGAGAAGATAACGCCTGCGATAGGTTCACATTTGTTCTCCATGAGACGCTCTACGTGATGGTTAATCAGCTGCTTCTCCTGCTTATCAACCTTTGACTCAAGCTTTTCAATCTTAGAAAGATTGTCATAGTTTTCAGAAGTGAAAATATCAATAGCAAGCTCAACCTCTTCCATTGAGTTCTCTGCCATTTCCTTAAGTTCCTTGGCAGCCTTCTTTGAAAGCTTAGTCTTTTTATTCTTCATTCGTGTAGCGTACTCGATGATGTTCTCAGCATGATCTGATATACGCTCCATATCTGTAACTGCTATTGTGATAGCAGAAATACGTCGAAGCATTGCTGGTGTAAGGTTCAAAGTCTGAAGCTTAACCATTGCATCCTGAATAGCATGATTAAGAATATTAACTGTCTCCTCACGCTCCTCTACATCCTCTACCTTTTCAGGTGAATAATCAAAGAAGCAATCGATAGCCTTTTCATAATTCTCTGCTGCAATAGCACCCATTCTGGCAGCCTCAAGCTGAGCCTGATGAATAGTCATGTTTGCTGGTACATTGCCCATCTGAGTCATGAATACAAGCTTTCTGTCCTCTGCTGCACGAGTCTCCTCTGGAAGCTCTGGGATGAACATGTAAGTGAGCTTAATAATCCAGTCTGTAAATGGGAATATGATACATACAGCAAGGATAGCGAAGATTGTATGTGTGTTAGCTATCTGACGAGCTGGATCTGCTGATGTAGACTGAATCCAGCTGAGCAGTGGTGTTACATTTATAATGATAACAATGATAGCTGCTCTAATTACATTAAACAAAAGGTTCAAAATAGCTGAACGCTTACCGTTTCTATTTGCTGTAAGTGATGCAAGCAAGTTTGGTGTAACAGAACCGATGGCTGCACCGATTACAAGATATACCGCAACATTGTAATCCAAAATACCCTGTACAACAAAGGCCTGGAAGATAACTGTTGCAGATGATGAACTCTGTAAAAGAGCTGTGAATGCAATACCAAATACTAATGCTACGAATGGATTGGTAAGACCACTGAGGAAATTTTTAAACATCTCAGAGTGCGAAAGTGGTGCAATGGCAGCCTTCATAATAGTAATACCCTGGAAGAGCATACCAAAGCCCATGATAACTGTACCAATGTGCTTTACCAAATCCTTCTTTATAAATAAGTACATTACCGCACCAGAGAAAAGAAACAATGGTGTGAATGTAGCAATATTAAAAGCTGTAATCTGTGCTGTGACAGTGGTACCGATATTGGCACCGAGGATAACTCCAATAGCCTGAGCCAGTGTCATCATGCCTGAGTTAACAAAGCCGATAACCATAACATCAGTAGCTGAAGAGCTTTGAACGAGGACTGTCATTACAAGTCCGACAACGACAGCTACAAACTTATTAGTAGTAGCCTTCTCTAAGATAACCTGAAGATTATCACCGCAACTATTTTTAAGACCAGTGGACATGATAGACATTCCAAACAGGAAAAGACCTACTCCACCTAACAGTGATATCATTTGTGCAATTGTCATTTTTTTCTCCTTCTACCCGGTTTACATTCTTAGTAACCGCACTTTTCCTTCGCGAAAAGTAAATACTTTTTTCTCTATTTTTCGTCCGCATTCAATGATAACAAATATAAAATAGAATGTCTAAGTATTTTCGGAATTTCAGCACTTCCTACATATAAGCCTTAATAAAAATACCATCTTCTCGGTATTCTTCTGAAATCAACTCGCCGTTCTCACGAATTTTTGCAATTGTTCCAGCCTCTGTATAAGGAATAAGCTTTTCTACATATTCCTTTCCATCACGAAGAAGCTCCGCCAAAACCTCACGAACCCTGTCCAATCCCTTGCCAGTCTTTATAGAAGTATGAACAGTATAATCGGCTCTTAAATCGTGATAATCATGCTCATCAGCAACTTTATCAACCTTATTAAAGATAGTAAGGATTGGTTTATCACTGACACCAAGCTTATCAAGGGTCTCGTAAACTATCTCCATTTGTCTGTCCATCTGTGGATTGCTTACATCAACCACATGGATAATGTAATCGGCATATTTTGCCTCCTCAAGAGTACTCTTGAATGCATCTACAAGATGATGCGGAAGCTTTCTGATGAACCCTACTGTATCTGTAAGAAGAATCTTCTGATCGTTATCAAGTAAAAGCTCTCTTGTAGTAGGATCAAGTGTTGCAAACAAAGCGTCCCACTCTAAGATATTTGCATCGGTAAGCTTATTCAATAAAGATGATTTTCCTGCATTTGTATAGCCAACAATTGCAGCTACAGGTACTCCATTTCGCTGACGTTTTGCTCTTGTAATCTCACGATGAGAAACCACATCAGCAAGTTCCTTTTTAAGCTGTGAAATACGACCTGCAATGAGACGCTTGTCCATCTCCAGCTTTTTCTCACCTGGACCACGGGTACCAATTGCTCCCCCGCCTCCTGCTGCTGTACCACCTACTCGGGACATGTTCTTACCAAATCCTGTAAGTCTTGTCATTTCGTAACGAAGCTGAGCCAGCTCTACCTGAATCTTCCCCTCTGCTGTACCTGCACGGGCTGCAAAGATATCAAGGATAATAAGTGTTCTATCCATTACCTTTGTATCCAGTGCATCTGCCAGATTTCTCATTTGAGCAGGAGTAAGCTCATCATCACAAACGATTCCTGTGGCACCTGTCTCCCAGATTAAATCGGCAATCTCTTCTACCTTACCAGTGCCAACATAGGTACCTGGATTTCTGCGGTCAAGATTTTGCATGATTTGACCAACCACCTGTGCACCGGCTGTCTCGCAAAGGTCCTCCAGCTCCTTGAGGGAATCCCAGGCTTCTGCCTCATCCCCTTCGTTAACTGCAACTAATATTACCTTTTCTATAATCTTTTCTGTATTTACCATATATATTCCTATCTAAAATTCTATTTCACTTTGATTTTAACATATCAATAGTAAAAGACCAATTAGCTTCACACTATTGACGAATACTTTTCAACATGCTATTGTTCTAATTGAAAAAATTAATAATTTGCTAGGGGTGCCTTTGTGCTGAGAGGCTTTTCGCCGACCCTTATTACTTGAACTGGATAATACCAGCGTAAGGAAGCTATTTTAGACGATCTCCTAGCATGATGTATGAAGGGAGATTTTTTTATTATGATCAATCACGTTTCTTCAAATGAGAACAGCAAAATCAGCTTTACTGCAAAGCAGCTTGCATTCTGTGCTGTCTCCATTGCCTTAGCCTTTGTGCTTTCAAACATCAAGGTTTTTAAGTTTCCTACAGGCGGCTCTATAACAGCCTTCTCAATGCTCGTTGCATGCCTTCCTGGTTTCTTCTTTGGACCTGTTGTAGGCGTAATCACAGGAGTCGCATATGGACTTTTAAATCTTATCGTTGATCCATATATTTTATTCCCAGCTCAGGTTGTAGTTGACTATATCCTTGCATTCGGTGCTTTAGGCCTTTCAGGATTTTTTGCAAAGTCAAAGAATGGTCTTATTAAGGGATATATCGTTGCAGTACTCGGCAGATATGTATTTGCTGTAATCTCTGGATGGATTTTCTTTGGAGAGTGGGCATGGGAAGGATGGAATCCACTTGCTTACTCACTTGCCTACAACGCAATCTATATCTTTGCAGAGGCAGCAGTTACTATTGTGGTATTATTCCTTCCACCAGTAAGAGAACTTATGAATAGACTTAAAAATATGGCTAACAACTAATTCCTATTTTAAAAAGAAGCTCTGGGTCCTAAGACCCGAGCTTCTTTTCGTTTTGCTGTGATAAAACTATATCCATTCGCTTTATCTTACCGCTTGCTGTCTTTTCAAGTTCTTCTGTCTGGAAATCAATTCCATAGATTCTTTTATATATAGGCAATGTCTTGTTCAATTCTGCAATAAATTCACGAATGCTTTCATGGGACGCTTCCTCAGCATATATTGCCACTGCAATCCTGTCATTCTTCTCATAGGCTCTGCACTCTTTTACAGCCTTGCATTCATACAGAAGTCTTTCCAACTCTTCAGGACTAACATTTTCACCACTGGATAATATAATAAGATTCTTCTTTCGACCTGTAATATATAAGTATCCATCCTCATCCATGTAACCAAGGTCACCTGTATAGATAACCCCATCTCTTATAATCTTCTGAGTCTCTTCTTCATTCTCATAGTAACCAAGCATATTACCCCAATGCCTAATTACAATTTCGTCATCCACAATTCTCACATCAGCATCATCATATGGACGACCAACAGATGAAATGTGATTTACCATATCAAAATTGTATGTAACGTTACCCCCTGTCTCAGTCATTCCATAATACTGGCCGAAGTTGATACCGTTGGCAGAAAGCGCTTTTACATCATCAACACTTACTGGAGCTCCAGCTGTAAGAGCAAGCTTCACTCCACCAAGTCTCTCAATGTGACCTCTGTGAATTGTTTTAAGCCAAAGCTTTATAGTAGCCGGTATAACAAATGCGATATCAATACTATCCTTTTCCAAATCACTTAAAATATTCTGTGGATTCGCACTTTGAACCAGTGTGCAGCCATGCTCTGACCATGAAAGCCATGTAAGTAGACCTCCAACATGGTAAAGTGGAAAATTGGTATAAACCTTTACCCCTGGAACAGCCCTGTAACCATTTGTATATTTCTCTGGTAATGCAATTCGTTCTTCCTGAAACAGATTTCCTGCTGACAGTGCGACTCCCTTTGAAAGACTTGTGGTTCCCGATGTGTAAACAATCATCATAAGATTATTTACTTCTTCTTCAGTGAAATCAGTTAAATCCTTTTCTTCTGCTTCACCTTTGAGTGCCACGTCAAATCCAAGGTATTTAACATTTTCCCCAAAACTATGATTTTCTGTATCATCAGTTACTATACAATCTAACTTTGAATTTCTTACTGCAAAATCAAGATTATCATATGTTTCACGATAATTAAGAGGTACGAAAACTGCACGACTAAAAATCAAGGCAGCCATTATTACAACATATTCATAACTGTTAATTCCAATAAGACCCACATGTTTGCCCTTTAAATTACCAAGATTATTTTCCAATCTCGTGGCACATGTTTTAATATCTTTTAAATACTGTTCATAACTCACTTCAAAAGTCTTTTCATCATCAAGAAATTTGAAAGCACATTCATTGCTATATTTTTCTAAAGTTGACAGATACTGAAACATATAACATTACCCTCCTTTTTATATACACATCTCCGTTATTGTACCAGCTCAAAATATAAAAAGCTTTGGACAAAATGACCAAAGCTTTCTCTAAAATTCGATTTCAATATCCATGGAGGTTCTGATTGGTTCCCCTCCTGTAATAATGTCGTAATCCAATACAAGCTTAATCTTGTTACCCAATTCCAAAACCTGATAGTTTCTAGTGAAAATTGGAAGATTCAAATCTCCCATTGGAGTACTATAGATATTTTCTGTCTGCTTTCCTGGAAAAAGCTCTAATTTGGAGTTCAATGCGCCTTTCTGAGTCATTGAAAGGCTGCGTCTATCAAAGGAAATAAGACAGCTGATATCTCCATCCTCACTGCTTCTCTGATAAGAAAGATATCTGCGGTCGTCTCTCTCCGCCATTTCTCCCATATATTCCTGGTTAGTTGTCTCATCATCAGCTCCCATTTTCTGTCTGGACTGAAGACGTATTTTACAATGATTTTTTTCCATATTTTATTTCTGCTCTCTAATAACTTCGCGAACGGCGTTAATTTGGTTAGCTAAATGAGTATGCATAATATCCTTAAGGAAATCCACATCTCTTCTGTCAAAACCATTGATAATCTGCTTATGTTCCTCAATCAGCTGTGAATAAACTGAAGGGTTCTTAACATACTCGTAGCGATAACGATACATCTGCTCTCTTGCTGAATTAATAATTGTCTCTAGCTTTGGATTGGCTGCAGCTGCGTAAATCACATCATGAAAAGCTTCATCAGCCTCAACAATGTTACGAACATCATCTTTTCTTGTGGCAGCCTCAAAAGCCTTCATAGCTTCCTTCAACTCCACAAATTGTGCATCTGTCATACGCTCACATGCACATACTACTGCAAGAGCATCAAGTGCGTCTCGAACCTCAAGCACATCCTGCAAATCCTTTTCTGTCATCTTTGCAACCTGAGCACCTTTTCTTGGAATAGTGACTGCAAGTCCTTCCTGCTCAAGCATTCTAATAGCTTCTCTGATTGGTGTGCGGCTAACCCCAAGCTTATTGGCAAGATGCATCTCCATAAGTCGTTCGCCTGGTTTAAGCTCTCCCTTTAAAATTGCTTCCCTAAGTGTGTTAAATACCACATCTCGAAGTGGTAAATAATCATCCATTTGTAATGTAAGATTTTCTGTCATTGTTTTTAGTAACCTCCCTCAATAACAAGTCTTCCCTACCTATTGTTAAACAGTGTTGTAAGATATAGCTGTTTAACCATTCCTGATTCTGTAAGGGCTTCCTTAGCTGCCTTTGCAGTCTTGTTGTCCTCAAAGAATCCAAATACAGTGGGACCACTTCCGCTCATCATGGAACCAACAGCACCGTGATCCATCATGTTTTGCTTAATGTCGGAAATAATTGGATGCATAGGTATTGTAACCTCTTCCAAAACATTTCCCATATGAGAACACAGAGCCTTGAGGTCCTGTGCCTTGATATCTGAAATAAGCTGGTCAATATCTGGATGCTTAACTGAATCAAATTTGGCATCCAGGCTTTGATATACCTGTTTTGTAGAAACTGAAATGCCAGGCTTTGCAATAAGCACTGGGCACTTAATCATAGGTGGAAGTGGGCTAAGGATTTCGCCTATTCCTTCAGCAAGAGCTGTGCCTCTCATTATGCAATAAGGTACATCGGCCCCCAGCTTCACACCTCTATCCATCAAATCTTTTTTTGATAGCCCCAAATTAAATAGCTTATTTACTGCAAATAATATTGCAGCACCATCAGTAGAACCTCCGGCCATACCTGCCGCAACAGGAATATGCTTTTCTAAAGAGATTTCCACGCCTTCCTTAATACCAAACTCATTTATCAACAGCTTTGCAGCCTTTATACATAAGTTATCATCATCTATAGGAAGAAACTTTAGATTAGTGGACATTGAAACAGTTCCATCCTTAACCTTCTTCACAGTAAGCTTATCAAAAAGATTCACTGTCTGCATAATCATGCGAACCTCGTGATAACCATCCTCTCTAATCCCCGTAACATCTAGTCCGATATTAATCTTAGCTAATGCTTTTACGTCAATACTATCCATATCTAATATAGCCTCCATGCAAAATTGTACTGCTTTGTATTTTGCATTTGTATGTTTTTTGTATTCAATACTATTAAATTTTAACAAAGGTACCACACATTTACAAGGATTTTGTATTAAAATAAATACAATCTATTGGTAATAATTTATCAATAAACAACCGATAAAAAGATTAGGAAAAGGATTTCCATATGGTTTGTTATTTGGCCACGGTACAAGGAGGTTTTTATTATGGATGCTAATATTCTAAATAGCGTTAGTTCTAACGTTTCGACAACATACACCAAGCCTGTAGAGGCTAAGGATTCTGCTAAAGATACCCAGGAAACTGCAAAAACAGAAGAAAAAGCCGGAAAATTTTCCGAGGAAGCTGCTGTCTACGAAAAATCAAGTGATGATACAGCAGTTAAATCTGAGAAATATTCTAAGGCTGACAGAACAGCTCTTGTTCAGCAGTTGAAAGCTGATCAGGAAAAGATGATGAATAATCTTTTAGAGATAGTTCAAAAGACAATTGCCGGTCAGGGAAGCACATTCGCCATTGCATCTCAGGATGATATGTGGAAATTCCTGGCTGAGGGTAAGTTCACTGCTGACCCTGATACTATTGCAAAAGCAAAAGAGGATATCTCAGAAGATGGATATTGGGGCGTTGAAAAAACATCTGACAGAATTCTTGAATTTGCAAAAGCTCTTTCAGGTGATGATCCTGATAAGGCAGACGAATTGCTGGCTGCTTTTAAGAAAGGATACGAGCAGGCAACAGGTACTTGGGGAAAGGATCTTCCTGATATCTCCTCTAAGACCTACGATGCTGTACTAAAGAAATTCGACGACTGGAAAAACGGCAGTAAAAAAGATGAACCAGTAGAAGCAGCTGAAAACGCAGCAAAAACTGAAGGCTAAAATAAAAGACTGTGGTCTCGTAATGAGGCCACAGTCTTCTTTATTATCTTTTTATTTTACCGCTAGCTGTTTTTTCTAATGGAACATTCTGGATGTTCTTTCTATAAATTCGCTTGTAGATTGGCAGTGTGGAATTAAGCTCTGTGATGAAAGATAATACTGTTTCAGAATTTTCCTCATCTGTATAGATTGTAGTACCGATTCTGTCATCTTCAGCGTATACCTTACATTCGAAGACATACTCACATTTATAAAGAGCATTTTCCAGCTCTTCTGGGCTTACATTCTCTCCACTTGAAAGAATTATTAAATTCTTCTTTCTACCTGTAATATAAACATATCCGTCTTCAGCTACGTATCCAAGATCTCCAGTATGAAGCACACCATTAATAATGGTTTTCTCTGTTTCTTCTGGGTTCTTATAATACTCCTGCATCACACCAGGACCCTTTACGCAAATCTCACCATCTTCGATTATTACCTCAACAGAAGGATCTGCTTTTCCCACTGATTTTAAATGGTTTTTACAATCAAAATTGCTAGTGATATTTCCACATGATTCGGACATTCCATAGTACTGCCCATAGCTAATGCCATGTTCCATGAATAATTCCACTGTAGTAATATCTACAGGCGCACCTGCCGAAACCAAGAGCTTGGCTCCTCCGAGTCGATCCATACGACCTCTTGAGACTGATTTCTTCCAAAGATTAAGTGTAGCCGGCGTAACAATAGCACTATCTATTGTCTCACCTTCTAAGTCACTAAGCACATTACTTGGATTTTTGCTTATATAAGTAGTCACACCAAGTTCAAAATGAGTAATCCACCCATTGATTCCACCTATATGATAGTATGGAAAATTCGTATAGACTCTTAACCCTTCCAGTTTTTTGAAAGGAGCACTTTCATCATACATGGATTTCCTATATCCAAAAATATTTCCAACAGATAAAACCACACCCTTGGGCTTTCCTGTTGTTCCTGATGTATAAATCATAAGAACATTAGAATCTTTTTCCTCATCAGAAAAATCCTTTAATTCTACTTTTTCTCCATTTGATTTAAATACATCAGACAACAAGAGGACCTTAGCTTTTATGCTATCCTCCTCTACCAAGTCATTATCAACAACTAAGTAGTCAATTTCTGCATTTTCCACTTCGTACAAAATATTATCAATACTTTCACGAATATTAAATGGAACTGCAACAGCTCTACTAAACATTATAGCAGCAACTAACATTGTGTACTCACAAGATGAATCACAATATATTCCAACCCTCTTGCCTTTTAAACCATCTGTAAGCTGATTTAAATTATAGGCACATTTTTGAACCATCTCTCCATATTGTTGAAATGAAATGTTAATAGAACTATCTCCATCAAGAATCCTGAAGGCTATATTATCGCCCCAGGCCTGCATTTCACCCAAAAATTTAATCATTTTATTTATTACCTGCTATATATTCAACAACATCTTTTACAGTTTCAACAGATAACAATTGCTTCTCATTAACCTTGATTGAGAATTCCTTTTCAACTTTTGCAACAATAGACATAAGCTCTAATGAAGATAGGTCCAAATCATCTATAAAAGAACTGTTTATTTCTATCTCATCTAATGGGATGTCCGCTACATCCTCAATGATAGCTGCAATCTTCTTAAAAATTTCTTCCATAACATTTTCCTCCTAACATTTTTGTCCTACTTATTTATTTTACTGTCCATCTTAGCAAGTACCCTTTTTTTTATGCCAAGATAGCCATAAGTACAACCAAATACAACAATCATTCTTACTACCAGCTGGATAAGGCATGCCACTAAGATATTCCCCTTCCAGTTATTTACAAAATCATACTGTAGGTAACGTCCTACTGCTACGATTTCAATTGAATGAATGAGTAATATATATAACGAATTTCTACCTAAACTTCTAAGGCATGTAGAAATTTTACCATTAAATCGATTTAAATGTAAGAACCAATAAATGCACACGCAACCAAGTACACCTACGAAGTATACGGAAACAGGCCCTAATGGATACTGTCCATATGCCATGTTGAAATCACCAACTAAAGCAATAATAGCAAGAAATCCTCCCGCTGCAGGGATTGTCACAAGTAAAGCCTGTAATGGAGTAATATTTATAAAAATCTTCTTCTTCTTAATTACATATCCCAAGTACAAGAATACAACTGAAATCGTTCCATGAGAAAGAGCCCATGGTAACCATTTTATATTTAATAATAATACGCCGATGATTGATGTAATAAGAACCGCTGCAAAAAGCATTTTTCCTTCGAAACGATTTAATAATTCATTAAAAACAAGACTTGCTACTACTAATGCACATAAGAACCAAACAGCGCCACAAGGTGAAATGGTAAATTTCCATACTGGGAAAATCCATGTAGCACCCCATACACCGCCAAGGAAAGTTCCTATAGTCTGTTTGAGAGTATTTTTTAATCCTCCATACATAAGGTAATAACCAAAAAAGTGAACTATTGATGTGATAATAACTGTCCAAATATAAGGAATAATAATTGTATTGTACTGTCTCTTTAAGCACTTCTTAAATGTAGTCTTTCTGAAACCATAACCACTAAGAACAAAAAGTGCTGGCATTGCAGCCTCACCAATTACCGCAGTGATGGCAAGAATAACCATCATAACTGGATTATTTCCAATGTTATCAAATAATCCATACGTATGAGCAATGATCATAGTTACCATTACATAACCTTTATAAAGGTCAAACATACCTAGTGTGTTTTTAATTTTATAACCACTCTTTTCCATAAATTCTTATACCATTCTTTCTATAATATAAAATTACACGCTTTCACATTATATACGATATTAATATAAAGTGTTGCACAAAAATAGGTCAGTTCACTGTTGAACTGACCTACAATTTCTATAATTGACTAAATACAAGCTCTGATGAACAATTCTGTCCTCTCTCTCAGATCCACGAAAGAGCCATCATCAAGCTTTATAAACGGACTGGATAAAGACTTTTTATTTATCATACTGATAATACCACGGCTTCCATCTGAAAGAAGTACTCCAGTACTAATATATGATTCTGCGATATTCTCCAAAAATACCTGAAGAATATGCTGGTCATATTTTGCTTTGTCTTCACGTTGGAACTGAGCAATAACCTCAAATGGACAAATGCCCGCTCTATAACATCTGTCTGCCGTCATGGCATCATATACATCTGTTATAGCTACTATCTTAGAGAATGGACTGATGAAATCCTTTGTGAGTCCATATGGATATCCACTTCCATCATTTCTCTCGTGATGCTGAAGCGCTGCTAATTTGATTCGTCTATCAAGCTCAGCGTCCAATAACAGATTGTATCCAAGAAGCGGATGCTCCGCCATTCTAGCAAACTCTTCATCCGTAAGCTTGTCTGCTTTGGTAAGGATGCTGTGAGGAACCAGCGATTTACCAATGTCGTGATACAAACCACACATAGTAAGAACATCTAATTCCGTTTCATCTGTGATGCCAATCCATCCACCGCATACTCTGGAGATGATTGCCACATTCACGCAGTGTTGAAATGTAGATGCATCAAGCTCCTGGATGTTAAGCATCATTGCCATTATTCCAAGACCAGTAGAGTGCTTTTCAAACACCGCATGTATCTCATCTATGATTTCATCATTATTAATTGGAACCTTACGTTCAACAAAGTCCGTAATAATTGCTTCAAGCTTATCCGTACATCTATTGTAAGCCTGTTTAAACTCCTTAAACTCTTTACTGTTTAAAATGCGCCATGACTGAGTCTCACCGATAAATTCATCAGGAGCTTCATCATCATATTTATCAATAGCCTCTTCTTCGTCCTGTATTGCAATTTGCTCAATACCGTAGTAAGAAGCATGCAATAGTTGCTGGGCGGTAATTGATGCGCCTGCCTCAGCAAGGATCTGACCTCGGGGACTTATAAGCTTCTCTGCAAGAATCATCCCCGGTTTGATTTCGCTTACATTGATTACTCTCATAATAAACAGCCTTCCTCTAAGCTATTAACGAGCGCCCTTGTCGTATGGAATACCCTCAGCCTTAGGTGCTCTAGAGTTCTGTGATGTAAATGCAAGTACAATAAGTGAAACGATGTATGGGAACATATTGTATACAGTTCCTGAAATTGGAAGTGCATGAAGGAATCCGATTCCCATGTATACGTTTGAAAGTGAGCGGAATAATGCAAAAAGTACTGCTGACCATGCAATACGCTCTGGCTTCCACTGACCAAAAATCATAACAGCAAGAGCAAGGAAACCTGCACCTGCTACACC
>JAEEGL016310369.1_pt1 | contig 16933 bp, 12 predicted proteins | sample 9134231 | NCBI WGS metagenome assembly JAEEGL01 (sample SAMN16246548, study PRJNA631951) | gut metagenome | biome: gut microbiome; feature: rumen; material: fiber-attached | host: Bos | place: Iran: Karaj | collected 2018-10
GTTGAGCTCCAGGTGGACGTCGGTGTAGTAGGTCTCTGGCAGGTCGCCCCATTTGAGGCCCAGGCCGCGGATATGCGACCCGTGGAACTTGAGGGTCGTGCCGTAACGTCCGCCCATGGGTGTTTTGCGCTTCCAGGTGTAGGTCAGCTCGGCTTGGAAAGCCCATTCGCCATTCAACTGCGTAGCGTAGGAATTCAGGGAGGGGAGCATGTACGTATGCTGGTAGGCGAAAGGCGGCAGGTAGTTGATTTGTCCTGACAGGCCGTAGCCCATTCGGAGGCTGCGGAAGGACATGTTTTCCGCGCGCCGCGCCTGCACGATAGCCGAGAAGCCTTTCCGCGAGTAACTCAGCGAAGCCAGCAAAGCTGTGCCGGGGCGGAAAGAGAAGTTGTTCTCGAAGCCCGGGTCATTGGCTTTATAGGCGAACTCAAGCAAGGCGTTCCAGCCTTTCATGCTGAATCCGGCTCTGAGGTCGCCAGCTCCGACCCATTTGGGCACGTTGTAGTAGTAATTGGTCTCTGCGATTATGGTGTCAAACGCTTGATACTTAGACACATAACTTGCTCCGAAAGTGAGATTGGCTCCGGCCTCGAGCATGCGGGGACTCCACTGCGCTATGTCCAACTCCAGGTTGGCGCCCATGACCGCGTCCTGACTGTAGTTCCAGCCCCAAGCATGGTCCTGATAGCAGTTCCAATATCGCCGTTGCTTGCCGCCAAGAGCCTCAACGAAGATGCCTTTGTATGGCGTAAGTGCAATCTTGCCTCCTCGCAGCGCGTTGTCCACGCCCAGAAAACGATCTTCGTAGAGCCTGAGAATCAGTCCCGAGCCAAACTGTCCGTACACATCACCTACGGTGACGCTACCCCAGTTGAAGTCGGATTCGACGTGCAGATGCGAGATACCGTATCCGCGGAAATCCGGCTCGTAGCCCAACATAGGCCACTCCAGCAGTTCGCCTCTGGTGGCAACAGACAAGCCCGTAAAGCCCGCTTTGTTCTCACGCTGGTGGTCATAGCGGACGCCCACATCCACGTAGGTGTTGCTCAGGTGGTCGATGAGTGCCCACTTGGGCCGCGGGGCGGTTCGTTCATCGGAGATGTCCACAGTCGGGAACAGGCTCTCATGCTGGATGGCACCTGACACGGTCCACGACGATTGCGCTGTCTGTGGGGAAGAGGTGGCAAGAGAATCCTGCGCTTGTCCCGAGAGGTGAGACAGAATCAGGACGAGCAGTAGGCTGTATTTGCGGAGCGGATGGGTCACTTCTTGATTAGTTCATACAGTTCGTCTTCCGCGCCATCGGTATAGCCGGAATGGTTGTGGATGATATTGCCTTTTCCGTCCAGCACGAAGACATGAGGGACAGACTGCACGTTCATTGCGCGCTTGAAGTCGCCATTGGGGTCGAGCAGCACATCGTACTCCCAGCCATATCCATCCACTAACGGCTTGACTTTCTGTGCGTTTTGCGCATCGTCGATGCTGACGATGATAATGCGCACTCCGGTCTCCTGCTTCCAATCGGGGTAGAGTTCGTGGATGGCCTTGAGTTCGCGGATGCAGGGCTTGCACCATGTAGCCCAAAACGAGATAATCATGGGCTTGCCGTTGTTGGAAAGAGTGGCCGTGTTGACGGGCATGCCGTTCAGATCCTTGAGTGGGACGGCAGGTAGTGTAGCTGCGGCGTACAGGGCCATGCAGCATAGGGCAGTTATGGTCAAAAATCGCTTCATATACTTCAAAACTACAAAAACCGGTGCAAAGGTAGTGATTTTTTTTGACATGAGCAAATAATTAGGCAAAAAAGTTCTAAATACGTTACAAAAAACGGCAACGTGACACCTCGTTGCCGGTTTTTGTAAACGTAGCGGTTAGCAGGACTTGGGGTTGGGGCGGAGGTACTGGATGGCCATCATGGTGAGGTCATCGCTTTGTTCGGCATCGCCGACGAAGGTGTGGACAGCGTCGGTCATGATGGAAATAAGTTTTTTGGGGTCATGCTGCTGTCGTGCGAGGGCGTCCTCGGCCGTTTGTTTGGCGCGCTGCAGGGAGAAGAGCTGTTGTTCGGCGTTCTCCGCCTCGGTCAGTCCGTCGGTGTAGAGGAAGATAGTGGTGCCGGTGTAGACGAGTGCTTCCTGACAGGTATAGCGGTAGGCTGCGTCGATGCCGACGGGTATGTTGGCGTCGCACGGCAGGGTTCCGACTCCGGCTCCCACGAGCATGGGGGCGTCGTGGCCGGCGTTGCAATAGCGGAGCATGCCCGTGGGCAAGTCGAGTACGCCGATGAACATGGTGACGAACATAAGTGACTCGTTGATATCCACTATCGTGTTGTTGAGGTTGGCCATGATAACATCGGGTTCGGACTCTTTGGCCGAGACGGTACGGAAGACGGACCTGGTGACCGCCATGAAGAGAGAGGCCGGGATGCCTTTGCCGGACACATCACCGATGCAGAAGAAGAGTTTGTTGTCGCGGAAATAGAAGTCGAAGAGGTCGCCTCCCACTTCTTTTGCCGAAGTCAGGGTGGCATAGATTTGCACGTCGTCGCGCTCGTGTCCGGAGGGGAACTCCTTGGGCAGCATACCCATTTGTATGCCGCTGGCCACCTGCAGGTCTCGCTCCAGAGAGGCTTTTTGTGCGTTGATCTCCTGCAGACGACGCGCTCCGCGGGCCGTGCGCCAAATGATGAAGCCGAGCAGGCACATACCCACGAGCATCAGGATGAAGACGCTGAATCGGGTGCTACGGAGGCCCTTGTAGATCTCTTTGTCGGCGCACACTACGGCCATAGACCAACCAGTGACGTCATCGACAGGTCCGTAGAAAACGTAGTTGGTCTCGCCTTTCTCGTCGGTGACGGTGGCTTGTCCGCTGTTGCCGGCTTTCATCTGGCGGTTGATATAGTCGGCAGTGGTGTCGGCAATGCCGGCCGTGGCCTGGTCGATATCGGTGTTCATGACAAGCGAGTCTTCGGGGCAGACGATGATCTGTCCCGAGCGTGAGAGCAGCAGGTTGTAGGACGAGGGGTAGATATGTCGTGCGTTGACGACCTCCGAGAGCCATTCGAGTGACACGTCCGCCGTGAAGATGGCCACGATCTGTCCTGCGCTGTTGCGGATAGGCAGGCTGTAGGTGGACATCATCATCTCGCCGCCGCCCTCATCGAAATACGGCTCGCTCCAATGCCCGCGACCGGATGCCATAGGCGCCGTGTACCACTCCATGGTGTGGTAGTCGTAGGTGTCGGTTCCCAGTTGAATGCTGGTGACGGTGCTGTCGTGCTTGTAGCTGTAGGGAGAGAACTGGCGTCCCTTGCGGGGGTAGTAATAGGGTTCGAAGGCCACGGCGCTGCCGACGATATATTCGTTGTCCGCCAGCAGTTTCTGCGTGACCGCCCACATCGAGTCGGGCTGCGCGAGACGCTGCTCCACAGCCCAGGCCATGTTCTCCACTGCCACCTCGACCACGTTCATCACGTTACGAATCTCCAGGCTCTTGGCCCGCAGTTCGCTCTCGGCGCGGTGCTCCACCTCCTGGCGGATGCCCTCTTTGGCGAAGTAGTACTGTATGCCGCTGGTTATCTCGACCAGCACGGCAGCGGTTATGATGACAGCCAGACTGCTCTGGGTGCGTAATGACTTGAAATCCATGTGTTTGTGTTTTGTTGTCAGATAATCAGTTTGACACGAAATCCGCGCTTGGTGGGTTCTTCGATGAGGTCCTTGACCTGCGGGCGAAGGCTGTCGCGTGCGGCATCGTTCAGCGGCGAATGGTCAAGGTTCTCCACCATAAAATCGACTGTCGTGACCCCGGACAGTTCGGCGTGGGTCATACGCAGTGTGAGCGGGCGGATGTTGCGCATGTGGGTGAAGAGCACCTCTTTGATGAGCGCGTAGGCATGCTCACCCTGAGTGAGATTATACTTGAGGCAGAAGCGGTTGATGCCCGTGTGGATCTGCAGGTAATCGAAATCGTCCGAACCAATCTCGAAGACCAGTTTCTGGATGCGCTGCACGAAGGCCTTGGTGGCCGAGTGGACGGGGTGCTCGAAGATCTGCTCGGGTGTGCCGTCCTCGTAGATAACGCCTTCGTTCATGAAGAAGATCCGTGTGCTCACGTCGCGTGCGAACCGCATCTCGTGGGTGACGATGAGCATGGTCAGGCCGCTTTTGGACAGTTGCCGGATGACGCTGAGCACCTCGCCTACCATGGTGGGGTCGAGGGCCGAGGTGGGTTCGTCGAAGAGGATAGCGTCGGGTTTCATGGCGAGCGCACGGGCGATGGCCACGCGCTGTTTCTGACCGCCGGAGAGGGAGGCGGGATAGACGTCGGCTTTCTCCACCAGCCCTACTTTCTTGAGCAGCGCGAGGGCTTCGTCGCGGGCCTGCTGTTTGTCCTCCTTGAGGATTTTGACGGGTGCGTACATGACGTTTTCCAGCACGGTCATGTGCTCGAAGAGGTTGAAGTTCTGGAAAACCATGCCCATTTTCTGGCGCAGTTTGTGGACAGGATAGCTTTTAGCGAGGATGTCCTCGCCATCGACCAGGATGCGTCCTCCTGTAGGCGGGTCAAGGAGGTTAAGCGAACGGAGGAAGGTACTCTTACCCGTTCCGGAAGGTCCGATGATAGAGATGACTTCGCCTTTTTGGATGTCGCAGTTGATATCCTTGAGGACCGTGAGCGAACTGCCGTCCGCGTTGTAGTATGTTTTGGTCAGATGCTGTACAGAAATCATAATACTTTCTTCATAGGAGTTGTCAGATTGAACAATGCGCCGATGAGCCATACGAGCAGGAAATAGATGATCGTGACCGCCAGAAGGGGGACGAGTGCGTCAAACGTACGGCTGCGGATGAGGTCACCGGCTCGGGTGAGGTCCTGAATGGCGATGTAGCCGACGATGGAAGTTCCCTTGAGGGTATTGATACACAACCCCTTATAGAGTGGCAGTCCGTGCCTTACCGCCTGCGGGAAGACGATATGGAAGAAGGTCTGCAGCGGCGTGAAGCCGAGTGCCAGACCGGCTTCTGTTTGTCCGTGTGGCACAGCGTCCAGCGAGGTTTTGTAGATGTCGGCTGCACCCGAAGCGAAGTACATGGCAAAAGCGATAACCGCCACGATATCCGCGGGGAGGCCGCTTTTGGCGAACACCACGTAGAAGAGCACGAGCAGCAGTACCAGTTCGGGTATGCCGGCGATGAAGCCGTTGTAGACTGTGGCTACCGAGCGTGCCCAGCGACGGCGGCTCTCAGCCATCCGATAGACGACGATGCCGAGGAGCGAGCCGAAGAGGATAGCCAGGAGCGTGATGACGAGCGTCTCCGCCAGGCCTTCGGCGATGAACTGCCAGCGATCCTCCGCCAGCAGGTTTTTCTGTACGGCATGCTTACTGCGTGCCGCCAGGCCTTGTTCTCTGTTTTTGGCTTCGCGGTCTACTGCGAAATAGGTGCTGTGGAAATAGTAGTAGGGGTTGCCGAAGGAGAACTCCTCCAGTCGTTCGGGGGTAATGAACACGCCGCCGGAGAGGAGGTAGGCCTTGTCGGTTTTGATAGACATAATCGCCGCCGTGACGTCGTAGAACCTGATGTCCAGGGGTCGGTTGAGGTCGTTGGCGAATTCGCGCAACAGGTCCATTTCCAGTCCGTACCACTCGTTGCCCGACTTGAACGCAAGGGGAGCGTTGGCGGCGACATTCGCCACCCGCAGCGGCTCGCCTTCGGTAGGCACGGGGATGCGGGGGAACGTGTCGGCATCGATATAGTGGTCGTTGAGCCAGTAGTCGATGATTTTGTCGTAGGTGCCGTTGGCTCGCAGTCGTGCCAGCGTAGCGTTGAAAGCGTTAGCGAGCGCCGTGTCTTTTTTCTGGAACATGAACGACGTAGGGTACGCTTTGTCTCCGCGCAGGACAGGCTTGATTCCCTGTTCGCGGCAAATGTAGGCATTGAGGGCTGTCTCGTCGTTAATCAGCAGGTCTGCATTGCCGTGCAGCAAGGCCTGGAGAGCATCGGAGAGCGAGTTGTAACGCTGCAACTCGATGTCGGTGCGGGGCGACAGCTCGATGTCATAGCACCCGCCTGAGGTCGTGGCTATGCGCAGTCCGGCAATATCCGCCTCGCTGTCCAGTACCAGGGTGTGTTCTTCATTGCCGGAGCACGATAGCATAAACCATGCTACCAGCAGAAGATAGATCCACTTCTTCATATAGTTTGTCGTTGTGTTTGTTGTTTCTGGGCACAAAGTTAGTGCTTTTTTTTGACTTGACCAAATATTTAGGCAAAAAAAATCACTTTTTATTTGCATAATTCAAAAAAAAGTATTAATTTTGCAGCCGAATTCATGCATTTATGACTAAAAACAGAAAAACACTGTATATTATCGCGGGCTGCAACGGGGCGGGGAAGACGACCGCATCGCTGCGTGTTTTGCCCGAGGTGCTGAACTGTAAACAGTTTGTAAATGCAGATGAGATAGCCCGCGGTTTGTCGCCGTTGGACCCGGAGAGTATGGCCATAGAGGCGGGTCGTTTGATGAAAGCGCGCTGTGACCAGTTGATAGAAGGCGAGGAGAACTTCGCGATGGAGACGACCCTATCTGCGCGGACGTACACGAAGATAGTGAAGGCTGCTCAAGCGAAGGGTTTCAGGGTTCATCTGATTTTCTTCTGGCTGAAAGGTCCGGAGGCTGCCATCACACGCGTAGCGCAACGCGTTCAGGAAGGAGGGCACAATGTGCCGCAGAACGTGATTATCCGCCGTTACTATTGGGGGCTGAACAACTTGTTTCATCTGTTCATGCCATTGGTGGACGTATGGATGATATTTGACAACTCGGATATGTCGAAGGTGATGATAGCCTCCGGTGGTGCCAAGTTGCCGACGAAAGTGTATAATGAGAAACTTTTCAATGAGATAAAGAACAATGTCTGCTGAAGAACTTAAAGATTTCGAGCGCAAACTGCAGGAAGGCTTTGAACAAGCGCAGTACGACATGCTGCTCGACAAGGCACTGAAGAACCAGAACGTGGTTAGGTGCAATGAAAAAGGTGTGTACGAACAATCTGCTCGCGACGCGCTGGCAGAAGTGTATCATGAAGAGCTCGGTGCAGAGACAAAAGTCAAGGAGTTTGCGAACCAGTAGGGGGAGCGTAAGAGGTCAAAAGTCAAAGGTCAAAAGTCAAAGGACAAGGAACAAGGAATAACGATTCCGGTTCTATTATTTAAGCGGTCAAAGACTATGTTTGTAATCGGTATTGCGGGCGGCACCGGCTCGGGAAAAACAACGGTGGTAAAGAAACTGACAGAACGCCTGCCAAAAGGTGAAGTAGTGGTTATTCCACAGGACAGTTACTACAAAGACTCGTCGCATGTTCCTGTGGAGGAGCGACAAAACATCAACTTTGACCACCCGGACGCTTTCGAGTGGCCGCTATTGGAGCGACACTTGCGCGAACTACGTGAAGGCAAACCTATCGAGCAGCCGATATACAGTTATCTAACCTGTACGCGCCAGGAGGAAACCATCCATATCGAGCCCAAAGAGGTGGTAATCATCGAAGGCATTTTGACCCTTGTGGACAAGAAATTGCGCGCCCAGATGGACCTGAAGATTTTCGTGGACGCCGATGCAGATGACCGCCTGATTCGGGTTATCAAGCGCGATATAGTGGAGCGCGGGCGCACCACAGAAGCGGTGATTGAGCGCTATCAACGCGTACTCAAACCGATGCATGAGCAGTTTATCGAGCCCTGCAAACGCTATGCGGATGTGATAGTGCCGCAAGGCGGAAGCAATACGGCTGCCATCAACATGCTGGCCAAGTTTATCAAACAACAGATTAACGAACATTCGTGAACAGTGCCTGGACATATCGCAGCACAGTAAAGCGAGGCAAGACCTATCTTTTCGCCACGGTTGGAGCCGTGGCGTTGTTTATTCTGCTTGGCGGTTGGGGTGCATTGCAGGGCTATGAGACGGAGTTGATTATCGTGGAAGAGCAGCAAAAAGAACAAGCCCTTCAGGCCGAAGAGGAACATATCCCCTACGCGGCGTATTTCAAGGAGTTTGCTCCTGTTGTAGGCTGGGAATGGGAGATGCTGGCGGCAGTTGGCTTTGCCGAGAGTCGTTTCAAGCCTACGGCCCAGTCGCAGTTCGGTGCCTCGGGAATCATGCAACTGATGCCCAAGACTGCGGCCAAATACGGGTTGAACGACTCGACGGTGTTTGAGCCACGGGACAATATAGAAGCCGGAGCCAAGAGTTTAGCCACGCTGAAACGCCAGTTCCGTTACGTGCCGGATAGCGTGGAACGGGTGAAGTTCATTTTGGCGGCTTATAATGCCGGTACGGCACATATCCTGGACGCAAGGGCGTTGGCTCGCAAATACGAAGCCAATCCCAACCGCTGGGAAGAGGTGGAACCGTTTTTGGCGCTGCTGAGCGACTCGGTCTATTACACCGACAGCGTAGTGCGCTGGGGCTCTTTTCAAGGCGGCGAGACCATGCGGTACGTGGGGAAAGTACACGGCATATACCACCGAATCAAGCAAGGGAAACTGAAGGTGAATTGACAATTGGACAAGTTATTGACAATTGGACAATTCTTTTCTACGCTAAAGCTCCGAACGATCGCTGAAGCGTGTACGATTGGACAATTGATTGTTCAATTGAGATTATTGTTCAATTGACGTTATCTAACAACAAATCGTCAACTCGAAATAGTTAAATCATAAATAAATCGACCACTCGTAAATAGTTTAATCATAAATAAATCGTCAATCAATCGTAAATCGTAATTCGTTAAATCGTTAAATAATCTCATGCAGGCTCTGCAACTCTTTTGGACTTTTTTTAAGATCGGCGCTTTCACGCTGGGCGGCGGATACGCTATGATTCCGTTGGTTCAGCGCGAGGTGGTGGATCATCGGGGTTGGATGGGAGAAGAAGAGTTTCTGGACCTGATAGCGTTGGCTCAGTCGGCGCCTGGCGTTATTGCCGTTAACACAGCAGTGTTTGTAGGCTACAAAATCGCAGGGAAGCGCGGTGTGGTGATGTCGGTGTTGGGTGCCACTCTTCCCTCTTTCCTCATCATCCTGGCCATAGCGATGTGCTTCAAGCATTTCCGCAGCAACCCGCATGTAGAGGCTGTCTTCAAGGGCATTCGTCCGGCCGTAGTGGCTCTGATTGCGGCGCCGCTGTACAAAATGGCCAAAGCCGCCAAAGTGACGTGGAAGAACCTGTGGATTCCCGTAGCCGCAGCGTTGCTGATTTGGCTGGCAGGCGTCAATCCGGTGGTGATTATCATTATGGCAATCGCGGGAGGACTGTTTTGGACTTATTGGGCTAATAGGACTAATAAGCCTAACAAGGAGAAAGGAGGCGACGCATGATCTACCTGCAGTTGTTTTGGGCGTTTTTCCTGATTGGGTTGTTCGGTTTCGGCGGCGGTTATGCTATCCTGTCGCTGATAGAGCATGAGGTTATGGCGCACGGATGGATGACGCCCGGGGAGTTCACCGACATCGTCGCCATCAGCCAGATGACGCCCGGCCCGATAGGTATCAATTCGGCCACGTACACCGGTTTTACGGCGTGCCAAACAGCCGGTATGAACGAAGCGTTTTGCGTGCTCGGCTCTGTCGTGGCCACGTCGGCAATTATCTTGCCATCTCTGGTTATCATGCTGATTATCTGCCGAATATACCTTCGAATGAAAGACAACCGATGGGTGGAAGGCAGTCTGAAAACACTGCGGGTGACGGTGATTGGCTTGATTGCTGCCGCTGCGCTGATGCTGATGACGCCCGAGAACTTCATCGACGGCTGGAGTTATGTTCTCTTTGCCCTTGTGTTCTTCGGCACACTGCTACTAAAAATGCACCCCATCCTCCTGATTTGTATTGCAGGAGCAATGGGGTACTTGATTTATTGATTTTTCGAGGCTTATTATTTCACTTCGGTTCCGAGGACGGTGTAGCGTACGCCGTCGCGGAAGATGTACACCTGATCGCCGATAATCACTTTGCGAACCTTGGCCTCGGCTTCGGTGTTCTCCAGAGCCGTAGAACCTGCCTGATATGACAGGTTGTTCAGGAAGATTGAGCCTGAGCCGGAGAGTATGCCTGAACCGCGGGTAATACGCAGGCCTGTCATCTGCAGTTTGATGCCGGCCGGCAGTTGGGTCAAGTCGGGCTCCTGCCATTTCCAGCCACCGTAATCCAGGTAGCACACTCTCACATAATGGATGTCGCCTTCGGTTTCGAACTTCGCATAGAGGGCGTTGCCCGAGTAGTCGGAGAAGACGTACATGCCCAAACGGTCGCCGTTGCTGACTTCGATGAGCGTCTTGTTCTTCATCGAATAGACAGCCTCGCCGTCGCCTTCATCACCATCGAAGAACACGTACTGCAGCTCGTTGGAAGCCGGACCCCAGTATTTCTTGTTGGTATTGCGAAGCGTGGATGCACTGATGACGGCGAAGGACTGCTCGCGGTCATAGACAAACTGCAAGGTGTCAAGCGCATCTACCATCGGTATGTCCGGGGTGGTCTCGGAACCGGTGGTGAAGGTAATGGTAATGGGGTCGTTGAGCATAATGCCGATGTTGTCTTTCAGCGAGCCGGCGATGGTCATCTGATACTGTTTGTTGGGCTGCAACTCCGACGTCAGTTCGAAAGCCGCATAGCCGTAAGGATCGGGAGCCTGATTGCAAGAGATTGAACGGGTGTTGATACCTATCTCGTTGCCGTTCATATCGGTGACCTTGAACGCTTTACGCGCGGTAGAAGTGTTCAGTTTCTGGTCGAAGAGCGTAATAAACGAGGGGTTGAGCGGTACGTTGGTAGCGCCATTCTGCGGATAGCTCTGGATGAAACGGATAGAGCCTCTGTTCTTGGTGCGGAACTTTGCCACAAACGGTTGCTGCAGGTGGTTGGGCCAAGCCGTGTCGGGATGGCAGGCCGTAGTGCTGAGCGTGACGGTATATTCGACACCCGGATCCAGACGACCAGAAGGCGTGAAGCGCAGGATACGGTTGGCATTGTGGAAACTGATGGTACCGTCCACAGCAGGCGAGACGGAGAACGCCGCCATAGTTGAATCGACGTTCATATCCCAGTTGAAAGTCAGTTCGATAGAGGTGGACACTTCTACCGAGTCGGTTATTCCGGCAGGGTGCGGGATATACGAAATCACCTCGGGAGGCGTTTGGCGCTGGAGGTTCAGTTTGAAGGGATGATACACGATATGTCCGCCCGTCACGGTGACCTGTGCCTCCTGCGGGTAGTAGTTAGGCATAGTAGCGCGCAGCACATATGTGCCGGGTTCTACATCCCAGAAGTAGAAACAGCCGTTGTACATCGTGTCGGTGTAGGTGGTAGCGATGACCTGGTCGTTCTGAATCAGTTCCACTTTGGCGTTCGGCAGCGGCATAAGCGCATCCATCGTGCCCTTGTGGTAAGAAATGGCGGGGAAGATCATGTTCTGGTAGGCGTCGCGCACCTGACCGCCAATAGCGCCTGTGGGATAGGTGTAGTCCAGATAATAAGTGAGGAAGGTCTGCATGAAATGGTAGGCCTCGGCACGTTTGTAGCCCATGCACATCAGACGGTAGGTCTCGGGGGTATAGTCGTGCATCGATCCCTCGGAGATTGTTCCACCAATCTGGAGATTGCGGAGCACGCCGTAGCCGTTGCTCCAGCCGAAGATACGGTAAGCGAAGGTCTTGTCGCCCTCGATCATAGGCTGGCGAGTCCAGTCAGCGTTGGTGTTCTCATAGAGGTACGGAGCCATCACGTTGACCACATTGCGCGACTCGGCCTCGTTGCGGTTGGTGTGCGCATAATGGCGCGGGTCGTCCGGTTCCTTGCCCGAGTAGAGCTGCAGGATATAGTTGGAGGGGGTACCGGCGTTGGAGTGGATGGACAGCATGAAGTCAGCCCCATAGGCGTTGGCCTCGGCAGCAATGGCAGAGAGCGAACGGTCGTCACCGTTGGCGAGCATGTAGTTGTACTGCTCCTGCGTGATCTTACCGGCGGAAAGCCAAGCGGAGAGCACGTCCACATCGTTGCCGCCACCGTCGTTATTGGTACGGCGGGACATCATCGTCTGCACGCCAAGGGCGGTGAGCATACTGTCCAGGAAAAGACCCTTGTGCAGGTTGGAGTTGCTCTCCCAGAAACCTTCCGGATCGCCTGCAGCGAAGGGATAGATAGTCATACCGCGGTCGTTGGAACCGTGTCCGCCGTGACCCGGGTTGATGTAAATCTTGATATCGCTGAAGCCAGTCTTGCGAGCCTTGGCAATAGGCGCTTTCATGGCCTTATGATCGGCAGTTACTACCTGCGGCAGCGTTTGCAAAATGGGGTTCTCGGTCATATTGAGCTGCATCATACGAATATCGCCCTGCAGGTTGTTATAGACGATACGTCCGGTGGAAGCGGAGACCGAGGGGTACATGGCTATCTCGCTGTTGGAAGTCAGTTGCTGCACATGGCTACCATCGGCTTTAGCCATAAGAATGACAGACGAAACGGTTTCTACATCTTCCGCCAAGTCCTGGTGACCAACCACAAAATCGTTGCCGTACCAAACAGGCGCGTTCACATGCCCCAGATAAGCCAGTTTGTGGCCTTGCAGGTCACAGATAGACGTGCCATGCTGCGTGTTGTACAGAATCTTCGTACCGTCGGGCGACACCGAAGACCAGATGTAGTGCGCATCGGCACCATCCGGAGTCAGCTTGCGGCAGAAGCCGTTCTGGTGGAGTATCAACTCACAGTTCTCGTTGCTGACATAGGTGTTAGCCACGATATCCGCCCAAGCTTCGCCCGAAGGCAAACAACTCACCTTGAGGCCATCCGCAGAGATATGCGGCAGATTGCCCTTTCCAATCGTTTGTGTACTGATGACACGGATGTTTTGTGCTGTAAGCACCGCCGCTGCCATGAGCAATGCGGCCAAAAGTGTAGAACGCTTCATATTATTGACAATTGAACAATTTACAATTTACTATTTATTTAGCTATTTGGTCATTTTACAATTTAACCTTTTGGCCGAGGACTGTGTACGTTACGCCGTCGCGCTTAAGGAGTAGCATGCCGTTACGGAGCTCCTTCGAAAAAGTTACAGAGACTTTTTCGTTTTTCAGTCCCGTTGCGTACTCGTTATAGACCAGTTCCATCGGCTTAAGCATTATGCTATGCGTGCCGGTAGTGGTCTTCGTATCCACCAGGAAATTGATGTATTCCAGCCAAAGCGGGAAGATAGCCACATCGTCGCCAAACGTCTCGCGCACGGGGATAGCGACCTGATTGAGCGTGTTCGCCGGAACGCCGTCGGGAAAGAGAGTGACGACCTTAACCAGTTGCGCGTTGTTGGGACGGATGGCAAGGTTGATTTTCTGGAATTGCGCATCGGTTGAGAAGGCCCAGCGGATGGTGTCCGGCTGCGAATACATGGCTCGATTTTGTGCCAGTTTGAGGAACGGCGAGCGGCCAATGTTGTAGTTGAAGTGGCAGAAAACCCCGGAGTCTTCGTCAGCCAGCACAGCGAATGTCGGGTCGAAGCCGGCAGTGGCAGTGACCGCCCATTCGTTACCCAAAAGTCCATGGAAATCCTCCCAAACAAGAGGTGTACGCTCAGGTATCTCTACCTTGACGAGCATCGTGTCGGAGTAGTCGCCCAGCTCGGCAATCACCTGCGTTGTGCCGTTGCCGACACCGGTCATCATACCTTCTTCCGTGACGGTGACGACCTGTTCGTCGAGCGAGTTCCACGTCATAGCGGCCGGCAGCACTTCGATTATGTTGTTGCCCACCTGTCCTCTAACCTCCACCTCGTAAGGATGCTTGGAGTCGAGCAGCACGGAGTCGAGTCGGACGGAGATGGGAGCGGACACTATTATTCGCACGTTCAAATCGCAGGCGACGGAGTCGTTGAGCGTAGCATGAAGAAGCCCGTTTGTGGTGCCGTTGGCAAAGAATCGTCCATCGGGCAGAACCTCGCCCACCGAGGGGTCACAAGTGAGCGTCACGCCCTGTACATCGGTGTCGATGAGCACACCGTAGCGGTTGTAGCCGAGAAACCGGGGGCGGGCAAGTCCATATCGCGGCAGACTATAGTTCGGGTTATACGCAGCGATGGAGGCGATGGTATTGTCCTCTGCGGGGATGTTGGCCACAGCAAACATGCCGTTACCAACAGCGCGTTCCACTCCGTCTGAGCCATGGTTCACCTCGCCAAAGGGGCGGATGTACAGGCAGGACGAACCGCCTCCGTCCCAGTTGGCGGCTCTCCACGCACCGTAGTAGTGTATGATCTCGCCCAGCACTTTCGTGGTACAGCCGGCACTCACACCGCGACCATCCACCACCAGAAACAGCAGGGTGTCGCCATTCTCGGTATGACCAAAAGCCGTACGGGGATGCAGTTCGTCCCAGAAATTAACCTGCTCCACCCTACCGCTATCCACGATCAGGGCGTAGGTGTCGCTACCGATACACTGGGACATGTTCTGCTTCTTGCCATCGATGGTAAGCGACAGTTTGAGGGTAACAGTATCGCCCTCGTTCAGGCGGTTCAACTCGGCCTGCATGGTTCCGTGACCGGATAGTACGGCTTTGCCGGCAGGAATGGCCATAGAGCCCACACTTACCTGTTTAGTAAGTACCTTGGCCTTTAGGGTTGCTGTGGTATGCCACTGATAGTCGGGGAGCAACTCGATAAGAAGTTCGGTTCCGTACTGATTGGTCTTCGTGGTGGTACCGTTATACTGATTATATAGTACGAGCTGGTTTTCCGCTCGCGTATAGTTGACATGTTTGATAGTAAGAGTCGTGTCCGGCAGAACCAGTTTGCCGGAGTACTTCATGATGGTGCCTATCATACCCCGCATATCTTCACCCACACCGGCAACGCGGCGGTTCGAAGAAGTAGGAGTATAGGCAAACTCATTGTTGACGATGGTCAATCCCGTGGGACGTCCCACATCGCCTGTGGTGGCGAAGAAATCACCATTGACGCCTCCGTAGAAAACCTTGGTAGGCGTAGTCTTTCGGATGGCCATCGCTGAAGGTCGTTCCGTGCCGATTATAGAATCATGGCTCAGCACCTCCTCTACAGTCACATAGGGGTTTTTGGTGTCCACCTTCATCAGCCAACAATCCAAACGGACGCCGCGGTCACGTGCGCGCAGCATCCGCAACTGGTAATACATTGCGCCCGGTCCCGGTGAAAAGCAGGACAGGGTGTCTGTTACGAACTCCACTCCGTTCAGGGTGATGGCGTTCACATTCAGCAGACTCGTGAAAACGAGTGTAATCAACAACAACAGATGTTTTTTCATCAGGTAAAGAAGAAAAAGAACGGGGCGACGCGGTATTGCGCCGCCCCTGATATAGTCACTGCTTAGACAGCAGGGTAAGGATTACTTGCTAACTTGAGCGCCGAGAACCGTGTAGCGTACACCATTGCGGATGATGTAAACCTGACCGTTCTCAACCACCTTCAGCGCCTTCACTTCGTCCTTGGTGTTGGTGATGCCGGAAGCAATGCCCTTCATCTCATAAACACCGTAGCCGTTCTCACCCGTGTACAGGTAGATAGTAGCAATGTCGCCATTTACCTCTACGGTCGGAACGGCCGTACGATAAGCGTTGGTCAGCGTACCCATACCGCCAGCGGGGAAGAACCACAACGGTTCCAGACCCGAGAAGGCTTTGGCAGCGTCAGCATACTTGAAGAGAGCGAACGAACCGGCAGGATTCTCTACGTTGTTCGTGGCAGCCATGACAACGAAGTAGTCTTCGCCTATCTGGAACTCGCAAATACCGTTGTGACCGGCACCCACCTTGCAGGTATCACCCGGGTTGTTAGCAACTACAACATTCGTCGGACAAGCCTTCAGGTCGTCAGCGAAGGTACCATCCATCGAGAAGAGGGTCGGACGGCAAGCGTGGTGATCCCAGTAGAAGTAGTTCTCGTCAACAGGGAATACCTGGCAAGCCGAGAAGTCCTCTAATGCAAGCGTTCCGTCTGCGTTACGCAGATAGGTGTCATCATCATCGTTAATAATCAAGTCGATGCGCTCTGCAGGAGCAGCAACGCCATTGTTAATCTCCCACTTGTAAGCAGCGTTGAGGGCTTTATTATTCGAGTTACCGAACATCACGATAGCGTGGTTGTTCACGTCACCGTAAACGCCGATAGCATCCATACGCCAAGTGTCCTCCTTGAAGTCGTCGTTGTCGTAGAGGTTCTCATTGATGAGTTCAGTAGCAGCACCCGTGGCAAGGTCAACTACATAAACCATTATTCTTTCTCTGTGACTAACACTTGAGCCGGCGCAGCCGGTAATCAAGCAGTTGCCTGCATTATCAAACTTCACGTCGTTGAACGCCAGAGTTACGCAGCTGACCCAAGCACCGGTAGAATCCTGAGTCTGGAACAGATGCTCGCCGGTAATCATAAGCGGGTCAAGCATCTCGCCGGTAGCACCGTCCACAACAGTGAAGCCACCGATTTCACGGTTGACGAAGTACATCTTACCGTCCTTGGCAGCCATACCACGAACCATGTTGGCAGCACTGGACGGCTTGTTAGCCGAGTAGTTCTCCAGCTTGTCGCAGATGAGCCACTTGTTGGTCAGAGTGAACTCACCGCTTTCGCCACGAGCAGGATATACATAGTTGTCTCTACCGGACAGCGGAGCCAGTTCGATACCCTCAACCGGGCCTACGAATTGGAATGCGCCACGATAAGCACCACCGATGAGGTGGAGGTTAACACGCGTTCCAACGGGGAAGGTGGTCTGGTTAGCTTTCACCTTGTAGCCTTTCTGAACGTATGTATATTCCAATTCCCTACGAGTCGGATATACCTTCTCCATATATTCCGCCTCATCTGTGAACTGGTCGCCATAGATATAGTCATA